>Ga0213870_1000185_pt1 | contig 32809 bp, 30 predicted proteins | sample WICALVC2017_Meta_FD_160119 | JGI IMG/M metagenome (GOLD analysis project Ga0213870, IMG submission 160119) | Freshwater microbial communities from subterranean cave lake in Wind Cave National Park, South Dakota, United States - WICALVC2017 | ecosystem: Environmental > Aquatic > Deep subsurface >... | reverse complement strand
CTTCTGGCCGACCACAACGCCAAGTGGCCGCTGTGCGCCTGCAAGCAAGCGCGGTTCGATGCGGCCTCGCACACCCAGTGCGAGAGCTGCGAACGAAAAGCCGCGGTTGAGCGCGAGCAACGCGAACGCCAGGCCGCTGCTGAGCGTGAAGCGCTTGAGCGTAAAGCAGCGGAAGAGCTCGCCGCAAAGAAGGCGGAAACCAACCAGCGTTCCGCCGCAAAGGCCAAGCCGGCACCAGCTGCGGTCGCCGCAGTTGCAGAAAAGAAAGTCGACTCCGGAGCGTCCGGTCGTTTCACATACGACACCGGGCGCTACTTCCGCTGCCATTGCGGTGGCAGCGAGAGGATGACCAAGGGCGAGTACCAAGAGTATGTCGCCGGTCAGGAGATCACGCTCCAGTGCCCAGTCTGCCGGGCCTGGGGCTCCGCAAAGAAATAGGCAGTCACTCGGGGAGCCGCGCACCATGCACATCGGCCGCTGCTCCCCCATCTTTCCCAGCCCCGAACGAGTGAGTCGGGGTTGAGAGTGGATGAACCACCATGTGGTGGGGAGGTCTGGCAGTGCGAAAGATCGATCGATGGTTCTTGGGATACTGTGAACGTATCCCAGCACTCTGGGTTCTTCGCATTCTCAACGCCATACCTACTGAGGTCGTTCGTGAAAGGCAGGGAGAACTCGGAGAGCAGCTGATCTCCTACATCCTTGAGGTCGATACATCGGCCGAAACGATTCGCACGCTTCGAAAGGAGACAGGAAGATCACTTGTTGCCCTTGATCCTCATCTCGCATCATTCGAGTCCTTGGAGAGCATCCCCAATGCCCTTTTTGGGATTCTCCAGGAAAATTGGCCAGGAATGAGCGATGAGGCCCGCGACTATGGTGTCGAGCTCGTCGGAGGCGGAAAACACGAGACCCTTCTCGACCGACTGGAGGCGTTTGATCTGCGGGCCAAGGCGGCGGCAATCAGGCTCCTTGCGAATTGCGAACCAAGTTCGTTCTTTGTCGAGGCGATCCGGTGGGAAGTCGCACAGCTCTGTGTGCAGCTCGGAGTCTCGGTTTCGTCCTCGCTCCGGCATCTCGCCAGGCGCTTCAAGAAAGAAAGCGGCGAAGCGCAGAGGAAGCCGCCGCTGAAGCAACTGAAGCAACTGATGGAGTATATCGAGATGGACCTCGATACGAAGGTACGAGACGCGGTAAGGGATGGAGAGCATCCCAAGATCGCTGCGAGGAGGCTGGACATCAGAATGGAGGAAAAATGTGAGGCAATCCTCGACTGCATGAAGGGAGAAAAGACCGTCGCTATGCTGAGAGATTTTGTCCGGCGTTATCCGGACCCAGCGGTCTTTATTCGTCCGCTTCTCGGCCTGCGCGAAGACGGCACCATCCCTCTCTAGGGTCTACGTGTCCCCGAGAGAGACGCATAGGGAGCAGTACGTCCGGCTCTCACTATTGCTTCCTCATCTTCCCAGCGCAGGAGTACACAGTACTCGCCGTTGAGAAGAGTCCGCGACGGTCGAGCGTGGACTAATGGAGCAAAGAGGGAAATCATGACCCAGCTCGTGATCGTGGTGGTGGCCGTGCTGTTCTACTTCGGCTATCGCCGGAGTGAACGGCTGGCTCGGGAGCTTTCCGAGCGACCGAGCCGCGCAGAGGTGGCGATGCGCGGCCCGCGCAGGAACCTGCTCGGGCCGGGAAGGAGGAATAACGGCCATGCTGATTTTTGATCACGGGAAGATGGACCGCCTACTGCTCGCGGCACTCGAGGCCGTGGGTCAATTGGTCAAGGCTTAGCCTTGACCAAAACGCATTCGGGAGGAGCGCACGTGGTTTGCACGACCACCGCGCTCCTGCCCCTATTTTTCGCCCCGACCGCGGTCGGAACGAGCAATGGGGGACAGTTGCATGAAGATTTTGGGCAGTTAGATTTGAGCGGACGCTACTGGAGGCGGCGCCGGAAACACGCGTGTGCTGCGCACGGACTCAATACTTGTTTTCGGCAACACCGCATGGCGATCAATTTCGTCTACCAGTATATTCACCTTGTTGTCTTCCTTACGCACCAAAGAGACCATGTCGCCGCGTTGGTCTCCCATCTTCTCATCGAGGTATGCCTTTGTGACCATTGTGGCTTCGATGCGGCCAACTCGCTCATCAAATTCCGTTTTGGTCACGGCGTTGTCTTTAATGAATTCGACCGTTTCCTGCAGCCCCTCCATGTCCTTCTTGAGTCCGGAAACATCCGTCTTTAGCGCAGAGACGTCGGTCTTTAGCGCAGAGACGTCGGTCTTTAGCGCAGAGACGTCGGTCTTTAGGGTTGAGACGTCGGTCTTTAGGGTTGAGACGTCTCCCTTTATTCCCGAGACGTCTTTCTGGAGAACATCAAACTTGCCGCTTAATGTAGTCACCGCGTCAAAAATCTGCTGATTGTTTGGTTGGGGATTGTCCATACCGTGGTACTATAGCACATCTCTGATACCACCACCATCGCCTCGTTGTTTAAACAAGCGCTCCGAATACGTTTAGAGGATTATTGATTGCGCCAGGATTTCGGGCTATGATTCTCCCAAGATACCTGCCGAGGTGTCCCCGCCGTCGTCCGAAAGGATTGTGGCAGGCAAGCCGTTAGCAAATCAAGGAGAATGCGAGAATCTCTCTCCTCCCCGGTCGCAAGACTGGGCTCGCACGACTTCGTGATTCGTCTCATTAACGGATTCACCTCGGCAGATATTTTGGAACTCAAAAACCGCTCCGACCTTGGTCGGAGCGGTTTTATTGTTGACGTGTCATCACGTGCAATCGCCCCGACTGACCTTACGGAGTCAAGAGTTTAAGGTCTGGAATCTTTTGAAACGCGCGGTCGCGGGAGATGAGCGGTTCACGGTGATACTGCGCGGTAGCCGCAACAATCGCATCTACCGTTGTAAGTTTATAGCGCCGTCGGAGAGCGGCCGCTTCCAGCGCAATCATCATGGACAAATCGGATATTCGCGCACGATCAAGAAAACGTCCAATCGCTTTGCGGTCCTCATCCGTCAGCAGTTCATAGCTCAAAAGTTCCACAACGACCACCGTCGGGAGCATGAATGTCTCCATGTGTTCTCCGTGCGCATCAATCACTTTCGTGATTGCTGGCTCCCCATGGAGGTATCCAATGACGATATTTGTGTCCAGGATGAGCATGGCAGTGATGAACTTAGCGCGCACCCACACGGGCGTCGGCTTCGCGGCGAACTCGACGTTGATACTTCAGTGCGGACTCTTTGGGTGGTTTTCCGCGAAGCAGTCCACGGAGTTCTCGCAGCGCCTGATAGCTGTACGACTGCCCGTTTGGTTGGCGCGTTTTCAGTCGCGTCAGCTCGCGCTCGAGGTCTACAATTCTTCTCATGGTTATGGGGAGGGTGTCCGACATAGAGTTTTCAATGGTTGATGAAAGTTATTTTAGTGTAGAAGGTCTTTTGAGCGCTGTCAAAGGCCCTGGAATGTGCGATTTTTTGAATTTCGCAGAGTTACCCCCACGCGAGAGCGTAATCCTTCGTTCGGTTGAGCTTTTCCCGTGGGCGAATCGGAGCGTGAGTGTGTTTTTCGGCAGCAGTGCGCGCACGCGGTCGGCCCATTCGATGACGGTGACGGTATCTGGTTGGCCGAGGTAGTCGCGAATGCCAATGGCTTCAAGGTCCCGCGCATGTTTCACGCGATAGGCGTCCACGTGGACGAGGGTTCGGATACTCTGCTTTGTGGTAGCCCCTTGACTTCGCTTCGCTCCGCTCAGGGAATATTTATTATTGGCTGAGCGAAGTCGAAGCCCTCCGACGACCGTTGGGTGACATGAGTACGGCACCATGAGCACAAAGGTGGGACTGCGCACGGGTTTGCGAACCCCGAGCGTTGTAGCGAGCGCTTTCACAAACGTGGTCTTGCCGCTACCGAGCTCGCCGATAAGCGCGAGCGTTTCGCCGCCGCGCAGTGTTGCGGCAACTGTTTGGGCGAGTGCTGCTGTTTCGGTAGGAGTTTTTGAGGTAATTTTCATACCACCATCTTGGCTCAGGATGACGATCGAAGCGCCAAGGTGGGATCAGCAACCACGCGCTGCCACGGGGTAAACTTTCCGGCAAGCGCGCGTAGGGCGCCGGCTGCGGCGATCATCGCGGCGTTGTCGCCACAATATGAGAGGTCGGGAGTCAGAAGTCGGAGGTCGGAGTGGAGCGAATTGACCGCGGAGGCGAGTGAGTTGCGCAGTTGTGTATTGGCTGCAACGCCGCCGCAGAGGATGACCGTGCGCGCGCGGTATTGTTTCGCAGCGCGGAGCGTTTTTGCAACCAAAACCTCAACCACTGCTTTCTGAAATCCGGCTGCAATATCATTTCGCTCCCTTAATTCCTTATTCTTTATTCCTAATTCCCTCGAGCCTGTCGCCGAATAACGAAAACATATTGCCTGAGCTTGTCGAAGGCTCTCTTTTGTTGATGATTTTACTCCCCCTTCGACTTCGCTCAGGGGATAAATGGCATTCGGCGACAGGCTCCTCACTCGATACAGCACTGCGGTTTTGATCCCAGAAAAACTAAAATTGAAATCACCGGAATTGAGCATCGGAGGCGTGAATGGTTGCTGGCTGGCATTGCCGCGTTTTGCCGCTGCCTCAATTGCTGGCCCGCCTGGATAGGGAAGCTCCAGGATTTTTGCGACCTTGTCAAATGCTTCACCAGCCGCGTCATCAAGTGTTTCGCCAATCACCTGATAGTCGAGCCACTTGCGCATCAAAACTAATTCCGTGTGGCCGCCAGAGACGAGCAACGCGAGCGCTGGGAAAATTGTTGAATTGCGGATTGCGGATTGCGGATTTTTGAGAAACGCAGCGAGAATGTGACCCTCTAAGTGATTCACTGCAACGAGTGGTATGTTCCACGCAGCTGCGAGAGTCCGCGCGGTTTCTACTCCTACCATGAGCGAGGTTATTAAACCAGGTCCGTTTGTGACGGCAATCACGTCGGGGCGTAATTCGTAATCCGTAATTTGCAACTCGCGTGCGGCATCTTGTAACGCCGCACGAATCGTCGGGACTATCGCTTTGACATGTTCACGCGCGGCAACTTCGGGCACTACACCGCCGGTTTTGCGGTGGAGATCAATCTGCGAGGCTACGACGTTTGAAAGTAGACGTAGGCCACGATACCAACCATGAGTTTTTCTCTTATCGTGTATAGCTTTTAACTCGAGTAACGCTCCCGCGGTTTCATCGCAAGAGGTTTCAATACCAAGGATCCGCAGTGTCTTCCATTCGCGTGTCATAGCGCAAGAGAGAATACCATATTGACAACATTCATGAAATCCCCCAAGGTAGCAGCGTTACGGGATGCGTACATTCCCAATGAGGGTATATAAAAAGGAGGTGATCTCATGCACCAACGCAATCCGTTGCGTATCGCCGGACTTCCGCCTGCAAGTCTTCAAGCAAAGCTTCAAGGGATCGTGATGTCTGTCGGACAGGCACTCGAGCATATGCGGGATAATCGCGCGAGCCGAGAACAAACGGCAGTCATGGCAGACGAACTCATTAAGGAGGAACTCAAGATTCGAGGGATTCGAGGCGCTCGCCTTCCTTATGTAAGTCGAGTAAGTCCAGAACCCCTCGCCCTGCTTGAGCACCTCATTGGCGAGAGTAAACCATTCCTGCTCGCCGACGTCTTAAGCGGGATGGAAAACTACCGGACCGACGTGACGATGAACTTCCCACGCGTCCGTTGGCATGAGGATCACTGGGCGGTTTCTCTCGCGATTGTCTGTGGGAGCGACCCGATCGTAGCCGCGGCCTATGTTCCGCTCTATGAGCTCACGCTCTCGGCAGTCCGCGGGGCGTATCTGTTCATCAATGGGCAGGACTGGCGCTGGCATCTGCACAAAAAGATGGCAAGCCCAGTCGAGGAGATCGTGCCCCTGGTCGAATGGTCCTGGTGGGGTACTCCCGCAGAGCGTCGTGCTCGCTTTCTTCGCGCGCATTTAGCGCTTGAGGAGTTCGCAGATCCGCAGGTGCTCGGTGCCTCGGTTGTGAGCGGAGCACTCGTTGCTGCTGGCCGACGCCATGCCGTGGCGTTGCTCGGCGCCCAACCGTGGGAACAAGCAGCGATTGGATTGCTCCTGCGAGAATCCGGTGCTCGCGTTACGAGTATTGGAGGTGGTGGGTGGGATATCTTCTCGCCGAGTCTGCTTTCCGCGGCACCGGTAATTCATAAGCTCCTGGTGAAGCGTCTGCGTTCGCAAGGGCCATGGCGTGGACCACCGCCTGCCAGTATCACACGACTTTTCGAATAGCGGCGTTGCCTCCCTTTGACGCCGCTCCTGTTTTTTTATACGCTTAAGATCACCGTGTACCATATACGGCCCTATCGTCTAATGGCTAGGACGCGTCCCTTTCACGGACGAAATCGGGGTTCAATTCCCCGTAGGGCTAGAAGGATCATCTTATGAAGCATACTTTTTCAGAGATTATCGATTTTATATCTTCTCAATCCGATTACCTTTTTAGATTTCATCCTTGACCCAAAAACTCTAAAAAAGCTCGCTTCTTTCAGAAAAGAGGTAAATGGTAAAGTTATCCATTGAAACTCATTCTCGGATCACAGTCCAAAGGGCGGTATCGCGTGCTCGAGCAGATGGGGTACAGGTTCGAAGTGACGAGCGCGGACATTGATGAGAATGAAAAAAAAGAAGCGGTCGGGGTGGATATCCCGGCTGCGGGGAAATTTAGAGTTTTAGCCGCCTGCGAGGCATGCCAAGGCGTTGACGTTGCAGTTTACCTTCTGGTTTTCCTCGCTGCCGTGACAACAATCAGCAATCGTGCTATCATAAACAGCACGATTTCAGTGGCCTAAACTGATTCATTTATGCACAAATTCGCAAAGATTGGGCTTGCAGTTGCGGCGGTTTCACTCATTGCTCTTCCGGTGTTTGCCAGACAACACGGGGGGATTCGCCAGGAGATTCAAGCACTGCGAAAGGAGACGGGTACCAAAGTGAAAGCCCTTCGGGAAGAGACCAAACAAAAAGTCGGGGAACTGAAAGAAAAAGCAAAGACCGAGCGCGACGCGCGCAAGCTCGAACGCAGCGCAAACAAAGAAGCGCTGCTTGCAGCTCGTCAAGACAAGAAAGATTCCATGAAAGCGGCAGCCGAGGCGCACAAAGCCGCGATAGGCAAAGCTCAAGCCGATTACAAAGCCGCAATTTCTGCTGCCAAGACCAAAGAAGAGCGCAAGGCCGCGAAGACCGCGTTTGCCGCTGCAAAAAAAACTGCCAAAGAATCGTTTGCAGCAGCCAAGAAAGCCGCAAACGAAAAGTACGAGCAGGCCGTGAAAGCATTAGGGACGACTCCAGCAACCACGACGCAGTGAAGCAGAATCGAGCAATCATAAAGACCTCCCGCACGGGGGGTCTTTTGTTGACAAGAAGAAACAGCGTCGCTAGGATAGCACCACTTCTCGCGTACCTGAACATCTTACAATAAGGAGGAACGTCATGTCGGTTCCCGTGGTTCGGTTCGGACTGCTCGGGTGTGGGACCGTTGGGCAGGGATTAGTGAAGGCACTGCGGGCCTCACAGGGAATGATTTCGCAGCGATACGGCTTTCGCTTTGAACTCGCCGGAGTCGCGGTGCGAGATCCCATGAAGTCGCGGGCTGTTTCGCTTCCAAAGCGGCTCCTGCGGACGCCTGCAGAGATCATCAATGACCCCTATATTCCAATCATTGTGGAGCTCATTGGAGGCGTGAAGGACGCAGGACGATTCGTCTTTAACGCGCTCCTTTCCGGAAAGCACGTCGTGACGGCGAATAAAGCGCTGCTTGCCGAAAGGGCCACGCAACTCTTTCAGGAAGCTATGGAACATCACTGTCGCATTCGTTTCGAAGCTTCGGTTGCCGGGGGGATTCCGGTGATTGCCCTATTCCAGCGACACTTTGCAGCAGACACGGTCTTTGGGATTTCCGGCATCCTGAACGGGACGACGAATTATGTGCTCACCGAGATGGCCGAGCATGGCGTGGATTTCGTCAAAGCGGTGAAGCAAGCGCAAGCACTCGGGTACGCTGAACGAGATCCAAGCGCCGACATCAGCGGCAGCGATGCGGCATGTAAACTCGCCATCCTCTGCTCGCTTGGTTTCGGCGTTCGAGTGGATGTGCAGTCAATCGTATGCCGCGGGATCGAAACCATCACGCTGCATGATATGGTTGAAGCGCGGCGACTTGGGTATGTCATCAAGATGCTCGCGATCGGGCGTCAGGTTGATGCGAAACTTGAGCTGCGAGTCGAACCCGTGATGATTCCCAAGGATTCTGAACTGGCTGGCGTGCGAGGGGTGTTTAACGCGGTCAGTGTCAAGACCAGGTTCTCGGACCGGCAGACCTACCTTGGCCTCGGAGCTGGCCAGATGCCCACGGCCAACGCGGTTCTCGCTGATCTCGTCGAAGTCGCACAGCACGTTCTTCGGGGACGCAGCGAACTCGAAACGCCGCCGTGGTGTTGGCGGAATTGGAACAACGGAAAGTATCGCGTGCTCAAGCCCGACTCCATCCGTAGCCCGTTCTATCTGCGCCTCGGGTTGGAAGATCGTAGAGGCGCACTCACCGAGGTGGCAAAGATTCTCTCCAAGGCGGGGGTGAGTCTTGCTGATGTCCGACAGGACGACGCCACAAAGCTCCCAAAGGGTAAGCCAGTCCCTGTGGTCGTCACCACACACCGGACCTCGCGGCAGCGCTTCCTTGAGGCCTTTGCGGCAATTCGGCAGCTCCAGCGACTCCCGACTGCGCCAATGTGGCTTCCCATCGAAGACCAACTTTAGACGCGAGTGCGGCTGATCGGCTTTCCAGGCATCCATGGAATGGGGGACCATGGATGCCGATTTTTTTCTCCGTATTGCCTGAGCGCAGTCGAAGGCGTACGATAGCCAAACCGAGCAAGAAGTTCTCGACTCGGCTCGAACCATAATAATGAGTATTCTTCGAGCGAAGTCGAGAAGTACCTTCCACGTATGCGTTTCGAACTTCATGCCCCATACAAGCCAGCCGGAGATCAGCCCCAAGCGATCGAGCAATTGATCGCCGGTCTTCGTGCCGGGGAAAAACATCAGACGCTGCTTGGCGTTACCGGATCTGGCAAGACGTACACGGTTGCCAACGTCATTGCCAAGGTGCAAAAGCCGACATTGGTGATCGCGCACAACAAAACCCTGGCAGCCCAGCTGACCCAAGAGTTCCGCACGTTTTTCCCAAAAAACGCTGTGGAGTATTTTGTCTCCTATTACGATTACTATCAGCCCGAGGCGTATCTGCCTTCAACCGACACCTACATTGAAAAGGAAACACAGATTAACGAGGAGATTGATCGATTGCGGCATGCAGCAACCGCAGCGATTCTCTCGCGTCGAGACGTCATCATTGTTGCAACGGTTTCTTGTATTTATGGTCTTGGGTCTCCGGAAGCGTACAAAGAAATTCTGCTGGAGTTTTCCATTGGCGCGCCATTACGACGAGAAGAACTGCTGGAGCGGCTCATTGCCATGTACTACACTCGCACTGATGTGTTAAAGCGCGGCACGTTTCGAGTTCGCGGCGAGGTGTTTGAGATCATGCGGCCAGATCGGGAGTATGTTGTACGCATTGAGCTTTCTGGTAATCGAATTACCAGTATCGGCGTTTACGATGCACTCACTCGCGCACTTTTGGAAGAACCCAAACAGATGTTTCTGTTTCCGGCCAAGCACTTTGTGGTGCCTGGCGGGGTGATGGAGCAGGCGCTTGGAGCAATTCGGGAGGAGTTACGGCTTCGCCTTGAGCAGTTTAAGAGCGAGGACAAGCTCCTGGAAGCTGAACGCTTGGAACGCCGGACGCGCTACGATCTCGAGCTCATGAAAGAGGTCGGGTATTGCAATGGCATTGAGAATTATTCGCGGTATCTTTCGGGTAGAAACCCAGGCGAGCCGCCGGACACCTTGGTTGATTACTTTATCGCTTCGTACGGTAAATCCGGAGCGTTAGAAGCTAAGCTCCTTAATCCCGAAGCTAAGCTTCTTGGTCCTCGTGTGGTTGAGAGAAGCTTAGCTTCGGCTCCATCCATCCGAAGCGTAGCTTCTGTGGCCGGAAGTTGGCTCCTGGTCATTGACGAGTCCCACGTCACAGTCCCGCAAATCCGCGGCATGTATGAAGGCGATCGGTCGCGCAAGCAAACGCTCGTGGACCATGGCTTTCGGTTGCCGTCTGCGCTTGATAACCGGCCGCTCAAATTTATGGAGTTTGAAGCGCGGATTCCGCAGGTAATCTATATCTCGGCAACACCGGGGATGTATGAGAAGAAGTACTCAAGTCAGACCGTGGAACAGATCGTCCGTCCAACTGGACTGGTCGACCCCGAAGTAGCGATCAAGCCCTCGACTGCCCAGATCGCCGACGTGATAAAGGAAATTGAGGTTGTCAAAGAACGCGGCGAACGCGTGCTTGTGACAACGCTCACGAAAAAAATGGCCGAGGATTTGCAAGAATATCTTGAGCAGCGCGGAGTCAAAGCCAAATACCTTCACAGCGATGTGGAAACACTGGATCGGATTCGCCTGCTTGAAGGACTGCGGCGTGGGGAGTTTGACGTGTTGGTTGGCGTAAATCTTTTACGGGAAGGCCTGGACCTTCCCGAGGTGTCACTTGTCGCAATCCTTGATGCAGACCAAGAAGGGTTTTTGCGCTCGGACACTTCGCTTATTCAAACCATGGGCCGTGCTGCGCGCAATGTCCGCGGTCGCGTGATCCTTTACGCCGAAGAGATTACCGACTCGATGAAACGCGCCCTCGCAGAAACCGATCGCAGGCGCACGAAGCAGCTTCAGTACAATAAAGAGCACGGCATTACGCCAAAATCAATTCAAAAGGCAATCGCAAGCATTGTGGACTATGAATTAAAAACGGACGTACCAGACACCCTTGTTGAGCTTGAGAAGATTGAGGATATTCCAGCGGTGATTAAAACAAAGACCAAAGAAATGAAAGAGGCAGCGCAGCGCCTCGAATTCGAACGCGCCGCACTGCTCCGCGACGAAGTCGCCGCGTTGCGACGATTTTTGAAGGCGTGATTGCCTGAGCGCAGTCGAAGGCCTTCCTTGTGTCGGCCGTCTGCCCGCTGTCCGTTCGCTACGCTGAAATTTCCCAGCGTGAAATTTCAGCTGCGGTGACTCCCTCGCTCCCCCGACCGTGGTCGGGGACCATGCCCGCTCCCTCGTCTACGCCGCTCACGGACATCGGTCAGTCAGCCTTTATTTTTTCTTCGTCATCCCGAGTCAGACCGAGGGATCTCGGCCACCCAAACACTTTCGTAGTATTCGTAGCTATTTCGTAGTTTCGTATGCAGTGAGCTCTGAGCGAACAAAAAAATCGCCCGCAACCTCGGGGGACGAGTACTTGAAGTCGCAGGCAGGCAGACTTTAGTGAAGCTTACACTCATGGCGCTCTCGGATTTTTTGGCGGCGGAAATCTCGCGTGAACCAGCGGGAGATCATGGAGCGTGCAGAGCCCCATCAAAGCAAGAAGCATGAAGAGTCCAGCGAAGCCCATCGCACGCCCCCCAGAAAGTTGAATGATATGTGATGGGGCGAATGCGAGAACACAGAACCAGAGGGGGAGCGTTCCACACGTCGTATGTTTTGCGCGGTCGATCTCCAGCCGACCGGTCCAGTGGATAAACGCAAGGCAGACAGCCACGACGATCAGCGCAGTACTCATTCCAGCGATGGCGTATGTATTTACACAAAGCATCAACGCAGCAATCCCCGTACCAACCCTCCAGAGCCAGAGGTCTTTCCAAGAAAGTTTCACGTTACCACTCCTTCGGAATGGATTATTCAAGGACAATATTGTCGTTATACCTCGGGTTCTTTCCCTGTTCCATCACAGCGCGCACAGTTGCGCGTCGTACCTTCTTGTTCATTCGTGATCAGTCCATTACCTCGGCAATCGCTACAGTGTTTTGGGCCTGTTGGTTCTCGTTCGCGAAGATCGCGGACGCGACGCATCCCAGTTTCGTGTGGGAACGCGGCTTCTCTTTTATTTTGTCGAGGCATAGTGAGCTCAGTATAGCTCCAGCGTCAAAGTGGTGTCAAAAAAAGAAAAGCGTCGGAGGGCATCGTATTCTCATCTGGTCACTGTTGATCCTCCTTTCCTGTTCCGTTGCACTGCGGACAGGAATATGGTCCAGTGCCACCGCTGCAAAGAATACAGAAGATGTAAGTTCCAGGGCGGTCAGTACAGTATGGGCATTCGTCGGTGAGGCCATTCCCGTGACATCTTATGCACGGGAGAGGCGTGGGGTTCATTGAGTTTACCTCATTTCTTGGGTTCGTTGTGAAGGTAGACGAAGAATGAGTATAGCAAAAGAAAAGCAGAAGTCAAGAGCCTGTCGCCGAATAACGAAAACATATTGCCTGAGCTTGTCGAAGGCTCTCTTTTGTTGAGGATTTTACTCCCCCTTCGACTTCGGTCCGACCGCGGTCGGACCTTCGCTCAGGGGATAAATGGCATTCGGCGACAGGCTCGTCAAGAGTGACATTGCGTTTGGTTTTTTGTCGTGATATGATGGATGTTCTTTTGAACGCATATTATGGTTATGGATGGAAAAATTATTATCCGCGGGGCCAAAGAACATAATTTAAAAAACATTGACCTTGAGTTGCCTCGGGGAAAATTCATTGTGTTTACGGGTATCTCGGGATCTGGCAAGTCCACGCTTGCCATGGATACGATCTTTGCCGAAGGCCAGCGGCGGTATCTTGAATCACTCTCCAGTTATGCCCGGCAATTCTTGGGCCAGATGAAAAAGCCGGATGTGGAGTCAATAGAGGGGCTCTCTCCTGCCATTGCGGTGGACCAGAAGACCGCTTCGCACAACCCGCGTTCAACAGTCGGAACCGTGACCGAGATTTACGACTATCTCCGGTTACTCTACGCCAAGATTGGCACGCCGACGTGTCTGGGTTGCGGTCGGGAAATTCACAGCTTGACCATTGAGCAGATGGCAGAGACCGTGGTGGATGAGTATGAAGGAACGACCGTCACGATCTACGCTCCAGTGGTCCGCGGCCGCAAAGGAGAGTATCTGCAACTCTTAAACGATTTTTATCTTAAGGGCTATACGAAAGCGCGAGTGAATGAAAAGTTCGTGAATCTCAAGGAACGTGTGGCTCTTTCGCGGTATAAAAGCCATACAATTGATATTCTCATTGATACGATTGAAGTAAATGCTGACACGCTCGGTCGGATTTTTGAAGCACTGGAGCAAGCAACGAAGTTGACCGATGGGTTGGCGATGGTTGAAACGGCGAGATCCCTCGACTCGGCTCGGGATGACGGTGGGGCGAAACGTATAGAAGCGAAGCGTTCAGAAGGTGCCGAAGCGAAGCTTCTCTCTGCCGCAGCAGGCGCAAGAAGCTTAGCTCCGGTTCATAAGAGCTTCGCTTCTACGGACGCGAAAGACCTCGCAACTCCTCGCCTGTTTAACCAGCGCCTCAACTGCCCCTATTGCGATCTCTCGTTTCCCAATATCGAACCGCGGCTGTTTTCGTTTAACTCCCCGCTGGGGATGTGTAAAGAGTGTAAAGGACTTGGCAGCAAGCAAGAGATTGATCCGGAAAGGGTGATCCCGGATAAAAATAAAACCATTGAAGAGGGGGGGATTTTGCCCGGAAGTTATACAGAATTTAATTACTACGGAGCAATTTTGCGAGCGCTGCAAGAGCGCTATGACTTGCCAGCAAACCGGCGAATCAAGGATCTGCCAGAACCCGCGATCCGAAAGATCCTCTATGGTGAAGGCCAACCGTTTGCCTTGCGTATTAAATTTTACATTGCGGGTAGGCCGCGCGTAGCCACACTCACGTTTAACGGGCTGCTTCAACATTTGAAGGTTCGAGCAGAAAACACCGAATCTGAATCAGTGCGAAGCGAGATCGAAGGGTATATGTCTAAGGATCCATGCCCAGCTTGCCATGGGACGAGATTACGCGAGGAAGCACTGCACGTGCTTATTGGCAGCAGGCACATTGCCGAGCTCACGGGCCTCTCGGTTATTGATGCGCTTTCGTTCATCCAAGAGGTTAAACTCACTATGCGCCAGCAGCTTATTGTGGAACGCGTGCTCAAAGAGATTCGGGTCCGGTTGCAGTTTCTCGTGGATGTGGGGCTAGGGTACCTTACCCTTGACCGGCCGGCCGCAACGCTTGCCGGCGGGGAACGACAGCGAATCCGGCTGGCTTCCCAAGTTGGCTCTGGGCTTACTGGAGTGCTTTATATTCTCGATGAGCCCTCGATTGGGCTTCACGCGAGAGATAATGCAAAGCTGCTTCAAACTCTTAAAAGATTGCGCGACCTTGGCAACACCGTCATTGTCATTGAACACGACGAAGAAACCATGCGCGAGGCCGACTGGATTGTGGATATTGGGCCGGGCGCTGGGAAAAACGGGGGTACCATTGTGGCAAACGGGCCGATTGAATCAATTCTTGCCAAGAGCAATGGCTCATTAACCGGCCAGTATCTTCGAGGCGAAAAACAAATTCCAGTGCCCGAAGACCGACGCAAGCCAAACAAGCACACCCTGCTTATCCGCGGCGCAGCTGAGCACAATTTGAAAAAACTCACCGTAGAGGTTCCGCTCGGGTTGTTCGTTTGTGTTACTGGAGTCTCGGGTTCTGGAAAGTCTACGCTCGTCTATGATGTGCTTTACAAAGCCTTGGCGCAGAAAATGTACGGGGCAGGAGACCGGCCAGGTCGGCACCTTGGGATCGAGGGCGTGGAGCACCTGGACAAAGTCATCATTATAGACCAATCACCAATTGGCAGAACCCCGCGCAGTAACCCTGCAACGTACACGGGCGTGTTTACCCCAGTCCGCGAGCTCTTTGCTGCAACCAAAGACGCGAGAGTTCGCGGGTATGGACCTGGGCGGTTTAGCTTTAACGTTCGCGGTGGCCGGTGCGAAGCGTGTTCTGGAGAAGGGTTTTTGAAAATCGAGATGCAGTTTTTGCCTGATGTGTATGTGCCGTGCGACGTGTGCAATGGCAAGCGATATGCTGCCGAGACACTCGCCGTACAGTACAAAGAAAAGAACATTGCACAGGTGCTTTCTATGACAGTTGGCGAGGCGCTGCCTTTTTTTACCGACATTCCCAAAATTAAACCAATTCTTAAAGTGCTTTCGGACGTGGGCTTGGACTATATCGAACTTGGCCAGTCAGCCACTACGCTTTCCGGCGGCGAAGCCCAGCGGGTGAAACTCGCAAGCGAGCTTGCGCGTCGGGCCACGGGCAAGACGCTTTATATTCTGGATGAGCCGACGACCGGGCTTCACTTTGACGATGTGAATAAGCTTTTGAAAGTTTTGCAACGTCTCACCGACGGCGGCAACACCGTGCTCGTGATCGAGCACAATCTGGATGTCGTAAAAAGTTGCGACTACCTTATTGATCTCGGCCCCGAAGGCGGCGACGCCGGCGGAGAAGTGGTGACCGTCGGCACGCCCGAAGAGGTGGCAAAGTACAAGCAGTCACTCACCGGCCAATTCTTAAAGCCGTTGCTAAGAAAGGAATAAGGGCATGAGCACGGCACTACAAAAGAGGCTGAAGAAACTTCCGGACGCCCCTGGGGTCTACGTGTTTCGAGACGCGAGACGGCAGGTTTTGTATGTGGGCAAGGCCGCGAGTTTGAAATCTCGGGTGCGATCGTATTTTAGCCATCCGCATGACGCGCGTATTGAGCAGATGGTGGCGCAAATTGCGAAGATCGAAACCAAACAGACGCGTTCTGCCCTAGAGGCGTTGTTTTTAGAGTCTGAGCTCATTAAAAAGCACCAGGCAAAATACAACGTGATGGCCAAGGACGATAAGACGTTTGCCTATATTGCGATGACCAAGGAACCGGTGCCGCGGATTATCGTGGTTCGGCCTACGGATCGAACCAAGGAGAAGATCGCCAAGTTGTTTGGCCCGTACCAGAGCGCGGCGATTGCGCGCACCGCGTTAAAGATTCTTCGCAGAGTTTTTCCGTTTCATACGCTGAAGACAAAATCTGGTGAAGCGTGCTTTCATGTCGCACTGGGGCAATGCCCTGGAATTTGTGTGATCACCGCGAATCCGCAATCCGCAATCCGCAATGCAAAAATCCAGGAATATCGTAGAACATTAAACAACATCGAAATGTTCTTTAAGGGAAAGCGGACGCGTCTGGAGGCAGGTTTAAAACTTCAGATGAAAGCAGCCTCGCAGCAGCAGCGGTATGAAGAAGCGGCGAGACTACGGGATAGTCTTCAGGCATTACGGCACATCAACGATGTGGCGTTACTGCGAGACGATGTGTTGGAACCTGGATTTACTCGACCGTTACACCTTGGCGTGCCGCACCGCATCGAGGCGTACGATATCTCGCATACGTTTGGCCACGAAGCCGTAGGGTCCATGGTGGTGTTTACGGATGGGAAAGTGGATCCGAGTGAGTTTCGGAAGTTCCGCATTCAGAGCATCTCGGGCATTGACGATACGGCAATGCTCAAAGAAGTGCTCACGCGCCGACTGTCGCATCCGGAATGGCCGACCCCAGACTTGCTGCTCATGGACGGCGGCGCGCCACAACTTGCCGCGGCGCATGCGGTGCTCAGTCGGCTCAAGCGTACGATCCCTGCCGCGGCACTCGCAAAAGGGCCGGCCCGCAAACGGGCCGACCTCTATACTGCTGATAGATCAGTGAAGCTGATCCCGATTTCACTCTTGATTAAACTACGCGAGCAATCTCATCGGTTCGCGATCCGCTATCACAGGACATTGCGGGCGCGCAGGTTCTTGGGTTGAGTTTTCACTGTTGGCTTCGGTGCTCGCTTCGCAGCAATCGCGCGCGGTGTTTTTCGAGAAAAAAATTCAAATTGATACTGCGCCTTGAGTTCTTTCGGATAGATGTGAATGCGCGTGCGCCAGTTTTTTCCGTACTGCTGTTGTGCCTGAGCAAACGAAGCGAGCTTCTCGAGCACGCCGACCCTCCGTACGCTATAGAGGTTTGGATCTGCGATAAATCCGACTATCGCGTATCCTGGGTAGATGAGCATTGGTTCGCCTTGAGGCACGCGCTGTATTTTTTCATCGCTTGCTGTGATAACCCATTCATACTGATTGCTCCAAGACGTAAACGTGAAGTCATCGGGGAAGAGGTGGCGCTTGCCATCCTCTCCGATTTGCCAGACGGATGGGGAAGAGCCACGGATGAGATCTCCGGCGCTGAACGTGATCTGCTCGTTTCCCAGAGCGGTCGGTGTAGAAATCGTGGAGGTCGGTTGGATTACTCCTCCTGCCGCTGTTGTTGATGGTTGGCTACTCGTCTCTCGGCGAGGCGTGCTTTTTTGGAAAGTCGGTGCTGGTGAGAACGGATAGAAGGCGTCTTGGGCAGCCGCTTCGGTCGTCTCGGGCTTAAAGACCAATGGGAGAGATAATGGAAGCGTGCGCAGCGGTAGAAAGTTATAGGCGACGGGGCTTGGGCGACTTGTGAGCGATTGCGCAGTAAAGGATGATTGCGACGGATATGGGGGGCCGCCTGCCTTTGGTTCGTAGCTTGATGCCTGCTGAGCACGTTCGCGCGTGGGGCCGAGCTCAGCTACAAGAGTCGGAGTTTCTGGCGTTCGTGCTTCGGTTTTTGTCTCGCTCACGATCACTGGCTCCATAAGTTTTGCTCCGGCAGTATCAACGCGCAAGAGCATACTGCGGCTTCGGTTGTTACTCAGTGTCTCTTCCCAAGTGAGAACAAAGTGGTGAGGATTTTGCTCAACCATAATGCTCTCAAAGCTCGCAAGGATAACGTCGCTGCGATGGATTCGGATTACGGCGGTCACGGGTTTACCAACGCCGTCGATGCGGCGAGAGTGTATGAGCGTTCCTTGTCCATCGCTTTGAGTCCAGAAAACCATATAGGTTTGTCCGGTCCAGTGGAGCGTTGGGAAGCGGATAGCAGATTGTGCTGTTGCTACGGCTGCGTCAGTTTGGAGTTTCTTTCCGTCGAAACCCACCCGATTAAACAGGACCACAGACGTCTGATCGTTTGTTTTCGCTTCGATTATACCGTAGGACGACCCATTCCAGGCGAGCGATGGCGTCAACGCGAACGCGGTAAGCGGGAGTAGTCCCATGACGCTTATAACGAGAAAAATGCTTATTTTCTTTGGCATACCGTAGTTTTTTAGTACGAAGGACTACTCTACCATATCTGCAGAAAAATGCAACCCCCCTATCTTTCCACTCCTCAAAACAGGAACTTTGTGGTATCGTCTGTTTACCGTATGCAATTTTCTCACATTACATTGTTTCCCACACTTGACGAGCAGCAAGCTGTAGAGGTTGAAGAGGAGATCATCCCCGAGCCGCTGCCCATAAAACCAGCGGAAGACGCACAGCTTTTAGCGCTGTCGAGAAATGGCCAGAGAAGCCATTTGCAGCAAGAGCATGAATCTGTCGCTTCTTGGGATGGTCCGGAATTGGACGGCGAGCTCGTGGTTGATGTCTATGAAACCGAGACACACGTGGTTGTGGTCGCCCCCATTGCTGGCGCACGATCGAATGATCTTGATATTACGGTGGTAAATGACCTACTCACCATCCGCGGTAGCCGCCACCACGATGCTCGAGTCGGCAACCTCCAGCCCCTCTATCAAGAGTGCCATTGGGGAGCATTTTCGCGTTCGATTATCTTGCCATCCGAGGTCCAGATCGATCGAGTGAAGGCCTTTTTAAAGCAGGGGATGCTTACGGTCCTTCTGCCAAAGCGTTTCGCAAAGAACATTCGTGTCGAAGAGCTCGAAAGCGAGTAGATCGTCAAGGGAACGCATGGGAAAAGCAAGCGCAAAAAAAGTGCGACCACGAACGCGGTGTTTCGTTTTCACCACCGCGTTCGTTGTTGTGGCTGGTGCGGTGCTCTGGGGGTTGAGTGGAGCAATTATTTTTTTGTACAGTGGCCGCATCTTTCCCGGAGTGAGCGTGGGGCCGATTGCCTTGGGAGGGAAAACTCCGCAAGAAGCCCGCGTTTTGCTTGAGCGAGCAGTAGATGAGTGGGACGCACGCGGAATCGTTGTGTCGGCTTTGGGCAAACGCATGGTGCTTACGAACACGATGAGCGCAGTCGGGGATCTTGATCTCACGTATGAGCTCTTTCAATTTGATATTCCTACAACCGTCAGCCGGGCGATGGATGTTGGCCGCAGCCAGCATCTTGTGACCAATATGATCACTGGAGTGCGTGGGTTTGTCTTTGCCGACATCTCCTCGCCCGAGGTCCATGTGGATCGGATCGCTGTTGCAAAGACTCTTCAAACCAACTTCCGCAATCTCGAGCATCCTGCGAATAATGCCCACTTCTCCATCGGAGATGGCGGCGCACTCACGATCGTAGGAGAAAAGGTTGGACAGACCTTTCATTACGAAACGGCCGTTCGCGATGTCGTCGCAGCGTTTGTAAATCTCGAGCATCCAGAGGTGAAGATGACGCTTGTTGAGCAATTTCCATCGGTCGGCACTAAGGATCTCGAACAGATTCAACCTCAAGCAGAAGCTCTTCTTCGCACACTTCCGCGGAGCATTTCAATACGCCGTGACGGGCAGTGGGTGGCGAGCATCACGCAGGAACCCGCAATCGTAGCGCCATGGATCACGGTATCTGTCGGCAAAAACAATAGTGTGGCCCTGGATATTTCAAACCAGCTTAAGACTTGGTTAAGCGAGACAGTTAAGCCCTATGAAGAGCAAGCGCAGGAAGCGCGGTTCGTCGTGGAAAACGATCGCGTCACCGATTTTCAAGAAAGTCGTCCTGGGTGGAAGCTTGATGAGGCGTCTGCTGCGGCAGTACTGAAGCAAGCCCTGCTCTTTGGCACGAGCAGCGAAATCACGATTGACCTTGAGCGCACGGAACCGATCATGACGACCGAAACCGTAAACCCGCTCGGGATTAAAGAACTTCTCGGGATAGGGAACTCAAATTTCAAAGGCTCGCCAAAGAATCGACGGCATAACATCGCGATAGGCGCCGCAAAGTTAAACGGAATTATTATTCCAGCAGGGGAAGAGTTCTCGCTGGTAACCGCACTGGGAAAAATCGAAGCCGAAACCGGGTATCTGCCGGAACTTGTCATCAAAGGGAACAAGACGATTCCGGAGTATGGCGGGGGCTTATGCCAGATCGGCACCACGGTGTTTCGAGCGGCCATGGCTGCCGGATTTCCTATCCTTGAACGGCGAAATCATTCATACCGCGTGCGCTACTACGAGCCAGCAGGGACTGACGCAACGATTTACCCGCCACGGCCAGACTTTCGATTTAAAAACGACACGCGTGATGCCGTTGTGCTGCTCACAAAGATCCTCGGCGACGATCTTCGATTCGAGCTCTGGGGTACATCGGACGGTCGCAAAGCAGAGCGCACAGATCCAAAGATTTTTAACATTGTCAAACCCGCTGCCACAAAGATCATCGAAACTGAAGACCTTGCTCCCGGCAAGAAAAAGTGCACCGAGATTGCGCATGACGGCGCAGATGCGGTGTTCACGTACACGGTGACACTGCCTGACGGAGAAAAACGCGAGCAAGTGTTTCGATCGCATTATAAGCCCTGGCAGGCCGTGTGCTTGGTGGGGGTAGAGAAAAAAGAAGTGGCGCCAGAAGGTGCAACACCGCAACCCGCTGCGGAACTCCCGCCTCCGCCCGACATCCCGCGTGCGACACAATAGTCTCTCTTCTCATCCCGAGTCACCTCACCGTCATCCCGAGCCGCGCCGAGGGATCTCGTAAACGGCTCAACGACAGCTCTCGTTGAGCCGTTTGGCATTCGTAGTATTCGTATCGATTCTGTTGTTTCGTAGGCCTGCGACCTAAGGGAGGAGGAACCCGCCTCTCAGTCGGGAGTGACCTTCCCCGCCAAAATTCCTGCGGAAGAATTTAGGCGGGTTCGGCTCCAGCACCCGCACACTCGGCGGGTTTCTTTTGTGTGACGGCATTCACCACTCCGACCACGGTCGGAGTGGATTCTGCCGACAAAAGAAAAAGATCAGGAGCCACCGCGCGCACTTACTTCGGATGTTTCATAATATCCAGGAGTTGATAGCAGTCGTCTATAATGGAAAAATAAAAGCGCCAGTCGTTGTTGACTCGCGCCTGCCAAATCCCGCGGTGTTCGTCGTATTTCTTTGCATGAAGCGATGGGTGAGTGAGATTTTGTTCAAGAAAGACCGCCTTGCGATCAAAGGCCTGTTGGATCGCAGGCGATGCGTCATCGTAGCTCTTCCGAAACCGTTCGGTGTAGCGAAGACGCATGGATTTTAGGCGCGACGGCGGCCTCGCAGCGATCGAATCATCGCCTGGGCTGAGCGAAACGGCCCATAGACGCGTCCGGAGCGTACGTCAGCCAGGGCCTCGTCGAGACGAGCAGTAATCTCCGGGTGTTTGGGAACTGTTGAGAATCGCCGATGACGCGTCATATCAACGTCCGCATATTGGAGAAGACGTTGGTACTCCCGAACCGGAAGCACGACAAACCCTTCGCGAGACCACTGGCGCGCGGTTCGGGTTGGAGACCAAATTGTCTTTACTCCATTGGCCATAAGGCGAGTGTATCAAATTCATTCTGCAACTGCAAACCTGTTTTTCGCCGACCGCGCATTATGGCCAAAGGCTCAACGAGGACCCCCGTTGAGCCGTTGAGCGAAATCCCTCGACTCGGCTCAGGATGACACTGTGACTGGCCTACGATTACTCAATCCGCCAGCTCTTCTCGTCAATGATGAGCTCGCCTTTGGTCGTAAATCCTGCGGCTTTTTTGTGGCCTCCGCCGCCGTATGATTTTGCAATTGCCGAAACGTCCACGTCGTCGCGGGTGGTCCGTAAGCTCCCTTTGAGTTGACCATCAGGAAGTTCTTTGATGACTACAATCATTTTGGCATCCCGAAGTGTTTGCAGAAAATTTGCTAGGCCTTCAGTGCCTTCATCTTCGTTGCCAGCGCCCACAAGATCGGCCTGCGAGATCACGGCAATGACCGACCCGTCTGCGGTCTCTTTGAGGTTGCCTAAAATCTTTCCCCAGAGTTTTAAAGTCGAGATTTTCTTGTTGCGAAAGTTATGTTCAAGGACTGTGGAGAGTTTTGCTCCGCCTTCGAGAAGATGACTTGCAAGGTCCAGACTCTCTTTGGTCGTGGCCGCATTGGAGAACGCCCCAGTATCGGTGATGACTCCGGTTAGGACACACTGGGAAATTTCTGGGGAAAAGGGCACGCTTCCGGCGCGCAGCAATCCAGCCACGATCTCGCATGTTGAAGAGCTCTCGGGTAAGATAAGATTTACGTCTCCGTAGCGTTGGTTGGTGTAGTGGTGATCAATAACGATAAGCGTTGGTTTTGAAGCTCGTTCTCGCAGGCCGTTTACGAGTTCTGCTGCCCCGGTGTAGTGGAGATCTCCGGAATCAAAAATTACAATGACCATGGGAGAAAACGCGATCGCGGCCGTCGCATCATTCGTGACATCTCGGACATTCGGAAGATACTCATACGTCGCTGATGGGGTATCGGCGCAGTAGGGGAACGCTGCAATGTTCTCGCGTTTCAGCGCATGGTACATTGCGAGCATTGACCCCAACGTATCGCCGTCTGGGTTCTTGTGGGAGATAAGCAACACGCGGTTCCCTGGTTTTCGCAGATGTTGCCAGATTTCTGCCTCAACAGGCATATTGTCTATTTGCTTACCTCATCAATCAACCGTTCAATCTCTTCCGCATGCGCTTCAAGGGTATCGAGCTGGAAGTGAATCGTTGGCACATGTTCCATGACGAGCTTCTGATTTAAAAAATGCTGGAAGTATCTTTGTTTTCTCGTAAGGGTTTCAAAAAGCGTTGAGGAAGCATTGTTTGGGTAGATGCTCACCTTCACCACCACATGATCGCGATCACTGGACGTATCAACCGACGTGATCGTGAGCATTATCCCCGGCGGAACCTCAAACTCTTTAAGCAGGATCTTCCCGAGTTCTTCTTGAATTAGGGCGTTGACTTGTTGGATGCGGCGTGAGGACATAGCGGGAATGTCTAATACTCGAATGACTAATTTCTAATGCCGATCGTCGTCATCTGGACGCTCGCTGGACATTAGACATTAGGAATTAGACATTAGTCATTTCACCCAAGCTTCCGCTCCATCTGCTCTTCTGTGTACGCCTCCAAAATGTCGCCCACCGAAAGTGCTGCGCGGGTTTCGATTTTCATACCAAACTCTTGACCCATGCGGATTTCCTTCACGTCCCGCTTTCCGCTTTGCAGTTGCAGCAGCTTGCCTGTGCCAATCTTTTCGCTCCCGCGCAGTACGCTTACCAACGTCCCGGTCATCATCTTTCCATCTGTCACACTCCCTCCCGCAATCGTTTCGCGTCGTTCCTGTCGGAATATTGCAAGGATCTTGGCACAGCCAATAACCGTCTGTTTTGTCTCTGGCGCAAGCATCTGCTCCAACGCTTTACGCACCGATGCCTCAAGGTGATAGATCACTTCGTAGCGTTCGATGGACACACCTTTGTCCTGGGCGAGCACCATTGCGGTTGGGGTTGTCACGACGTTAAATGCATAGATACGTGCCCCGTTTGCTTCAGCAGCAAGGACGTCTGCGTCCGTAATATTTCCAAGCCCTTTTTGAATGATGACGAGTCCCACTTCTGGATGCTCAATCTGTTCGAGAAGCCCGACAATGGCCTCAAGTGATCCCAGGACGTCGGTCTTAATCATCACGGGGAACGTTTTTTCTTTTGGTCGCTGTTCTTTTGCCGCGAGTATTGGTGTCGCCGTCGCTTTTACCGCACCTCGTGTTTGAACGCGTTCTCCGATTCTGCGCTCATCGGTTGTCGCCTCGACGACATCACCCACTGCCGGTGCCCGTTTAAACCCAAGAATTTTCACTGGCGTAGACGGTCCAGCAGATTCTATACCCACTTGACGGTGATCGCGCATCGCCCGCACTTTTCCATAGAGAATTTGATCAATAAGGAGAAGATCGTTTTTGTGAAGCGTCCCTGTGTGTATGAGCATGGTCGCAACTGACCCTTCCCCACGGTCAATGTGTGACTCGATAATCGTGCCAACAGCTTCTCGTGTGGGGCTTGCCATCCGTTTCTCCTTCTCAAGATCGGCAACAAGCAGGACAATATTTAAGAGTTCGTCAATTCCGGTCTTTTGTTTTGCCGAGATCGGCACCATCGGTGTTTTACCGCCCCACTCTTCTGGGATAAGTTCAAGCTTCGAGAGTCCCTGCTTTGTTTTATCGAGGTTGGCTTCCGGCTTATCGATTTTATTGATCGCAACAACAATAGGAAGCCCAGCGCCGCGAATGATGTTTATTGCTTCCTCGGTTTGTGGCTTGACGCCGTCATCAGCAGCAACAACAAGGATCGCGATGTCCGCGATTTTCGCGCCTCGGGCACGCATTGCCATAAACGCTTCATGGCCTGGGGTATCAATGAACGTGATCTTCCGCTGTGCCCCATCATGCGCGCGTATCTCTGCTTGATATGCTCCAATGTGCTGGGTAATGCCTCCCGCTTCGCCTTCCATAATATGCGTCTGCCGGATTGTATCTAGGAGTTTTGTTTTTCCATGGTCAACATGACCCATCACAACAACAACCGGCGGTCGGGGGGTGAGCCTACTGCCGGTATCTTCCAGAAGGAGGCTCTTGAGTCTTTCTTCAGTGGAAACTCCGCTGATACCTGTTTCGCTTTCTTTTTCAACTTGAAAGCCAAGGTCTTCTGCGATAATGGACGCCGTGGTATGATCGATTCGCTCATTCATGTTTGCCAGCACACCATTTTTCATCAGTTCGCGCATCACACGGGTTACCGGTAGGTTGAGGCGCTCCGCAAGATCTCGGACAGTAATAATAGAAGGGAGAACGACAGATGCTTGCGATGCGCGGATCCCTTCAATCTTTGTTTGTTCTTCCAAAGCGGCGACACGCGCGCGGGCTGCATCGAGCTCTCGGATGAGCCGCGGCCATTCCCGGATAATGCGCTGCGCGATGCGATCATCAACCTTGATTGCGCGCCGGCCGATATCAAAACCAATCTTCGGCAAAAGCTCGAAGAGATTATTTGTTGACACTCGAAGTTTCCGCGCGAGTTCACTGACGTTCATATCCACTCATTCGGATTGGATTCTACAATGAAAAATCTGTCTCGTCAACTGGGGCAACACGCTGGAGAAGCTTCTGCAGCGTGTGAAGCGATAAGCGGTTTTCTTCTCGTGGATAAACCCGCTGGCATAACCTCGCACGACGTCGTGGACGCTGTTCGACGGGTGACTGGCATTCGTCGCGTTGGCCACAGCGGAACTCTTGATCCGTTTGCTACGGGGTTGCTCATCATTGGAGTCAATGCTGCCACAAAGCAACTTGGAAATCTCCAAGGGCTGCCAAAAACATATGTTGCGACGATGTACCTCGGCACAACCTCGGATACCGGAGATATCACAGGGGTGCTTACCACAAGGTCAGATGTGAGATGTGAGATGTCAGATGTTAAGAGCACGCTGCCGAGCTTCCTCGGTCCTATCTCCCAAATTCCGCCCATGTATTCGGCCAAAAAAGTTGGCGGAAAAAAACTCTACGAGCTCGCTCGAGCGGGAAAAACGATTGAACGTAAACCAGTTCGCGTCACGATTTCCTCAATTCGGTTGCTTGATTACAACTGGCCGCAAGCCGAGATTGTCGTTACCTGTTCATCAGGGACCTACATCCGCACTCTCGTCGAAGACATTGGGAAAGCCCTTGGCTCTGGCGCATATACCGAAGCGCTTCGACGCACGGCTATCGGTTCATGGCATATTGAGGATGCGCTACCGCTTGACGGTTTGAATCGAGAAAACTGGCAAGCCTATCTTCTCTCCGTTGACAACTGCTAGACAGAATCATATCCATAGCGTATCCTATTTTTACGAATACATTGCACCGATAACTTATCACTTGGAACTGAGCACTTCAGTATGCCCCGCAAACACGCCTCCATTAAAGCCTTGCGCCAGTCAAAGCGTCATGCTGTGAGCAACGACGCTCGTCGCCGCGCGATTGAAATCGCTTTTCGGCACTACCGTGCTGCAAAGAGCGGTGGAAAGAGCGACGCTATGCAATTGCTCTTTACGCTCGTCAAAGCCATTGATAAGGCAGCGCAGCGCCATGTTGTAAGCAAGAACACGGCGGCTCGAATAAAATCGCGCGTTATGCGCGTGAAGAAAGCATCGTTGTAGCGCGATCAAGATAGCGCAACACTTCCACCTCGCCGTTGTGGCGGGTGGTTTTCATTTTATATTCAAGGCAGAGAAATCGTTCGATGAGTTCGGTTACGGTATTCGCTGAGACGCGTCGCGAAAGTACGGCGATTTTTTTTTCCACGTAGGGGTGGAGTTTAAGACTAGGCAGTGTCCCTTGTTTTTCTGCCGCGAGATTCCCCAGAAGCTTACCGATAAGGCTCATGAGCACCAAGAGGGGAGTTCCAGCTTGAAGAAAGGTATGGAGGCGCTGTGCTGCATGAGAGAGCGACCCCGCTTCAATTGCAGCTGTTAACATGTAGAGTGGCTCTTCGGCAAGGTTACCGGCAAGAGTGTCGATGTCGGTAATTCGTAATTCGTCATTCGTCATTCGTGAATCGCGCTTCGCGTAGAGAGCGAGCTTATGTAATTCCGTCGCTAAGGCCCAGGTGTTTCCAGGAAAACGCTCGGCAAGAGCGCGTGCGGCATTGCGATCGATGGCGACTCCCTGCGTCTGTAGGTACTGTTCAATCCATTCCGGAGCATCTTCCTTGCCGAACATTTCAAAGTGTTCAGCAAGCGGGAGTTTGGCAAGTTTTTTTGCTAGTTTTTTTGTCGATACCCCATCTTCCCAAAGCACAACGATGGTGTCATCGGGCGGAGTTGTCGATTTTTGATTTTCGGTTTTCGATTGTGCCTCAAGGAATTGCTCAACGGCTTCCAAGGCCGTTTCATTCTTATTCGTAAAGAGATTTTCAATGACGACCATGCGGCGGCGAGCAAGAAATGGAGAAGCGCGCAGAAGCTGCCCGAGCGATTCGGGGTCAACTTTGGATCCGTCGCACACCGTGATGTTGATCCCGCTGGGGTCTACTTCATGCAGAAACTTTTCCGTGAGCGTTTTTACTTTCTCACGGCTTCGGCGGGTGTCATCACCGTACAGATAAATCAGCATACCAGGTGAGAATGTCTAATGACAAATGACTAATTACTAATGACGATATCGTTCGGACGGCACGGCATTAGACATTAGGACTTAGACATTAGGAATTCGTTTCATGCTGCCCCATCGCTTCCCTTCTTCGACGTGGACTTCGATCGGCACCCGAAGTTTGTAGATTCCGGTCATGATATCGCGGACGCGCTTTGCCGCGCGTTCACAATCCTCCGGGGGAAGCTCGATCAACAGTGAATCATGCACTTGAAGCAGCATTTTAGCTGTCGCGGAAAGTTTTGGCAGTTCTTTGTCGACCTCGATCATCGCGAGTTTCATGAGGTCCGCGGCAGTGCCCTGCACCGGCATGTTTACGGCCATGCGTTCGGCAGCCGCGCGGATTTGCTGCATACCAGAGGTGATTTCGGGCAAATACCTTCGTCGACCAAGGAGTGTTTCGACATAGCCAAGTGTGGCCGCGAGCGCTTTGGTCTCTTCTACATACGCGGCAACACCATCATAGACAGTGAAATACTGTTCGATAAAGCCCCGAGCTTCCTCTCGGCTCATCCCAGTCTGCTGAGCAAGTCCAACATGTCCCAAACCGTACAGCACGCCGAAGTTAATGGTTTTTGCGTTTCGACGCTGCTGTCGCGTTACATCCGCAAGTGGCACGCCGTACACTTCTGCCGCAGTGGCCGCGTGGATATCTGCATATGCCTCAAATGCTGCAATCATCTTTTTATCGTTCGCAATACTTGCAACGATCCGCAGTTCAATTTGGGAGTAGTCGAGTGATAAAAATGTCATGCCTGATTCTGCCACAAAAGCATTCCGGACTTCATTGCCCAGTTCAGTCCGCACCGGAATATTCTGGAGGTTTGGATTGGAAGAAGAGAGTCGGCCAGTGGCTGCCACGGTTTGATTAAAACTGGTGTGGACTCTGCCGGTGTCGGGGTTGAGGAGCAGCGGGAGCGCGTCGAGGTACGTGTTTTTGAGTTTGGAGAGTTCTCGATGTTCTAGCACCAGCGGGATGATTGGATGCGCGTCTTTGAGCTTTTCCAACTCTTCCGCGGCAGTGGAAAGTCCGGTCTTGGTCTTGCCAATACCCTTAGTTTCCAGCGCGAGTTTTTCAAAGAGCACTTCTTTGAGCTGGCTCGGGGAGCTGACATTAAACTCGGTGCCGGCGAGTTTAATAATCTTTTTCTCAAGCGTCTGGAGTTGACTCCCGACCTCTTTGGATAGTTTTTCCAGGTGTACAATGTCAACCTTCACGCCGTGCGTTTCCATTCGGGCAAGCACTGGCACGAGCGGCATTTCGATTTTTTCAAAGAGATGCAGGAGATTGGTCTTCTCAAGCTCTTTTTTAAGCGTGCTTACGAGTTGCCAGGTGTAATCGGCTTGGGTACTGGAGTATTCGGCCACGCGTTCCGGGGTCACGGCGTCCATGGTGAGTTGCTTTGATCCAGAGCCAATGAGCTCGGTAATCGGCGTCAATTCTTTTCCCAATGTGTTAAACACGACTTGTTCCAGATTGTGCTGGCGGCTGCCAGGATTTAAGAGATAGCTCGCAATCATGGTGTCAAAGGTGACAGGGGACAGGGTGATGCCTGCGTGCTGGAATACTTCAACGTCATATTTTGCGTTATGACCGTACTTTTCAACTTTCGGGTTTTCGAGGATGGGTTTGAGTTGGGCGAGCCAGTGCTCTTTGGAAGGGCTTCGACTTCGCTCAGCCGATAAATTTATATGCCCTGAGCTTGTCGAAGGGCTTCCTGTAAGATCGACATAGAAAGCCTCCCCATCTTTCCAACAGAAACTCGCGCCAATGATGCGGGCGTGAAAAGGGTCAAGGCCAGTAGTTTCGATATCCACCACAAACGCTTTTTCTTTTTTAAGTTTCTCGAGGAATTCTGTGAATTGTTCGTCGGTGGTGATGAGGCGGTAGTTACCGATGTCATCCTGAGCAAAGCCAAGCGGAGTCGAAGGATCTCGCCGTTCGTTCAAACGAGATCCCTCGACCGGCTCGGGATGACGGTGGTTAGTATTGGGGATTTTGCTCACGAGCGACTGAAACTCATACTGCTGAAACTTTGCGAGCACTGCCTCTCGGTCAATCTTGCCCCACGTGCAGTCCGCGAGGTCAAACTTCACCGGCACGTTGCGGACAATGGTTACGAGCCGCTTGGATTGCTCAATCTGTTTTTCCGCACCCTCGAATTTTTTTACTGTTTTTTCCGGCAGCGGGCACACGTCAGAAGCTAAGCTTCGGGATGGATCAGAAGCTAAGCTTCTCTCAACCGCACGAGGAGCAAGAAGCTTAGCTTCTTGCGCTTCGAGGCATTTTTTTACCTCATGCAGGATTCCCTCGATACTTCCAAACTCCTTCAGCAACTCGGTCGCGGTTTTCTCTCCAACGCCGGCAACACCGGGAATGTTATCCGACGGATCTCCGCGCAGTGCCTTGTAATCAATCATTTGTTCTGGAGTTAGCCCAAAGCGAGTTTTCACGGCATCAACATCGTAGAGCACGGTTTCAGAAATCCCTTTTTTAAGCGACAGCACTTTTGTATGTTCATCCACCAACTGCAACGTGTCCATATCACCAGTCACGATCACGGTTTCAATCGGACACCTGACATCTGACACCTGACATCTGACCTTCGCCGTGATTGTACCGATGACATCGTCTGCTTCGAATCCTTCTTTTTCAAAAATGGGCACGCCAAACGCAGTGAGGAGCTCTTTAATTTTTGGAATTTGCGCGTAGAGTTCATCCGGCTTCTTCACACGCTGGGCTTTGTATTCGGCAAATTCTTTATGTCGAAACGTTGGGCCTTTGAGGTCAAAGGTGGCGGCAACGTAGTCAGGCTTGACATCTTTGATGACTTTGAAAAAAATAAGCAGGAATCCGTAGATCGCATTCACGAGTTCACCGGACTTTGTCGCAAGCGGCGGCAGCGCATGCCACGCGCGGTGGACCAAAGCGTTCGAGTCCAATATAACGAATGTTTTTTGAGTTTCCATATTTACCTCTCTAAGTATGGGAGCACTTTTTTCTTCAGCTGCGCCATTGCATGCTGGGAAAGGTTGAGTTCAGGCGTCTCGATGGTCTCCTGAAGAAGCTCTGCGAGGGCCGTGGGAGAACCGACCGCATGAGCAGAGGCGAGAGCTCGGTATCGCGGCCAGTCAAGTTCGGCTCGAGCGAGCAGGCCCAAGATATCCAGTTTATCCTTTTCTCCCTTGGCGCTTCCGCGACGCTGCGCAAACGCACATTGCTTCAGGAGTAGAAGCATTTCCGGCACTGGCACCGTGCCCAGCCGCCAATGAGCACAAAAGGATATTCTCGATGGAGTTCCAGCAGGAGTTTCCAACTCTTTTCCGTGACAAGATCATGGTAGTACGCGCTCATAGTACAGGCAGTATTCGTTTTTTGAGGGCGTTGAGATAATCCGCAGCGTACCATTCAGGGAGGTTCCAGAGATCTACATAGATTTGCGCGATTGGCGTTGTAGGGGTAGTGGGCAGGTACGGATCTGCTCGCAATGCAATGAGGTTTTCGTATCCGGCGTGTTTTGGAAAACGATGCTCTAATTCCGCAAGGTCGCGGCTGTATACATACACTTTATCATAGTCCGCAGGCGCGTCTTGAAATCGGATTCGGTATGCGCTAAAAGCGCCAAAGGTGACTCCAGGAGGTATCTCGCCTTCCACGGCGCGCACGCCCCCGGGTACATGGGTCTGATAGAGAATTTCGGTAGAGAGCTTGCGGTGCGTGGCCCAAAAGGTAAGGAGCTTTTCCAGATCCGTGAGCGCAAAAGAGCGTCCTCCCACCTTGACGGCGCCAATCTGGCGTAACGGCTTGAGGGCATTGGAAACCGTGGAGAGAGAAAACTTAAATCGCCCAGCAAGTTCTTTTTGCTGGAACTTCAAGGTTTTTTGTTCGATCGCCTCTGTGGCGATCGCCCGCCAAATTACCTCGCGTTTGAGCATACCTCGTTTCGATCTTGTGCCAATAAAATGGACCTCATTTCTATACTAATCGAAACGAGAAAAAATGTCAAAACTGGTTTTGCCAAGCACATGGCGCCGTCACCTGCGCTCGAGCACCCGATAGCCCTCAAGAACGGCGTCATAGAGCACGTTTTCCAGCTCCCCAAAATCTCCGTGGAGTTGCGCGCGATTAAGCGCGTGAAGGTAGAAGCGTTTCCGTTCTTGTCGGATCACTGCTGGCGGATAATTTGCCCGAAGGAACATCGCGTGCAGCAGGAGCCGTCCCACGCGGCCGTTGCCATCAGAGAATGGGTGGATCTGTTCAAATTGAGCGTGAATCTTTGCGGCCTGCGCGATTGGATCATGGGATCGGCTGTGCAGGTCGCGGATGAGCTCCTTCATGCGCTGCGGCACTTTGAGGGCATTGGCCGTTGGCACATAGGCGCCGACGATCCGTACGCCATGATTTCGGTACACTCCAGCATCTTCGCGAATGGAGTTCACGAGAATTCCGTGGAGTTTTAGGATAAATCCTTCATTGAGCGGCGTGTGTTTTATTGCGTGTTTAAAAAGATACTCAAGCGCGGTTTGGTGGTTTTTCGCTTCGAGTTGCTCGACAAGCGTTCGGTTCGGCAGTACAGAGTTGTGAAAAAGGATAGCCGCAGTGTCGCCTTTAGTGAGTCTGCTTCCCTCGATGCGGTTTGAGTTGTAGGTAAGCGCGAGAAGAAATTCGTCTCGGATATCGGGAGCAGCGAGAATTTTTTTGATCACGTTGCTGTGGGATTTTCGAGCGCGTTCGAGGAATCCTTTCTTTGCACTGCTGATCTCTTCGGGGACTGCGGACTCTCCGCAGTATTGCTGATACAGCGCGTTGATACGCGCGCGTGCGCCGGGGCGTGGGAGCGCTTTCCCATTGAGCCAACGGTTGAAGGCAACAAACGTCACGCCAAGCTCTTCGGCGAGTTTCGTTTGGGTAAACCCGGAGAGCTGAAGCAGCAGGCGGATGGTTTCAGTGGTTGTCATGGAACGAGAATATCAAACTATATATCGTTTGTCAAAATCCTGAAGAGTATATAGTTAGAGAAAAAGAAGAGCCCAGCGTAAGTGTCTCGAGGTTCGGAACGCGTTCACGAGGGTTGTCATCCTTGTTTGAACGTTCCTTAGCATCGATTCACCCACGCCGGGCAAGAGAAAGGGTCACCACTCTGCGCAGAGGGTCGGACTCAAACGCGGAGTGGTGGATCTGGGATCAGTTCGCGGAGGTCGCGGGTGCGAACAGCGTGGGCTCGTGCAGGGCGAAGGCGCCCGGCTGGCTCTGCTGCTGCACGACCGCGAACCGGGCGTTGCGCGTCACGACGGGGCCGTCGACCTTGGTGGTCGTCTTGCCCGTGACATTGGGCCGCGTCGGGTCACCGGCGTTGATCGTGATCGAGCCGCGCTCCACCATGTTGACCACGATGGAGTTTGGCGCCTGTTCGTCACGCGTGAGCGAGGCGATGCAGGCGTTGAGGCTCGGGATCGTCGCCGTCTTCCAGGCGCAGCCGTTCGGGTTGGCGTACAGCTCGGA
>Ga0213870_1000184_pt1 | contig 32984 bp, 33 predicted proteins | sample WICALVC2017_Meta_FD_160119 | JGI IMG/M metagenome (GOLD analysis project Ga0213870, IMG submission 160119) | Freshwater microbial communities from subterranean cave lake in Wind Cave National Park, South Dakota, United States - WICALVC2017 | ecosystem: Environmental > Aquatic > Deep subsurface >... | reverse complement strand
TTTTTAAATTATCCAGAACAACCCTTTTTCTTTTTGCTCTTGTCGCGTTCTTAATTCTTATGATTAAATCTGAAACTCTATAATTCATAATAATTTACCAGCTTGATTTAACTACTCCCGGCAATTGACCTTTTAATGCAAGTTCTCTAAAGCACAGTCTGCACAAACCAAAACGTCTTATGTAGCCTCTATTCCTACCACAAATATTACATGTGTTCTTGTGTCTCACTTTGAACTTTGGTTTACTGTGCGCTTTAATTATATTAGATTTCTTCGCCATATTATATTAATTTTTAACTTTCTCAAACGGCATACCCATTGCCTCAAGAAGCGCTAAACCGCTCTTATCATTTCTTGCAGTTGTAACAATCGTTACTTCAAATCCCTGTATTGTATCAATTTTCCCCGGATCAATTTCTGGAAAAACTGTGCTCTCAGTAAAACCCAAAGAATAATTTCCATTTCCATCAAAGCTTAATTTATTAACTCCATGAAAATCTCTAAATCTTGGCATAACAATAGAAATTAGTCTCTCTAAAAAATCATACATTTTCTTGCCTCTTAAAGTTACAACCAAGCCTATTTTGTCTCCTTCTCTTAATTTAAAAGAAGAAATAGATTTTTTGGCAGATGTCCATTTGGGTTTTTGTCCTGTTATTTGTGCTAAGATAACACTTGCTTTTTCTAAATTTTTCTTATCGAAAAGCGCGTCTTTTACGCCCATATTTACAACAATTTTAGAAAGTTGTGGAACAGACATTGGATTTTTAAGACCCAATTCTTTCTGTAAATTATGCAGAATTTCTTTTTTAAACTTGTTTTGTAAACTATTCATAGTGAGCTTGTCGAACTATATTTTTTTATCGCATTTTCTGCAAACTCTGATTTTATCATTTTTCTCTATTCTAAATCCAATGCGAGTTTCTTTTTTGCAATGCGGGCAGATCAGGGCAACATTATATGCCCAAATTGGCTTTGTTATTGTAATAATTTCGGAAGGCTCTCTTTGAGATCTTGCCTTAAGATGTCTCTTATATTGATTTATACCCGCAATTAATACTTTTTGAGCTTTAGCAAAAACCTTTTCAATTTTCCCGCTCTTGCCTTTGTCTTTTCCTAAAACTATTTTTACATTATCACCTTTTTTTAATTTCATAAGCTTGTTAAATGACTTCGACTGCCATGCTTGCTATCTTTGAAAAACCTCTATCTTTTATCTCTCTTGCAATCGGACCAAAGATTCTTGTACCAATTGGATTTTTGTCATTTGCGTTATCAATTACAACTCCTGCATTATCAGAAAATCTAATAAACGATCCATCCGATCTTCTCTTTTCTTTTCGAGTTCTGACAAGAACTACTTTTACGATTTGACTGTCTTTGACTGTTCCGATAGAGCTTGCCCCTCTGACAACACAGTTCAACACATCTCCTACATAACCATATTTTCTTTGTGATCCGCCAAAAATATGAATTACCATCAAAGACTTTGCGCCACTATTGTCTGCAACTTTTAGTATTGTTCTATGCTGAACCATTTTTCATAACCACGTCAGACGTGGTCATAACCTCCATTATTTTAAAATGTTTTGTTTTAGATATTGGTTTTGTCTCAACAATTTTTACTCTATCTCCAATATTTGGTGTGAAATTTGCAACGTCAACATTTATTTTGCTATCTTTTTTCATAAGTTTTTTGTACAAAGGATGAGGAAATCTCCTTGTTATTCCAACTATTGCTGTCTTTTTCATTTTAAGCGAAACAATAATTCCATCAAAAGTTTTTTTCATATTTATTTTTTATGAGCCTTTTCATGCAATTCTTTTACCTTCATAATCGTTAGGATCTGCGCAATTTCTCTTCTCTTTATAGTAAGTAAGCTCGTGTTTTTAAGTTTGTTTTGTGATTTATCTAATTTCAAATCCATAAGCGAATCCTTTGTCTCCAATACTAAATTATTTAATTCTTTCAAGCTTTTTAAATGTAATTCTTTTTTATCTTTTGTTTTCATAGCTTGACTTCGCCAAGTCTGACTTGGCTTCGCTCGCTATTAAATATTGTAATCCGATTTTACGACGATTCTTGTTTTAACATTTAGTTTGTATGATGCCAGTCTTAAAGCAGAATGGGCAACATCCTTTGCGACTCCTCCCATTTCAAACAACATTCTTCCTTCTTTAACTGGTGCTACGAACTCATAAACATCTCCCTTGCCTCCGCCCATTCGGGTTTCTGCTGGTTTTTTTGTAATTGGCTTGTGAGGAAAAATTCTTATCCAAAGTCTTCCTCCTCTTTGAGTATAATGAGTTATTGCTCGTCTTGCTGCTTCTATTTGTCTGCTTGTGATTAGCCCTTTTTCCTGAGATAAAAGACCATACTCACCAAAGGAGATTTTAACTCCTTTGTGAGCTTTCCCTCTGATTGTGCCTTTTTGCTGTTTTCTATATTTTGCTCTTTTTGGAACCAACATATGTTTTTAAGATTTAAAGACTTAAAGATTTAAGTGAAAAGTCATTTGACTTCTCGTTCAAGTCTTTTAATCCTTAAGTCTTCGTTTCCCCCCTGTTTATCCAAACCTTTACTCCGATATAGCCTTTTTTAGTTAGAGCCGGGACACTTGCAAAATTTATTCTTTCTCTAAGCGTTGACAAAGGAACTGTGCCTTTTTGTATTTTTTCTCTTCTTCCAATTTCAGCTCCGCCTACACGTCCAGAGATAATAATTCTTATGCCTTTTGCTCCTCCCCCCATGACTCTTTCAACTATCTGAGCCAAAACTCTTCTATGAGGAAGCCGTTTTACCAATTGATCTGAAATATTTTTTGCAACCAAAAATGCATCCAAATTTGGCTCTTTGATTGGCTCTATCCTAATATCTATCTTGGGAGCTGATTTAGAATTCTTTTTAATTTTTAAGAGTTTATAGACATATTCTTTTATTTCTTCCAGTCCTTGTCCGCCCCGGCCTATTACCATTCCGGGCCTTGAAACATTTACTATTAACTTAAGACTATTTATTGATCTTTCTATTTCAATTTCAGATACTCCTGCGTTAGCTAACTTTGCCATAAGAGCGCGCCTCAGGTTATAATCTTCTAAAAGAACATCTTTGTATCTTTTGTCATCAAACCAACGGCTGCTCCAATTATAAATTGTTCCTAGTCTTAAAATTTGCGGATTAACTTTTTGTCCCATATTATTCTTTTGCCTCCAATATTATCTTTATGTGGCTGCTTCTCTTTTTGTAAGGATGCGCTCTTCCTCTTGTTGAGTGATGAAATCTCTTTATAGCCGGTCCATCCCACACTTCAATAGCTTTGATCCTAAGAGAGTCTTGACTTTTCTTAGCATTATTTACTGCATTCCCAATTGCGCTTTTAAATATATCGCTTAAGACACTTGCTCCTCTTTTTTGAGTCATATTAAGCGCATTTAGCGCTTTATCCAAAGGAAGATTTCGTATGCTATCTGCAACTAACCTTACTTTTCGAGGAGATGTTCTAATTGATTTTGCTCTTGCTACAATTTCCATATGCTATGTTTTACTAATTTCCCTTGCTACAACTCTTCCGTGACTTCTAAATGTTCTTGTTGGTGCAAATTCTCCGAGCCTATGACCCACCATTCCCTCCAGAATAAATACTGTAATAAAGTTTTTCCCATTATGAATTGCCATTGTGTGACCAACAAATTCAGGTGAAATTTGGCTAGCCCTAGCCCATGTTTTTATAGCAGACTTGTCTCCCATTTGTTTCTGCTTCATTATCTTCTTTAAAAGTTTTGGGTCAATATACGGACCTTTTTTTATCGATCTTCCCATTATTTCTTCCTCCTTTGCAAAATATATTTGTCAGAATATTTATTTCTCGATCTTGTCTTCCCAACCGCGGGCCGTCCCGCATAAGTCATGGGTCTTTTTCTTCCAATTCCGCTTCTGCCTTCTCCTCCTCCATGAGGATGAGATCTTGGGTTTTGTGCGGTTCCGCGGACCGTTGGCCTAATGCCCATGTGCCTGCTTCTTCCAGCTGTTCCCAAAACCTCATTTTTCCAATCAATATTGCCCAGTGTCCCAATTGTTGCAAAACAATCCCCAATCACTCTTCTTAATTCTCCTGATGGCAGCTTAAGGTCAACAAAATCTCCTTCTTTTGCCTGGACAATGATTCCTGCTCCTGCACTTCTGCCCATCTGTCCGCCGCGGCCAGCCATAAGCTCAACATTGTGAACAACAGTTCCAAGAGGAAGAGCTTTTAATGGAAGCGCATTCCCTGTTGTAATCTCAGCGTTAGCGCCTGATTTTATCATATCATTTACATTTAATCCAAGAGGACGGAGAATATACGCCTTATCTCCATCCGCATAATGGATGAGCGCAATTTCCGCTGTTCTGTTAGGATCGTATTCGATTGCTGCAACTCTCCCTTCTACCCCTATCTTGTTTCTTTTGAAATCAATTATTCTAATAAAGCGTTTGTGCTCTCCGCCCTGATGTCTGACAGACACCTGTCCTGATGCATCTCTGCCTGAATTTTTCTTTTTTATAAATTTTAATTTACTCATAAAGCTTTTATTTTTTATATTTTATTTTTTATTTTCGCCTTGTCCCCCTGTGTCAAATAACGCAATTTTCTGGTCTTTTGGAAGCGATACTGTTGCTTTTTTCCAAGCGCTTTTAACAAATTCTTGCCTCTTTACTCCGCGTCTCGCTGTTCTTCCCTTAACAAGGCTAACATATGTTTTTAAAACTTTTACCTTAAATCTTGCCTCAATAGCACTTTTGATAAGAGGTTTATTTGCCTCTTTCGCAACTTTGAAAGTAAACTTATTGAGCCTAGCATCTTGCATAGATTTTTCTGTTATAACTGGGGCGATAATTACGTCTCTTGTATTCATTTTATTTTTGCCCTTTCACAAAAGTATCTTTAATAACATCTACCGCATCTCTCATCAAAAGCACCAATTTGTTATCCAAAACTTTGTAAGCGTTAAGGGTATTTGCGCTTAAAATTTCTACTCCTTTAATATTTCTAGCTCCTCTATAAACATTTTCTGATATTTTAGGCGTTACCAACAAAATTCTCTTATCATCTCCTATTCCCAAATTTTCCAAGACTTGTACCATTATTTTTGTTTTAGGAATAATAGTTTCAAGTCCTTTTATAATTTTTAACTCTTGGTCTTTAAATTTTGAAGATAGCGCTGAAAATAGCGCTAAGGTTTTCATTTTTTTTGAAAGGCCTAAAGAAAAATCTCGGGGTCTTGGTCCAAAAGCAAGTCCTCCGCCGACAAAAATAGGGGCTCTTCTTGAGCCGTGTCTAGCTCTTCCTGTTCCTTTTTGCTGCCAAACTTTTTTAGTTGTTTTATTGACTTCTCCTCTGTCTTTTGTCTTAACGGTTCCAAGTCTCTGATTTGCTAAATAAACGCGGACTGCCTGAGACATAAGGGGATTATTTATTTTTGCGCCGAAAACTTCAGCCGGCAAGCTAATTCTGCCCGTTATTTTTCCTTTTATATCAAAAACAGAAGCGCTCAAGCTTCCTCTTTTTATTGGCTTGGAAACGGCTTTTGATTTGTCGGATACTTCTCTTGCAACCGCTGAGGCACTGAGTTTTTTTGAAGCACTGATTTTACGTTTCTGTGTTTCACGTTTTTTCTGTGTTTCTGTGATTGCAATCTTTTTAACTTTTAACTTTTTAACCGGCATTTACTTTTACCTCCTCTGCTTTCAGTGTCTCATTTATTTTCTGTGGTTCTGCATTAGCCACGTTTGACGGGGTGGTTACAGTCTTTTCATTCAATACTTCTTGATAGAGGGGGACAAATTTCTTATCTTCTCCTACCTTTTTGATCATTAATAAATTATTTCTTCCGCCTGGAACCAAACCCTTAACCAAGACATAGCTATCATCGACAGACACAATTCTAAGATTTTTAACTGTAACCTGATCTTGCCCCATGCGTCCTGCCATTCTTTTTCCTTTGTAAACTCTTCCCGGAGTTGTATTGGATCCAATAGAGCCTGGCGCTCTTTCTCTGTCTGATTGTCCGTGAGTTCGAGGTCCTCCTTTGAAATGATATCTTTTGACCCCTCCTGCATATCCTTTTCCTTTGGATATTCCGGTAACATTTATAATATCTCCCGGTTTGAAAACTTCACTTGCGCGAATTACATCTCCAATAGCGGGTATTGCATCTGTATCTGCCATTCTCACTTCTCGTACAAAATTGTAAATAGATTTCAAGCTCTTAGCCGGTCTTGCTTTTGTTCTTTTATCAAATCCCAATTGCACTGCAGAATATTTGTCCCGTCCCAATGTTTTGTGGCCAATAACAATATTTCCATCTACCATCAATTTTGTAACAGGAATCCTAAGTCCATTTTCCAAAAATTTCTGCCCTTGTTCTATTTTTTTAGCAAGTATTGCATTCATAAACCAAAAAAGCGACCGCATAGAGTCGCTTAATCTTAAAGCCAAAGCTAAAAATCAGTCCGCTATGTAGTCAAAACACCTCCCGTAGGTATAATCATGACTTTTATAAAACAATTATATACAAAGGGAGTGGAGAATGCAACAGGGCGCGTGAAGCGGATTATTTGACTTTAAAAATCAATCTATCTATAATTCCGCTATGGCTGAGAGCCTACGAGAAACGCAAATAACTTCCATTAAAGAAGGTTTGGGAATGGAATTAAACAAAGCTAGACAGGTTGGTTTTATAACATACTGCCTTGTCGCAGGAAAAGATGTCCCCTCTGAAATTGAGACTAATTTCAAAACTGCTTTTGGCGGAGAATTGAATGTAGAAGGACTCAAGAGAGGACTAAGTGAAGGACGTTTGTCCATAGGGGTAAATATGGGAGAATGGCAAGCAAAACAGGATATCAAAACTCCTAGTTCGGTGTTAACGCTATATAATCAATTTCTTGAAGACTATTCACTAAATTTAGACAAAGCCAAAAAACCTCTCAAAGGTCAGTCTACAGCTATAGGTAAACTTTATCCACAACTTCCACAGGATGCTCTATTTAATGAATACTGGACAGATCTTTTTCCCATGAAAAGAGATGATAAAGCTCTCTGGCAATATCTAATTACCCATCTGAGGGCAACAATTTTCGGCTTTGCACAAGCTGCTAATAAGTCTGGGGATAGTGAGATTTACACTAAAGCTCTGGGGCTTGAGCGTAAATTTAGCAATAAAAATAGGATGGATGCTTTAGAACTTGCAGGACTGAAAAGTTAAGCTTACATTCTAATTTCGATGTTTACTCCGGCGGGAAACTGTGGAACACAAAATAATTTCCCCTCCATACTACAGAGTATGGAAGGTAAATGTCTCAATCTACCTATCTTGCAATTTGAACAAAGGGCGTTAAATTTTTATAAGCGCGCATCACGGGGACGGACGACCGAAGGGAGGAGTCCGCTTGCGAGCAAAGCGAGACAAGGGCGCATTCCTCACAACTTCGACTTTCACCGCAAAGAGCTTTTGGTACTTTTGGTTACAAAAGTACAGAAGAAAAACTACATTCTAATTTCAATATTTACTCCGGCAGGCAACTCCAAATGGGTAAGGCTGTCAATAGTTTTGTCTGTTGGAGAAATAATGTCAATAAGCCTCTTGTGGACTTTGATTTCGAAGTGATCTCTTGCATCTTTGTCTATAAAAGGAGATCTGTTAACTGCGTAGACTGATCTTTTTGTGGGGAGTGGTATTGGGCCAACTACTTTTGCACCGGTTCGAATGGCAGTGTCTAAGATCTGCTGACAGCACGAATCGATAACTCTTGCATCGTAACTTTTTAAACGTACTCTTATTCTTCCTTTAGCCATTTTTTAAGGTACTAAGCGGTAATTTTCGAAATTACGCCTGCTCCAACTGTTTTTCCGCCCTCTCTGATTGCGAATCTAAGTCCTTCTTCAAGCGCAACCGGCACAATTAATTTTACAGTCATTTTTGTATTGTCTCCCGGCATGACCATCTCAACGCCTTTTGGCAAAGTGACTTCTGCTGTCACATCTGTAGTTCTAATATAAAATTGTGGCCTATATCCTGTAAAAAATGGCGTATGGCGTCCGCCTTCTTCTTTTGTCAGAATATATCCTTCTGCTTCAAATTCTGTATGAGGGGTTATTGAGCCTGGTTTGGCTATAACTTGACCTCTTTCAACATCGTCTTTTTCAATTCCTCGGATCAGTAGTCCGACATTGTCTCCTGCTTGTCCCTCATCAAGTTGTTTTCTAAACATCTCAACTCCTGTAACAACAGTTCCTTTTGTTGGTCTAATCCCAACAATTTCTGCAGCTTCGTTGATCTTGACCTTTCCTCTTTCAATCCTCCCTGTTACAACTGTTCCGCGTCCCTTGATTGAGAAAACGTCCTCAACCGGCATCAAGAATGGTTTATCAATTTCTCTTTTGGGAGTTGGAATTTCGCTGTCAACAGCCTCCATAAGAGCCATAATTTGCTTCTCGCCTTCCGGATCCCCTTCCAAAGCTTTCAAAGCTGATCCTCTTATGATTTTTATATCTTTTCCCGGATATTGATACTTTGTCAAAAGTTCCCTTACTTCCATTTCAACCAAATCTAAGAGTTCCGCATCGGAAACCATGTCTACTTTATTTAGCCAGACAACAATTGCCGGAACGCCGACTTGGCGAGCCAAAAGAATGTGTTCTCTTGTTTGAGGCATTGGTCCGTCAGGGGCCGAGACAACCAAAATTGCTCCATCCATTTGGGCTGCGCCCGTAATCATGTTTTTGATGTAATCAGCATGACCCGGAGCATCGATATGAGCATAGTGCCTAGCTTTTGTTTCGTATTCAATGTGGGAAATGTTTATGGTGACTCCGCGTGCTTTTTCCTCCGGAGCATTATCAATATCTTCGTATTTTTTTGCCTCAGCCATTCCTTGTTTTGAGAGAACTGTAGCAATTGCCGCAGTTAAGGTCGTCTTACCATGATCAACGTGACCAATGGTCCCAATATTTACATGCGGTTTTGTTCTTTGGTATTTTTTTGCCTCAGCCATAAAGCCAAAAATTTAATAATAAACTTTAATATACTATATATTTCCCCCCCAGTCAAGAGTCAAAACTTATCCGAATGTAAATGCGAAGACTTCAATACCTGGTGTAAATTCAAGCCTTAATAAATGCTTTCCTGTATTTTTTAATTCAATAAGATTATAAAGTCTGTCCTTGTCAACTATAATTATTCCATTTTCGACATCTTCTCCTTTGCTCAAAACATCAACTAATTTTCCATTCAAAAAAACTTTTACTTCACGAGCTTCCAAGCTTGTTGGCTTCATAACTAAAAACACTTTGCTGGCGAAAAAATTATATTCCAAAACCGCATTCTCACCTGCTTTTGAATATTCATCATCTACCATCCACTCTCCTCCAAAACTAAATGAGTTTATCGGAATATTTTTTGAAAGACTGAACGTTTGGCTCCCATTTCCTGCCGAACCATTGGGATATAAATATTGCATACGATTGGATCCTAAATATGTTTCCGGAGAATTTTTAGTTTTTGGAGTCTGATCTGTAACTTGAACCATATCTTCAGAAACCAAATTTCCTGCTTCCTCCAATAATTCCCGTATAGCTTTCTCCATTTCTTCATATTCTCCTTCACCAAAGTGAACTTTTCTTATCACGCCTTTGCTATCAATTAAATATTTTGCCGGCCAATACCTGTTTGAATAAGCATTCCAAGTGGCATAATCATTATCCAAAGCAACAGGATAATCAATATTGTATTGCTTCATCGCCGAGAGAACATTTTCTGTTTTTTTCTCAAATTCAAATTCCGGAGTATGCACCCCGACTACAACAAATCCTTGGTCTTTATATTTTTCATACCAGCCGGTAACAAAAGGAAGCGTACGAATACAATTAATGCATGTGTATGTCCAAAAATCTATCAAAACAACTTTTCCGCTCAAGCCATTAATTGTCAATGCATTGTCTGTATTGAGCCATTTTGTAATACCAACAAACTCGGGCGCATTTCCAAAACTTGTTAGATTAGATTTCGTGGGCATAGATTTTTTAACCTCGTCTTTCATATCCCGCAACTTATCAAGCTGTTCCTTTACACTGTCTGCGCTTTCTAATTTATAAAGGAAACTAGAGTATGAAGGGATTAAATCTAGAAGTTTCACTTGAATAACTTTGTCATAATTTGTGTAAATTGCAACCGCAGTTAAAATCATAATTACACCAAATATTTGCTGAATTCTTCCTGTGTATTTGGAAAGAAAACGGGTTTTTGTAAAAAGATGGCTTCCAATTGTTGCAAAAATAAAAAGAGGAATTCCAAGTCCAACGACGTAGACAATAGTGACTAAGACAATTTCAAAATTAACGGTTCTGGTTGCCGCCAAAGTTGCAATAGTTGCTAAGATTGGACCGGCACAAGGACTCCATACAAGCCCTAAAGAAAAACCAACAATTAGTCCTCCCCAAAAACCATGATGCGAGCTACTAGAACTTCCAAAAATTCCGCTCACTCTGCTGACAAAACCTTCTAAAATTCTTGAAAGAATAGGAACTACTAATGTTAATCCAAGAAAACCTATAACGATAACTGCGAACAAGCGAAGAAAATCCGGATCAAAGTTAAAAAGTTTTACAAAGTATGAAATAGTAAGCGTAAAAAGAGCAAAACTTATCATAATTCCCAAAGTAATCCCTAGCGGTTTTCTCTTTTCTCTTGTTACAGTTGAAGAAAGAATAATTGGCAAAAGAGGCCAAATGCAAGGAGCAAGAATAGTAACCAAACCAGATACAAAAGCAAAGAATAAAAGAATCGTCATGCAAATATTCTAAAGGTTACTGATAATTTAGTAAAGAGAACTATCGAGTTACTGTTATTGGGCTAAGATGCGGCCAGTGAATGTGGATTTGGCGAGCATTTGCTCCAAAATATTTTTAGGTACTTCTTCGTAATGAGATGGCTCCATGTAATATGACGCGCGACCTTTAGACATTGAGCGAAGTGTTGTTGCGTATCCAGAGAGTTCTGACAAAGGAACCAAAGACAGAATAATTGTCGCTCTTGCTCGCTCTTGCGTCCCTGAAATCTGCGCTCTTTTGGAAGAAAGATCTCCAATAACATCTCCCATAAATTCATTTGGAGTTGTGACTTCAACCTTCATAATTGGCTCCAAAAGTGTGAGCCCTGCTTTTTTTGTGGCAGCCTGCAAAGCCTGAGAAGCTGCGATTTTAAATGCAATATCAGATGAGTCAACCTCGTGATATGATCCATCATATACTGCCACATTCATATCTACCATTGGGTATCCTAGCAAAATTCCATTTTCCATTGTTTCCTTAACGCCCTTTTCAATTGATTTTACGAACTCAGCAGGAATTGATCCTCCTTTGATCTCATTTAAAAATTCAAAACCTTCGCCTCGCGGTTTAGGTTCTACACGAAGCAAACAATGCCCATATTGTCCCCGTCCACCAGATTGTCTGATATATTTTCCTTCTCCTTCTGCTACTTTTGTAACAGTTTCTTTATATGCTACTTGAGGCGCACCAACATTTGCTTCGACTCCAAAATCAGATTTCATTGTGTTGACCTTTACTTCCAACTGCAATTCTCCGACTCCTGAGATGATTGTCTGTCCTGTCTCATGATTTGTCTTGACGTGAAAAGTCGGGTCCTCATCCATCAAACGTTTCAAAGCATAGCCCAATTTCTCTTGATCCGATTTTGTCTTGGGTTCAATTGCCAGAGAAATAACCGGCTCAGGAAATGAAATTTTTTCCAGAACTATTGGCTTTTCCAGATCACATAAAGTGTCTCCGGTAGTAGTTTCTTTGAGTCCTACAATTGCGACAATTTCTCCGGCAAATGCTTCTTTAATTTCCTCTCTTTGATTTGAATGCATCAAGAGCAGTCGCCCGACTCTTTCCTGAGCATTTTTGGTACTGTTGTAAATATAAGTTCCGCCAGCAACTTTACCTGAGTAAACCCTAAAATATGTAAGTTTTCCAACGTGTGGGTCATTTTGAATCTTGAAGGCAAGACCTGCAACCGGTTCCTCCGGAGTTAATTTTCTTACCTCTTGTGCATTTGTTTTTGGATTTATTCCTTTGACAGATCCCAAATCAACAGGAGAAGGCAGATAATCAACTACTCCATCCAAAAGCGGCTGGACTCCTTTGTTTCTTAGAGATGATCCTGCAAAAATAGGAACTAATTTATATGCAATAACTGCTTTCCTCAATGCTTTTTTTAACTCCGATACTGTAATTTCTTGATTGGCAAGATATTTTTCCAAAAGTGCGTCATCTGTCTCTGCAATTTTTTCAACAAGTTTTGCTCTGTATTTTTCGACTCTGTCTCTCATTCCCTCTGGGACTTCATCGGTCACAGTAAATTTAGCTCCCAGTTCTTCTCCGGACCAAACAATAGATTTTCTATTTAATAAATCATAAACTCCTCTAAATGTTGTTTCTACTCCAATTGGCAAAACCATGATTGCGGGATTTGCGCCAAGCTTGTCTTCAATGCTTTTTACAGTTGCCAGAAAGTCTGCTCCTAACTTGTCCATTTTATTAACAAAACAAATTCTCGGAACTTTGTATTTGTCCGCCTGTCTCCAAACTGTTTCGGACTGAGACTGGACTCCTTCTTCCGCATCCAAAACAGTAATTCCCCCGTCCAAAACACGCAGCGAGCGCTCGACCTCTGCTGTAAAATCAACATGTCCCGGAGTATCAATAATATTGATTCTATAATCTTTCCAATATGCAGTTGTTGCAGCAGCAACAATAGTGATACCGCGTTTTCTTTCTTCTTCCATCCAGTCCATGACTGTTGTTCCCTCATCAATGTCTCCGATTTTGTAAGTTTTTCCTGTGTAATACAAAATACGCTCGGTAGTCGTGGTCTTACCAGCGTCAATATGCGCAATAATGCCAATATTTCGGATGTGGTCTAACTCCACAAGTCTTTTATCTTCAGCCATAATGTTTTTTAACAAAAACTTCCCTCTTAAGGGAAGCTAATCTAACCTCCTGATGACTTTTTTAGTATAGCATATTTTGTGGTACAATAACAGGCGTGGATAAAATTGCTATTGTTTGCACGCTTATACTTCTCGGATTATTTGTAGTCTATGTAATTAATAATAATGTGACTCCAAAACCTGCAGTAGTACAGGATTCAACCCTTAGTCTCGGATCTTTAAGTCCAACTCCTTCTCTATCTTCAGAAACAAATTCTAATAAAGCTGTTATTAAAACAGACAGAGGGAATATCGAACTTATTCTTTATCCGCAAGATGCGCCGAATACAGTTGCAAATTTTGTGCAAAAAGCCAAAAGCGGATTTTATAATAATTTAATTTTCCATAGAGTTGAGGATTGGGTAATCCAAGGCGGAGATCCACTTGGCAATGGGACAGGAGGCGGAAAAATACCAACAGAATTAAATAACAAGCCTTTCGTAGTTGGATCTTTGGGTGTTGCAAGAGGTCAAGACATAAATATTTCAAATGACGCTCAGTTTTTTATTACAAAAAAAGATTCCCAATTTTTAAATGGACAATATGCTAATTTTGGGATAGTAACCAAAGGAATGGATGTAGTTAACAAAATCCAAATCGGCGACAAAATCCTCGGAATAAGTATTGACTAAATTCTTATTTAAAAATCTCTTTAAATATCGCTTCTAATTCATCGTCAATATTTCTTGGTAATTTTCTATGTGGAATTTTAAGATGATCTAGAACAATTTCAAACCTCTGAAATCCCCCGTCACTTCTCAGCTCAACCCATTCAACTTTTCGGCTATTTAACTGTTTTTTGTTCGTATCCGAAAGCTTATCTGCCACAAAAACTTTACTATCTCTTGCAATGACCGCATCAGCACTTTCTGGATTCCCTCTACCCATTAATTTAGCTTCACACTTGTATTGATTTTTTCCTTCAAGTAAATAAAAATCGATTTCTCTTTCAAAATCGTCTTCAGCGATTTTTTTACCTTTTATTTTTAAGGCATAATTCTTATCAGAAACACTATATAATTTACAGAGTGTCTGCATTAAAGGTTTTTCGGCTCTTTTACCAGCAGTGCTCCATAGTCCACCTCTCAACGCAGCTCTTTTTACCGCTAGCGTATTTATTACGATTAAACTTTCGCTAACATTTAAATCAACACTTACTCCTTTAAATTTAATAGTTAAAGTTAACTCAAGATCATGTTCTGTATCTACAAGATTTTTAATAGCCTCGTAAAGAGCATCGTAGTGTTCGTTTGAAGCGTCAATCACAATTTCTTTTGTTGAGGAATTAAACATATTGTGGATTGTCTTTTCGTTTAATCCCGAATTGATCGCAATGTCCCGAGCCGGTAAATCGTGGTTAAGAAATTCTTTTTTATACCAATCTACTGTTATGTCTTTACTCTTAAGCTTTGCGTTAACAACTTTTTTAAAAAAATCAACAGCGTACTGTAAAAATTCCGCATTTATTAAAGTTATAACTTCAATTCTATAATCTTCACCTTTCAGCAATTTTTTGATTATATTTTTTGCAACCTGTTCTGTTATTGTCATATTGTCTTCTTAACTAATGATATAAAATTTTTAATGTCTATAAAATTTGGCTGACTATTATTTGAATCAAATAAATCATTTTGCTTATTTAGGCCTTCCTTCATTCTTTCAACATATTTTACCTCTTTTTCAGTTAAAAAGAAGTGCCTATTTAAATTCGATGCTGATCGGCCAAGCGTTCCGCTTCCAGCGAAAGGATCAAAGATCAAATCGCCTACAAAAGAATAGAACTTAATTACTCTGTTACATAATTCAAGAGGAAAAACTGCGCTATGAACTTTATCAAATGTTGGGTCTATAGGCCAGACATTTGTTGTCTCGTATCTTTCCATTACTTTACTTTTTTTAATTTTATCCCAGTTATACTGCCAAATATTCCAATCAATTAACTTATCTGTTTTTTTTCTATAAACCATCAACATCTCTGTAATTGCATTTGGTTTATAGGCTAATGGCTTTCTGTGTTGAAGAAAGCCAGCATTTCTATTTTTTACACTAGCCTCTGGCTTAACCCATACTATGTCATCAATAAATTCCCAACCCATTTTCACTAACAACGGATGAATGTCATAAGGAATAGGATATCTTTTGCTAGCGTGTGCCCGACTTATTCTAGGAATTATAATAGGCGAGGTGTTAAGTACAAAAAATCTTCCTTCTTTAGTAACTCTATGAACCTCTTTAAATACGTTCCCCAAAAACTTCAGGTACTCGTCATAGCTTTGATAAATAGAATAATCTCTTGCGTTATAATACGGAGGAGAAGTAAAGGTTAGATGTATTGATTCATTTGGCACATATTTTAAAATCTCCTGAACATCACCATGCACAATAACATTCTTTAAAAAAACAGGGAATTCATCATGCTTTTGGGAACTGCTAGATTTATATGGTGAGCCATTTATTTCTTTATTTATGACTTCTTTAATTAATTCGTTTGGATGATCAATTATTTTTTTTAATTCTTGTTTTACAACACTATTATTTGAAAAAACAAGTAACCCCCTAATTGCTTGCATAACCACCTTTGGATCTTTATCTTTTAGAAGTCCGACTAAAATAGGTATTGTTTTTTCGTTTCTTAATCTTCCGATTGCAGAAACTGATTCTCTTCTAACCTCTGTACTTTCGTCTTTTTTTGCAAACTTTATAAAAGTATCTAACAATGAAACATCGCCTATTTTTGCAAGATTTTTAATAGAAAGCGCCCTAATTTTTTCATTTTGGCTGCTTAATAAATCTAATAGTGGTTCTTTGCTATAGCCATTTTCCAATCTTCCCAACTTTTCCAAAGTGTGAACAATCGTTCCATCGTTTTGACTCTGTAAAAAAGAATAAAAAGCTCCAGTATTATTTTTTAACTCATCAATTAATCCCTTATTAGATTGTATATTTAATATTGCTCGATTCATAGTTTTGCTCAATGATTAATAACGGCACTAATACTATACCAACATTTATCTTTATTTTCTATAATCTAATTACGGTAAATAATTAAGACTATAACTAAAAAATTGAAAGTAGTAGATAACATTGACATCAACGACAAAGTTTTAGGGAATAACTATACAATAGATTGTAGATTTGACCTAATCAATCATTTATGCTATAATATTTCAGTCAACAGACAATCACTAAAAAAGAGCCGAAATGGCTCTTTTTCTTTTGTGCCAAGGTTCAGGTACTGCCCCTGCTGGAAAGCCTTATCAACAGACAATCACAAGCGATCGAGAATCGCCGGTACTCTTCGCACTATCCCTGGCGCGAAACTCTAAACTTTTACTTCCTCTTTATCTTTTCTTAATTGCTTAGATAGCTTGATAAGTTCGTCATAGACTGCTTTAAAATCTCCCTTCGCTATTGCTTGACGTGTTTTATTCATATCCCAATCTTTTGGCAAGATTAACTCGAACTCTCCAAGCTCAACTTGAGTCCCTATAGACAATGCGTTTTTAAACTCTTCTTTATTTACCTCTGTTTTCTTTATAGGCTTCGCAACTTGTGTAGGATTTTTTGTACGTGACTTTCTCTCCTTAAGTTCAAAATTTTCTGCTATTTCTAATCCTGCCTCTTTACACAACCACAAAAAATTAGGCACAGATGTACTAGCTAGCCTACTACTCAAACCATAAATTGATATAAAATCATTATATAAATCATCTTTGCTCATTTTGTTTGGCTCTTCAACTGTCTCAAACAATTTAGCATAAGAACTTTTTAAGATTTCTTGAATTGACTGGGTGCGTTGTTCTCCTTTTAGCTGTAACTTGCTCATTTTTTCTGTCTTGTTACCCTCACTATCTAATATCCCCAAAAATTTAAGAGCCGATATGGTCTGAAAAGCATCAGAGCCTGAAAAACCACGACTTTTCAAAAAGGACGAAGTAATTTGTGGGAAGTTGTGTGTAGAAAACAACTCAAACATAGAACGCAACCTGTTTACCGATCCATATGGAGGGTTTATGTTATCTTTTTTTATCATAATAAATACATTATACACAGTTATTAAGAAAAGTCAAGAAGGAAAATCTATCTCTATGAAGGGACTTAAAAGGGACTTAAAAGTTTACGTCCTTTACCATTTAAAGTGTGAAAAAGCCCTATTCGCTTGGGCCATGCGGAGAATTGAGTCTCTTTTTTTGATTGCTTCGCCCTGTTCGTTGGAAGCATCCATTAACTCTGCTGCCAACTTTTCTTCAAAAACTTTATAATCTTTATTCGATCGGGCGCGTGCCGCATCAACTATCCATCTCATGGCAAGCGAAGCTCTTCTTTCAGGCCTTACTTCCATTGGAATTTGATATGATGCCCCTCCAACTCTTTTTGCTTTAACTTCCTGCTTTGGACCAACATTGCTAAGCGCTTTTTCAAAAGTCGTAATAGGATCTGCTTTACTTTTGGATATAAGATCAAATGTCGCGTACAAAACATTTTGCGCAATAGTTTTTTTGCCATCACGCATCAAATAATTGATAAACTTTGCAATTTGTTTGTTATTGTAGATCCTATCTCCTTCGATGTCTCTTCTTGGTGCTTGTTTGTGTCTCATATTATGTTTGGAATTCTTGATGTTGGATACTCTTGACGTCTTTGATGTTGAATCTTTGATATCTTGATTTCAAGACTTCAAGAATTCAATGTCAAGAATATCTCACTTCCAACTTCAAAAATTCTAATTTACTGCTCCTTGTGCCGGTTTTGCTTCAGGAGCCGGTGTTCCTGCAACTATTTTCGGCGCTCCTCCACCCATTGCATTTCTCTTAGCTCCGTATTTGCTTCTTGATCTTTTTCGCCCTTCAACTCCCAAAAGATCAAATTTCCCCCTGACAATATGGTATTTTACCCCTGGCAAATCTTTGACTCTTCCGCCCCTGACCAAAACTATTCCATGTTCAGAAAGTGAGTGCCCAACGCCTTGAATGTATGCTGTAACTTCCATTTTGTTGGAGAGCTTAACACGAGCGACTTTTCTAAGCGCTGAGTTAGGTTTTTTGGGAGTCATTGTTTTTACCAAAGTAACAACTCCTCTTTTCTGAGGTGAAATTGTTGACTTATAAACCCGCTCCCTTGCATTAAAAATTCTTCTTAATGCTCCGGACCTGCTTTTTTTTGTTTTTCTTTTTCTTCCTCTTTTACTTAATTGTGACAATGTCGGCATAAGTCGTAGTATTATACCTTATTTGAGGTTCTTCCTTCAACCCCGATTTGATCGGGGTCAACTGGAATAAGTCTCCCGATGATAACGTTTTCTTTGAGTCCAATTAAATGATCTTCCCGTCCTTCAAGGGCAGCTTCTGTCAGAACTTTTGTTGTTTCCTGGAAAGAGGACGCGGAAAGCCATGAATCTGAATACAAAGCAGATTTTGTGATTCCCAAAATTGTCTGTCTTGCTGTTGCAGGCTCTCCGCCCTGAGACAATATTTCAGAATTAATATCTTGGAATCTTGTTTTTGTGATAAACGCTCCGGGAATCAAAGCTGTATCTCCGACTGTCTCAACAACTACCTTGTCGGACATCTTTCTTAAAACTACCTCAAAATGCTTGTCATTAATTGCAATTCCCTGAGATTCATAAACTTTTTGTGCTTCAAGAATAATATATCGCTGTGCATCTGTTAAGCCTTTGATCTTAAGTATTTCTTTAGGGTCAATATATCCCTGAGCAAGCTGAGTTCCCGGCAAGACTTCATCGCCATCACTAACATTCAAAGTTGCGGTTAGGGGAATAAAGAATTCTTGCTCGGAAGCAGGCCTAAGCTTTGTGCTCTTTATTTTTATAAGATATCCATCATCTGTTGTCTCGATCTTTATACGACCCATAAATTCTGAGATTGGAGATAATGCCTTTGGAGTTCTCATTTCGAAAAGTTCCTCAACCCTAGGCAATCCCTGGGTAACGTCTGACATGACAACTCCTCCAAAGTGTCGGACTCTCATTGTCAACTGAGTTCCTGGCTCTCCGATTGACTGAGCGGCAATTACTCCAACAGGAACTCCGATCTCAACTTGCTTTCTTGTACTAAAGTCCCAGCCATAACATTTGCTGCATATTCCATATTCCAACTCACAGGTAATGGCTGATTTAACAACTGCTTCTGACACATCTTCGTCAACAATCTTTTTAGCTAAAGCAACTGTTACTTCTTCATTTTCTTTTGCGATTACTTTCTTTGTTCTTAAAGAGTGTATATTTGCTGCCAGCGTTCTACCCAAAATTCGAAGAGCGAATGGATTAACCCTGTCTTTCTCGTCCCTTAGAATTGTAATTCCCATTTTTGTCCCGCAATTCTCTTCTCTTATAATTACATCGTGAGAGGCATCAACCAAACGTCTTGTCAAATAACCTGCATTTGCAGTTTTCAAAGCTGAGTCGGTCAATCCTTTCCTAGATCCTCTTGCCGATGCAACGTACTCAAATATTGATAAACCTTCTCTAAAGTTAGATTTAATTGGCAACTCAACTATTTTTCCTAAAGGATCCAAAATAAGTCCTTTCATAGCTGATAACTGTTTCAACTGTTCTTTTCCTGCTCTTGCTCCTTCTGAGTCAATAATTAGCTTGATAACATTTGTAGGTTTAAGGTTATTCCACGTTTTGTCTGCGATTTTATCTGTTGTGTTAAGCCAGATGTCATTTGACAAGCGCTTTCTTTCCTCGTCTGTTATGAGACCCTTTTGATAATCTTCTTCGATTTGAGATACTTTTTTGTCTGCAACGTTAATAAATTCTTTTCTTTCCTTAATCATCTCATTATCAAAAACCGATACTGAAATACCTGAGATTGTTGCGCCGTAAAATCCGAGTTTTTTGATAGCATCAATTAAGCTGGCTACCTCGTCCGGGGTGGTCTTTGTGATTGCTTCAGTAATAATTGATTTTATTCCTGATGCATTAATGGATTTATTGATAAATCCAAAAGATGAGGGAAGAGCTTCATTTAGTAAAATTCTACCGACCGTTGTTTCCTCATGCTTATCTTCAACCCTAACTACAATTGGCTCTCGAAGGAGTATTATCTTCATGTCGTGGGCCAAAAGCGCTTCTTGTGCATCTTTAAATATTGGAAGCTTTCGTCTTGCCGATTCGTCAATCGAAGTTAAATAATAGACTCCAACAGCCATTTCCTTGTTTGGAAGAGTTATTGCTCCTCCGTCTGCGGGTTTGAGCAAATTGTGTTTTGGCATCATAAGGTTGACTGCTTCTTCTTGTGCTTTTTTGGACAAAGGAATATGAACTGCCATCTGGTCTCCGTCAAAGTCAGCATTGTAACCCGCACAAACACATGGGTGAAGCGCAATAGCGGATCCTTCAATAAGAATTGGATAAAATGCCTGAATACCCAACTTATGAAGTGTTGGAGCGCGGTTGAGAAGAACCGGGTGATTCTTTGTGATTTCCTCCAGAATATCAAAAACTTCAGGCGGACGTTTCTCAATAAATCTTTTTGCAGATTTTATATTCGGAGCAAAGCCTCTTATAATAACTTCTTTTAAAACAAAGGGTTTAAACATTTCCAAAGCCATTTCTTTCGGAAGACCGCATTGTGAAAGCGTTAATTGAGGACCAACAACAATTACCGAACGACCGGAATAATCAACTCTTTTCCCTAAAAGATTTTGTCTAAATCTTCCCTGTTTTCCGCGAAGCATGTCTGACAATGATCTTAAAGGAGAAGAAGTTACCTGGCTGCTTCTTTGAGCAATATCAATTAATGAATCAACTGCTTCTTGAAGCATTCTTCTTTCATTTTTAAGAATAATTTGTGGTGCACCTAGGCTCATCAAGTGTTTTAATCTATTGTTTCTATTGATAACTCTTCTGTATAAATCATTCAAATCTGAAGTTGCAAAACGTCCTCCGGATAACTGAACCATAGGACGAAGGTCCGGGGGGATAACAGGAAGAACTGAAAGCAGCATGAACGAAGGCATAATTTCTGCTTTGCGGATCGATTCAATAAGCCTTAGTCTTTTGATAAGCTTTAGATATTTTTGTCCTTTTGCTTTTTCTGTTTCCTTTCGAAGCGATGCAATCAAGACAGTAATATCTATTTTTTCCAAAAGCTCCAGAAGTCCTTCTGCGCCTGTTCTGATTGTGAAGAAAACTGGAATATCATATTCCAAAATTTTAAAGTACTCATCTTCAGAAAGCACTGCTCCAGTTCTTAAGCCTCTCAAAAGTTTTAAAAGCGCCTCGTAGATTTCATCCAGCTTTTTGCTTTCCAAATCTAGTCTTTCGGAGAGGGCAGTAACTCTTTGTCTTTTTGTGAGATCTATCTCCTGCTCAATGAGTTCTTTTTGTTCTCCTTTTGATTTTGATGAAAGAGCATCTTTTTTCTTTTGCGCCATTTCCTCATTTATCTTTTTTTCCTCAAGGTTTAAATCTGCTTTTAATTGCTGCTTTTTCTTTTCAATGTAAGTCTCAAAAGAATCCATTGCCTCTTTTTTCTTATCTTCATTGATATTTATGACCAAATAAGAAGCGTAATAAATTACTGATTCAAGACTCTTTTGGGACATGTCCAAAAGCAAAGATAGCGGCGAGGATGATCCTTTGAAGAACCAAACATGAGCAACCGGTGTTGCCAAATTTATGTGTCCCATTCTCTCCCTACGGACCCTAGAGAGAGTCACTTCGACTCCGCATTTATCACAGACTATTCCTCTATATCTAATTCTTTTGTATTTTCCGCAATAACATTCCCAGTCTTTGGTTGGCCCAAAGATTCTTTCATCAAAAAGTCCGTCTTTTTCAGGCCTTAAAGTTCTATAATTTATGGTTTCAGGTTTTGTTACCTCTCCATAGCTCCAACCCAATATATCTTTAGGACTGGCTAGTGAAATCTTTAAGGATTTAAAGTCTAAAATTGTAATGTCTTTCATTTTTTTATCTATATTATTCATATTAAGCGCCAACTTTCTCATGCAGCAAAACTGGTGTTTCCGCAGAAGCTGCAAGCTGCAAGGCTATTGCATCTGTTGCTATTTTCTCTGTTGCTTTTTGCCCCTCTCCCTCGCTTGTTATTGGGACAATCGCTTCAGGAACAACTGTTGCGCCTATTGGCGTAATGTTTAACCCCAAAGATGCAAGCTCTTTAATTAAAACTTTAAATGACTCAGGAACTCTTGGTGTTGGAATATCTACTCCCTTAACAATTGCCTCAAAAGCTTTAGCTCGGCCCACAACGTCGTCAGATTTTATTGTTAACATTTCCTGAAGTGTATAGCGAGCTCTATGAGCATCCAATGCCCAAACTTCCATTTCTCCTAAGCGCTGTCCTCCCATTTGCGCTTTTCCACCAAGTGGCTGCTGCGTGACCAAAGAATACGGACCGGTTGAACGAGCGTGAGTCTTGTCCTCAACCATATGGATAAGTTTCATGATGTATGCAATTCCGACAACAACCGGATTTTCATAAGCTTCCCCTGTTCGGCCATCATACAAAACTGCTTTACCGTCTTCCGGAAGTTTTGCTTCTCTCAAAGATTTAACAATTTTATCTTCTCCAACTTCTTCAAAAGCAGGAACTCCAACTTTAATGCCAAGTTTTGAACATGCCCATCCTAAATGAGCCTCCAATAACTGTCCTAAGTTCATACGTGCCAGTACTGAAATTGGAGAAATAACAATATCAATTGGTGTACCATCTGCTAGATATGGCATGTCTGCGGTTGGCAAGATCTTTGAAATGACACCTTTATTTCCATGCCTACCTGCGAGTTTGTCTCCTACTACAACGTGTCTAAATTGTGCTACTTCAATAATAATTTTTCTCAAAGTTCCAGGCTCAAGTTCGTCTCCTTTTTTACGGTCCAGAATCGCAACGCTGATAACAGTACCCCTTTCTCCATGCGGCATTCTCAAAGATGTATCTCTAACTTCACGAGCTTGTTCTCCAAAAATTGCTCGCAATAATCTTTCTTCCGCAGTCAACTCAGTCTCGCCTTTTGGAGCGATTTTTCCAACCAAAATATCTCCAGGAACAACATCACTGCCTACAACAACTATTCCATCCTCGTCCAAATTTGCCAGATCTTCTTCGGAAACGTTTGGGATATCTCTTGTTGTTTCTTCAGGCCCCAACTTTGTCTCAACAACAGAAGCCTCATGTTTCTCTATATGAATTGACGAAAGAACATCTTCCTTTACAAGTCTATCTGAGATAACAATTGCGTCTTCGTATCCCAATCCATCCAAAGACGCGTAGGCTATCAAGAGATTACGTCCCAAAGCCAATTCTCCATTGTCAGATGACGGACCATCTATCAGAAGATCTCCTTTTTTTACTTTATCCCTTTTCATTACTACTGTTTTCTGAGTATAAGCAGTTGCTTGAGAAGTTCTTTTGAAAGAATCTATTTGAAATGTTTTTTCCCCATTCCTTGTCTTTCCCTGCCTGCCGGCAGGCATGGCTTTTATAGTTACTTTATTTGCATCAGCATAAATCACAGTTGCGTCAAATGGGGATCTTACCACTCTTCCCATAACCCGGGCGACAACTTTTTCCATATCAGTTCCTACCAATGGGCTCTCCGGCGCAACCAAAGGAACAGCCTGACACTGCATGTGGGTACCCATCAGAGCCCTGTTTGTTTCATCGTGAGAAACAAAAGGAATAAGAGATGCTGAAGTTCCGACAACCTGCCTTGGAACAATATCTACAAAATCAACTTTCTCCTTATCAACTTCCATAAAACCGCCTTGGAATCTGACAGGAACGCGATCTTCCGAAATTACGTTTTTTGATATTGTCCCAGCATGTGTAATGTAATAATTTCTCTCATCATCTGCGGCCAAATAAACTATCTCATCTGTTGCTTTTACGGTTGTGTCTTTGCCCTTTTTTATCTTTGAAACTTTCCTGTATGGGGTTTCCAAAAATCCATATTCATTAACTTTGGAATATAAAGCCAAATAGGTAACTAGTCCAATATTTGGTCCCTCCGGGCTTCTTATCGGACAAATTCTTCCATACTGAGAGCTGTTGATATCTCTTATTGAAAATGCTGCTCTTTCTCTTGAAATTCCGCCTGTTCCCATAACAGTCAAACGGTTCAAATTATCAATTTCAGAAAGGGGGTTTGTTTGATCCAAAATGGTTGAAAGCTGAGATGTACGGAAAAATTCATTAATTGAAGCCATAATTGGTCTTGCGTTGATGAGGGCTCCAATTGACGGCGGAACATCCGGCTGGATAAGACTCATTCTTTCTTTGATGCTTCGTTCAAGTCTTAGTACCCCGACTCTAAATGCTGTTGTCGCAACCAACTCTCCAACTCTCCTAACCCTTCTATTGGCAAGGCTATCAATATCGTCAACACCCTCTGCTCCTTGGGCAAGCTTTATTAGGCAGCTTATTGTTCCCAAAATGTCTTCTTTTGTCAGAATGTGGACATCGGACTCTCTAAATCCTGCCATACCCTTGAGTTTTTTGTTCATTTTGTATCTTCCAACCCTTCCCAAGTCATAGCGTCTGCTATTGAAGAATAATCCATCAAAATTCTCTTTTATTTTTTCAAAAACAACTGGTTCTCCCGGATGCATTTTTTTAAATATCTCAACAATTGCATCTTTAGAGCTTCCTGTTTCGTCTTTTTGGAGAGTAGCTTCTATAAAAGCTGTCGCAGACCCTGAGCCTGCCGAATGGACATCTAACTCTTTAAAAGGCGCTTTTACGTCTTCGTTACTGGAAAATCCGATAGCCCGCAGAAATGTAGATGCCAAAAATTTTCTTCGTCTGTCAATTTTTACTGTTATTGTTTCGTGTCTTGTTGTGGAAAATTCCAGCCATGAACCGTGGATTGGTCTGATTTCTGCTGTGTACAGTTTTTTTCCTGTTACATTATCATGAACGGCTGTGAAGAAGACTCCGGGAGATCTGACCAGCTGATTGACAACTGTTCTTTCAACTCCGTTAATAATAAAAGTGCCTCGCTCTGTCATTTGAGGGATGTCTCCCAAAAATACTTCCTGCTCTATAGTTGCATTTGTCTTTTTGTTCGTGAGCGTTGTTTCTACATAAAGAGGAGCGTCATACATGAGGCCTTTGGATAAAGCTATTTCTGGTGTATTTGTGGGCTTGCCAATTCTGTATTTCTTGAATTCCAATCTCCAGTTTTTCTCTGTAAAATCATCAATCGGTGAAATTTCTCTAATAATTTCGCCAATTCCAACTTCCAAGAACCATTTGTATGAACTCTTTTGTACGAAAAGTAAATCTAATTGTGGCAGTGAAGAGTATTCTTTTCCCCAGTTTTGTCGGACGATGTTAGTTTTTCTAGTTTTAGCCATTTAAAATCAGTCGAAGTTTTAATCCGCCTCTGGCGGAACCGCTCTCTACCAACAAAAAAAATGCACAAGGTGCATCACCCCAATCTGTTTTCGTATAGAGTAATAAATTTATATCACATACTCCTGTCGTATGTCAAGCCCCATTTTAATAGCAGCTTATAAACGCTATAATTATTATAACTTCTATAAACTTTATGAAAAATAAACAAAAGGCTTTGGAAATTTTGAAGGTTTTAAAAAAACTGTTTCCTCAATCTAAAACAATACTTAACTACACGACCCCCTGGGAATTGTTAGTTGCGGTGATTTTGTCTGCAAGAAATACTGACAAGAAAGTAAACGAGGTAACCAAGGAGCTTTTTGTTAAATACAGAACAATTAAGGACTATAGAAACGCAGATTTAAGCGAATTGGAAAAAGATTTAGGAACTCTGGGATTATTTAGGCAAAAAGCAACGTTTATAAAAAATAGTGCAGCTATTATAGTGGACAAACATAAAAGTCAAATTCCAAAAACAATGAAAGAGCTGACTGAACTTCCCGGCGTAGGACGCAAAACTGCAAATATTATCTTGGGAAATGTTTACAAAACCTACGAAGGAATTGCAGTCGACACTCATGTCACAAGACTTTCAAAATTATTAGGATTAACAAACAACAAAGCTCCTGAAAAAATCGAACAAGATCTAATGAAGATTCTACCCAAAGAGGAATGGTTTGATTTCACCAACCGCATTATTTCCTACGGTCGGCAGTACTGTCCCGCTCATTGCAAGCACTTAGTCTGTCCGTTAAGATATTACATCCAGAAGTAATTTTTAATTTTTCATTTTAAAATCTTAATTAAACTTCCCTTCCATACTCTGTAGTATGGATTGTTGTCTCGTAGACTAGACAACGGAACAAAATCAAAATAATGCTACATAAAATTATTTTAGGAGCTTAGAGCGGTGGGTGAGGATATTTCCCCATGTCATCATTTTTTCTCCCCAAACCTCATTGTCTTTAGAGTTAAGTTTAACCTCCTGAATTAATGATTTATATTCCGCCAAAAATTTGTCGAATGTTTTTCTAAACTTCTCTGAAAAAGTAGAGAAATCAAGGCTATTAACATAATCTGTGGTTTGATCAAGAAAAAAATAAATCCTCTTTTCCTTTATTGGAAAATTGTCTACAGCCCAGTTACCAATTCTATTTAAATTCATCGCAATGTCCAAAATTAGAGCTTTATTATTCATAATCTTATAAAAATAGCTCTTTAACTATTTTATCAAACATTTTTCTTATTTCCGAAGAAAGAATATCCCGGCTTGGATTATCTTGAAAGGGTCTCAAATTTACCATCGAGTTGTAGTCGATTTCTTTTGTTTGCGTATCAAAACCTCCACCCCACAAATTATTTTGTTTTGATCCTTCCTGCAATAATTTTTGCTCTCCCTCAACATGTCTTTGTCCGCCCCCGGCAAGTATCTTATTCTCTACGTCAACTACCACTTTAATAAAACCCATAAGGTCTTCCGCCATCTTTTCAATCTCTTTTTTTGTCGCTTTTTTTTTGATTACGATCAGCATAATCTTATTATACTAAATTCCCAATCGTGATATAATTTGAATACAATGACGGCGCAAGAAATAATTAATAAATATATTTCTTTTTTTGAAAAAAGAGGGCACAAGAGAATTCCTAATGCTCCTTTGGTTCCGCAGAATGACCCAACTACCCTGTTTACATCTTCCGGCATGCAGCCGTTGGTCCCCTATCTTTTGGGCGAAGAGCATCCGATGGGAAAAAGATTGGTAAATGTGCAAAATTCTTTCCGTGCGCAGGACATTGATGAAATCGGAGACAACCGCCACACAACTTTTTTTAGAATGTTAGGAAATTGGTCTTTGGGAGATTATTTCAAAAAGGAACAACTACCTTGGATATGGGAATTTGTCACCAAAGAGCTAAAAATACCTGCCAAAAAACTTTACGTAACAGTTTTTAAAGGCCTGCCTGCCGGCAGGCAGGGATATAAAGACATTCCTAAAGATATAGAGTCGGAAAAAATCTGGACAGAGATTTTCGAAAAAGAAGGATTAAATCCAAAAGACCGAATATTTTTTTATGATACCCAAAACTGGTGGTCAAGAGCGGGCGAACCCGACAACATGCCATCGGGTGAGCCAGGCGGACCGGATTCTGAAATATTTTTTAAATTTGACATTCCTCATGATGAAAAATTTGGAAAGAATTGTCATCCAAATTGTCAATGCGGAGCATTTATGGAAATCGTTAATAGTGTTTTCATGGAATATAAAAAAACTGATAAAGGATTTGTCAAACTTCCTCAACAAAATGTTGATCATGGAGCTGGTGTTGAAAGGCTCTTGGCAGCAGTTGAAAATAAATGGGATGTATTTCAAACAAGCCTCTTTGGTTCAATAGTTCAGACTATTGAACTATCAACAAACAAAAGTTATAAAGGGAATGAAAATGCCATGCGGATTATTACGGATCATTTTGTTGCGTCTATGTTTATAATTACAAACAATATTGTCCCTTCAAATAAAGAACAAGGATATATTTTGCGAAGACTCATTCGTCGAGGATTCGATTATCTTTATAAATTAAACGGGCAAGACATTTCTCCTATTCTTGAGGCAATTGTTGAACAATATATAACAACAGACAAAGATTTGGAAACTAAGTTTGAAACAATTAAAAATACTATTATAGAAGAGGAACAAAAATACAAAAATACATTACGAGCTGCTAAGCAATTTATTTCTAAAAAATATCCTTCGGCAAGCTTGGGGCTAAAGTCTAGAGATGAGCTAAAAGGAGTTTCAAAGATTTCTGCTGACGATGCTTTTATGCTTTATACAACTCATGGACTTTCTCCGACTCAAATAAAAAGTCTTGGTTATATTTTCAATGAACAAGAATTTGCACAGAAGATGAAGGAACATCAAGCTATCTCCAAAAAGGGGGCAGAGAAAAAATTTGCGGGAGGACTTGCAGATCATAGTGAAAAAACAATCATGGGGCACACCGCAACTCATCTCTTACATCAGGCTTTAAGAGATATTTTAGGAAACCATGTCCACCAGACAGGCTCAAACATTACATCGCAGCGTTTACGCTTTGATTTTAATTACGATAAAAATCTCACCGACGAGCAATTAAGCAAGGTAGAAGAAATTGTAAACCAAAAAATCCGTGCAAATCTCCCCGTACATTTTGAAATGCTGTCGCTAGAAAGAGCAAAAGAAATTGGAGCGATAGGATTATTTGATGATAAATACGCAAATACTGTAAAAATATATTTTATAGGCGAAAACAAACCTTACTCGGTCGAATTCTGCGGCGGACCGCATGTTGAAAAAACATCTCAGATAGTAAAATTTAGTATAATTAAGCAAGAAAATATAGGAAAGGGAAATAGGCGTATTTATGCTAAGATTGGTTAAATAAACTATGAATCTGCCATTCATCAAAAAATTTAACAAAAAAGTTTTGCCTGCCTATTTTTTGGTTTTGGTTTTAAGAGATGAAAAAGTAAGTGCTGTAATTTTTGAAGAAATTCAAGGAGTTGTTAAGATTGTGGGACAAAAAGAACAGCATTTTCCCTCCTCAATTGATCTGATATCTCAAGATGAATTTCTGGATGCCTTAGATAAGGCAATATCCCAGGCAGAAAGTACACTTCCTGAAAATATCCAAACACAAAAAACTGTTTTTGGCGTCAAAGAAAGCTGGACTGACAACGATCAGATAAAAAAAGAGCATTTGGCAAGACTTAAAAAAGCCAGCGAAGAATTGGGACTAACCCCAATAGGTTTCCTAGTAATATCTCAAGCAATTTCACATTTGTTGCAAAAAGAAGAAGGAGCTCCCATTTCGGCAATTCTGGCGGAGGTAAATAAAAAAAGCGTGACAGTAACACTTGTAAGAGCCGGAAAAATTATTGAATCAAAAAGTGCACAAATCCACGAATCTATTCCTTTCACTGTCGATACTCTTTTAAAGCATTTCAATATTCCCGAAATCTTACCTTCCCGAATTATAGTTTTTAATGGAAAAGAAGACCTAAGCCAGGAATTTATCTCGCATACTTGGAGTAAAAGCCTGCCATTTCTTCACCTGCCCCAGATAACCAATCTTCCGGACAGATTTGATGCAAAATCAGTTTTGTTTGGCGCAGCAACGCAAATGGGATTTGAAGTCCTGGAAAAACCTGCAACCACAGAAGCACAGAAAATGGATGAAACACAGAATGAAATTAACATAAAAGATCTCAGTGTTTCAAATAAACTCAGTGATTCATCGGTTGCAAGTTTCGGATTTGCCAAAGATGTGGACGTTGCAAAAATGCCTCGGGGGGAATTTCAGGATGATAACTTAATAAAGATACAAGATTTTCAAGATATAAATCAGGAGGAAACAAAGGGAAAAGCTATACCAATTGGTATTTTGACCTTTATATTTTCTATTGCAAAAAAAATAAATCTCACAAAGATTTTATCTCTTCTGACTAAAATTCCAAGAGGAAAAGGAACTATTATATTACCTGCAATATTGGTTGTAATTATTACTCTTGTTGCCTCCTACTTTCTATTTATTAAAGCAACAATTGCAATAATCGTTGATCCAAAAATAACAGAGAGGACTGCAAGCGTTGTGTTTTCAGCAAAGGATGGAACAGACACTTCCAAAAATATCATAAAAGGCGAGTTTGTGTCTACATCTGAGGAGGGAAACGTTTCAACTGCCGCAACCGGCAAAAAAGATGTCGGCACAAATGCAAAAGGAACAGTTATTATATTTAATAGCCTTTCACAAAGTAAAACTCTTGCGGCGGGGACTATGCTAAAAGCGCCTAATGGGCTTTTGTTTACACTCGATTCTTCAGCTACAATAAAAGGCGTTGCAACGCACTCTGCGGATGAAGTTATAACTCCTGAAAAAACAACTGCAAATGTTACTGCAGATCAATTGGGCAAAGAGTCAAATCTCCCGTCTGGAACTAAATTTAGCGTTAGCTCTTTTGACACGTCCGACTTAATCGCCAAAAATGATAATCCTTTCGGAGGCGGAACAAAAAAAGAAGTTACAGTTGTCTCAAAAAATGATTCGGGCAAACTAGAGACAGAACTTATAAAGCAGTTGGAAGAAAAAGCAAGAGAAGAACTTCTAAAACAAATAGGTCGAAATAAAATTTTACTTCCAAACTTTATAATAGAAACTCTTAGCAAAAAATCATTGAATGCGAAAGTCGGAGATGAGACAACTCAGGTAACTTTGAGCGGAACAGTTGAGTATCAAGGAATTTCTTACGACAAAAGTGATCTTATAGCTTTTAGTAAATCGCTTCTTTCAAAAGATATTCCTTCAAATCAAGAAATAGACTACAACAATATAAAAACAGATGTAAAAGATATACAGAATAAAAATGATGAAAATATAGAAGCAAATCTCAGTATCAAAGCGCTTATCCTTCCGAAATTAAATGAGGAAAAATTGCGCAAAGACATAAAAGGGAAATCATTTAAAAAAGCAGAGGATATCCTTTATAAATTACCACAAGTTATAGATATTGATATAACGCTCTCTCCGAAAATTCCATTCCTGCCAAAAAATTTACCTAACATAGAGAAAAACATAAAAATTTTAATTAAAATCAATGGGTAAATATTATTACAAAAAAAGCCAAGTAAATAAATTAAAAAAATATCTTCGGCTGATAAGTATCTTGCTTTTTCTAGCTGGAGTTTTGATTCTTTCCTATGTTCTTTTCCCTATAATATCATGGCAGATATATTTTCAGCCTTCCTTTGCTTCTCAAAATATAACATCGTCTATTCCCCGCGCAAATATCGTAGATCTGGCAAAAAATTCAATTGATAAAACAGATTATACAAGAGCCGAAAACTGGTTCCCTAATTTCAACCCTTCATTTACTAACGACGTAGATACAGCTATTTACACTATCTCCATCCCAAAAATAAATATAGAAAAAGCAGAAGTCTCAAACGCCGATACGGATCTGACAAAACACTTAGTAAATTATCAAGGCACAAGTATTCCGGGAAAAAATGGAAATGCTGTAATTTTTGGTCATTCAACTCTTCCCCAACTATTCAATGCCAAAGACTACAAAACAATTTTTGCAAACGCTTATAAATTAAAAAACGGAGATGCTATTTTTGCCACTATCAAAGGCGTTAAGTACTCATATAAGATTTTTAAAATTATTATTGTTGATCCTTCTGATACATCTGCGCTGACTCAGGACTATGATAACTCCTATTTAACCCTTGTAACATGCACTCCGCCTGGGACAATTTGGAAAAGGTTAGTCATTAAATCAAGATTGGAGAGAATATAATGAATGTTAAAAATTTTTTATTAAAAATTTGGCCAACTATCTATCGATTTATTAATACTTTTTTATATTTTATTTTCTCACTCTTTAAAACCGCTGTCGCACTCGCGCTAAAACAAATAAAAGAATGATTATGAACGATTCAAAAACGTTCAAAGAACAAATTAGTCGACAAAATGCACTAAGTGCAATCAGAAAAAAACTTGTCGGCAAAACTCTTAACTACAAAGAAATCTTTAGCATAATGGATCAGATCGCCAAACAAAGACTTGGAGATGTGCTTACCACTTATTTCGCTGGGTCTGGCTATTCGCAAGGTTTCACAAATCAAGAGCTTTATTTCCTAACAAAAGCAATGGTTGAAACAGGAGAGAAATTACATTTTAGAGGAATTGTCGCGGACAAACATTCTATTGGTGGAGTTCCTGGTAATCGCACAACGCTCATTGTTGTCCCAATCATAGCAGCTGCGGGTTTTTTAATCCCTAAAAGTTCTTCCCGCGCCATAACAACAAGCGGAACAGCAGATGATATGGAAGTTCTAGCTCCGGTTATTCTGCCAAAAGAAAAAATCCTAAAAATAGTTAAGAAAATAAAAGCTTGTATTGTTTGGGGAGGCAATTTTAACATAGCCCCTGCGGATGATGTAATCATAAATGTTGAAAAAGAATTAATGTTTGAAAGTTTTGATAAAATTATTATTTCAATTCTGGCAAAAAAAATTGCTTTTGGCGCAAATCACGTAGTGATTGATTTGCCTTATGGACGCACACTAAAAGTCACCCGCCTCAAAGACGCGCAAGTTCTAAAGAATAAATTTGAGTATGTTGCGAAAAAGTTTAATATAAAAATCCAAGTTTTAATTCACAGGACAGATGAGCCTGTTGGGCGCGGAATTGGTCCTATTCTTGAGACAAAGGATGCTTTAAAAGTTTTGGAACAAACACCTGATAGGCCTTTGGATTTGGAGGTAAGAAGTATAAACCTTGCAGGAAATCTTTTGGAGTTATGCCTTTCCGACTCTCCAAAAAAAATAAGAGATGGCGTTAAGAGTAAATATGGCAACTCTTTTGGTTGGGCAACAAAAATTTTACAAGAAGGTAAAGCATTAAAAAAAATGCATGAAATAATTTTTGAACAAGGAGGCAACCCAAATATAACAAGCGGGAAATTGCTTCCAGGTCAATTTATACATAAGATTAGAGCTGAAAAAAAATACCCCATCGACAATATAGAC
>Ga0213870_1000183_pt1 | contig 33136 bp, 31 predicted proteins | sample WICALVC2017_Meta_FD_160119 | JGI IMG/M metagenome (GOLD analysis project Ga0213870, IMG submission 160119) | Freshwater microbial communities from subterranean cave lake in Wind Cave National Park, South Dakota, United States - WICALVC2017 | ecosystem: Environmental > Aquatic > Deep subsurface >... | reverse complement strand
AGCATCTTGTCGGATACAATGTTGATGGGGGCCAAGATCTTCCCGGGCTTAGGAAATTTATGGAAGAAAACAACATTGATAAAATGAACCTAAGCTATTTCGGCTCAATAGACCCAAAGGAATATGTAAATTATGATTACCTTCCTGCTCCGTATTTCCAGCATTGGGTGCCTGATTATGTGCCTTATGTCACAGTCACGCAGAGAGATGAGGATTGCTCAGAGAAAAAAGGATGGGTTGCAATAAGCGTGACTAACCTGCAGAATATGAGAATGGTCAACAAAACATGCTTCAACTGGCTTAAAAAGTACGAGCCTGTTGAAAAGATTGGATATACAATTTTTGTTTATAATATAAAATAAATCCCAATAATCAGTACAAAGCATTTGCCATTGTATTTGCAAGCTTGATATCTATCGGGAACTGATACAGATTATACTTAAATCTTAGTTTTGCAATTGGCTGATATATGTTAAACAAGATCTTTAAGTAATTTTTTGATATTTTATACCTTATATTTTTGTTTGCGAAATTTGATGTGAATGCCAAGTTTTGCATCATCTTGATTTTTTTATTATCCAGCCATTTGTAATGAAGATATACATTTTCATAATCAAAAGACTCCCAATCCTCAAGTTTCTTCGGCTCGTCCACTCCATATTGCTTTGCTATTTCCCATAGCTCCACGCCAGGATAGGCAGTATAAATGAAAAAGGGAGTATATACATTTTTATTATCTTTCACTAGCTTCAGTGCAAGCTTTACAGAATCCATCATTTCTTCTGTTGTTTCAGAAGGATAGCCAACTATAAAAGTGTATTTTGCTTTAAAAGAATGAGCTGACATTTTCTTGTTCACGTCAATAATCTCCTGAACAGTTGTGCCCTTTTTTATCATCTTCAGAATCCTGTCGCTCCCAGATTCAACACCAGAATCCATATTTACACAACCTGCCCTTGCAAGGTCTCTTAGAAAATTATCATCCAAAACCTTGAGAGCATCCAGTCTTATCCCAAGCAACCCCCAGTTTATGTCTAGTTTTTCATCAATAATTCCATACACAATATCCTTAAATCTTTTTAAATTTGTTGCAAAATTATCATCCTGGAAAAATATGTTTCTAACTCCGAACTTATCAACAACATTCTTAATTATCTCAATAGTCCTCTTTGCAGAATATCCTCTCCAGCTGTTGCCGTACATCTTAGTGTCATAGCAAAAATTGCACTTGAACGGGCAGCCCCTGCTTGTGTTTAATGTTATTGAACCACCACCATTTTCCAAGTCAAAGCCGTAATATTTCTTGACATCTATCAATTCATAAGGCAAATCAGGCAAAGCATCCAAGTCTTTGATTAAAGGCATTGGAGGGTTTCGATGGATTTTTCCATCTTTGTCTTTGTAAGCTATTCCAAGAACATCATTAAGAGGCTTGTCTGCTTCCAATGTTTTTATAATCTCCAAAAATGTTATGTCCCCTTCATCTATAACAGCAATGTCAATGTTATCATTTTCCAAAGTCTGCTCTGGCATAAATGTTGTGTGGACTCCACCCCATATAACAGGAATACTCTTATTGTGTTGCTTTATAAATCTTGAAGCTTCCAGTGCATATTTTATCTGGATACCTGTCATGCATGTTGTGGCAACTATCAATGGATTTTTATCAAGATGTCCCTTCAAGGCGGCTTTCCAGTCTTTTTCAAGCCTTAAGTCAAGAATTTTAACATTGTAGCCTTCCTTTTTCGGTATAGCTGCCATTGTAAGCAAGCCATCAGGACTCCTAATGCCGAGATTTTCCCATTTTCCTGCTTTTGGTTGAAGCAAAAGTATTTCTCTGTCCATAAGTCATTGTTAATTAGCTACTATAAAAACATTTTGAATATTAACAATTGTTAAGTTTCAATCATGTAAACATTTAAATTCTGGTATTAAATACAAAATAAAATGATACTAAGCATTACAGTATTTTTTGCAATTGCTTTTTTTTTAGGTAGTGGCCTAACATTATTTGTCAAGGAAAGCGACAATTTTCTGGAAAGAAACTTAATGAGAATAGGCTTTGGCTTGTCATTATTGCCATCTCTTGCTCTGGCATTAAATTTGATAAAAGTGCCAGCTGACTGGAGAATTTTACTTGCATTAAGCTTAATTTATCCTGTTTATTTTATTATGCGGAATTTCTCAAAATTTAATTTTTCACAATATTTGCAGCTAACAATAACAAAGACAAATCTAAGCATAATAGTGATGCTTTTAATCTTTGCAGCGACTTTTTACATATATGCTTCAGGAGCTTTTAAGTACCCTTATCTAGAGGATGATGATTCCTGGGGGCATTCCCAAGGCGTAAAGTTTGTTTCAATTGGCAAGACAGTTTTTACAGAGCAGAAAGGTGGCCATCGCTATCTGAATCCTTACCCTCCAACATATGATTTGCTGCTCGGAATACTGCATCAAACAAACAATTCTGTATATTGGACTTTAAAATTTTTTAATGCTTTGATAATATCTTTGAGCATAATATTTTTTTACTTTTTCGTGAAAGAGCTTATCGGCAGCTCAAACAAGGCTTTATTTGCGACTTTTGCACTAGCCTCAATCCCCTCTTTTTTGAGCCATTTTATCTGGGCAATATCATTAAGCGTTCCATTATATTTTGTGAGCTTTTATTGCGTTGAAAGAATTAAATATGACCATAAATGGTGGATCGTTGCTGGTTTAGCTATGGTTACAACACTCACATCTTCTCCAACTCATAGCGCATATTTCGGATTTTTATTTGTTTTATATGTTTTAACTAAGATGATTGCAGAGAGAAGATTATTGCTTTTTCACATATTGGCGGGATTTTTAGGTATTTTGCTTTCTTTTGCAGTCTGGTGGCTGCCAATGATATTGAAATACGGCTTGATTGGGACTATAACAGGACTCGGGTTTAGGCTGAGCAGCCTGGAATCCGGCGCATTTGCAGTTGGAGGCACAGGAGACAGAATCTATAATTTTGCAGATTTTTTCGTTGCGCAAAAGCAGAATATGATAAATAATCCTATTGGGATCGGAATATTCCTTTTTGTGGTCATGCTAATCGGAATTTTTAGTATATATTACTATTTTTTTAATAACTCAAAGAAATTCAAGGAGCATTCAAAAAATAAATTTTATATAACAAGATCACTTATGATTATCTCAATTATTTTGCTTGTAATAGGCTTGCTGCTTTTTGCTGGAACAGGCAAATTTCAGCCTGGGACAAAGCAGGAAAATGCAAAGCTTGCAGACAGCATAAGATTTGCTTTATTTTTTATTTTCTCTTCTTTGCTGATTTTGATTATTTTGGGATTTTATATTGCGAGAAATATTGAAGAAAATTACAGATGGATTTTGCTGGCATTAGTGTGGTTTGTTTTCACATTTTATGCAGTGAATGGGGCATTATATCCAATAAAATTATCTGCGTTTAGGGCATGGATGCTGCTTGCAATACCAGTATCTATTTTGGCAGCCGAAGGGGCTTTTTTTATTGCAAGTTTCTTTAAGGGGATTAAACTGGCTAAGATTGCTGTTTTTGTTGTGCTGATTATTGGGATTTATTTTACATCCGGACAGCAAAAAATAGCTGTCAATACATCAATATGGCCGCCAGGGGGCTTTTGGACTTCGAATGAAGAATTAAGCGGCTATTTGTGGATGAAGGAAAATATTGGGCAGAATGAAAAAGTTTTTGGTTTTGTGGTTGATGGCCCAATAATTGGCTTGGACAAATTCATATGCTACTGGTGCCAGGACATAAAAGATTTCAAGAAAAACGGCTTTAACAAAACAGCGTCGGATATAAACTCATTTCTGAAATCGAGAGGCTATAAATTCCTAATAATAGACGGACAAGTCGCCAAGGAATATGGAATCAATGAAACAAACAATAAGCTAAACGAGCTTTCGAGCTCAAATTTATTTAAGCCCGTGCGGGCAACCCAAGGCTTTATATTGCTGCAAGTTTTATAAAATGAAAATCTGCATTTTGTCGCCAATTTACCCGAAGAATTCTGACAAGAGGCTTGGAATATTTGTCCATGAGCAGGCTAAATATATTGCAAGGCTGAATCATGAAGTGCACGTTATAGCTAAAGGCGATGTTGCTGACAAAGAATTCGAAGTCAGAGAAGGAGTTAATGTGCACAGAATATGCCTGCAAGGCAAATCAATTATATCTAATTTTGTCTTTGCTGTACTGACGCTTAACAAATTAATAACACTAAACAGAGAATTAGATTTTGATGTAATTCATTCACATTTTGTTGGCGCATTGACGGCATTGCAAGGCATTGCAGCTAAACTTCTGAAAAAACCATATTTCATTACTATACATGGTATAGGAATGCTTACAGAAAATAAATTAAATCAATCACTGATAAGATTTGACTTTTGGCTTGCATCGAAAGTAATATGTGTAAGCAACTATGTAGCCAAGCTGGCATCAAAATACACAACCAGGAGCAAGATAGATGTTGTCAATAATGGAGTTGACCCGGAAAAACTTAAGCTCACTATCAACAAGCACGATTTCAAGAAGAAGCTTGGGCTAAGAAATGAAAAAATATTGCTGTCAGTAGCAGGCTTGGTGAAAAGAAAGGGTATAGATGTGGTAATACAAGCATTGCCAGATGTTATTAAGCAATACCCTGATTTAAAGTATTTTGTCATAGGCAGAGGGGCAGAAAAAAACAATTTATACGAGATGGCTAAAAGCAGGGGGTTATTAAAAAACATAATTTTTATTGACTATGTAAGCAATGAGGAGCTTGCCAGTTTCTATAACCTTTGCGATGTTTTTATATTGATGAGCAGGACATTGAAAAAGGAAGAAGGGATAGAAGGCTTTGGCATAGCATATATTGAAGCATCATACTTTGGAAAACCTGTTATTGGCGGCAAATCCGGAGGAACTTCTGATTCAATAGTAGATGAAGTTACAGGATTCAGGGTAGAGCCGGAAAATAACAAGGAAATAGCGCGCAAAATTCTTCTGCTTCTCAAAAATGACAAACTGAGGAAAAAACTCAGCAGAGCAGGCGCTTATAGAGTTAAAAATCAATTCTTGTGGAGCCACAGCGCTCAAAAACTTGTTAGAATATACACATCATTAATTAATTTATGATTTGTCCATGTCTTATGATACTAAGATTCATAAGCTTTTTAAAGCGAAAACTATTCGTGATATCTATAACTCTTATCATTGCAGAGGGTAGTTTTAACACTAGTTAGAGCGAAATCTTTAGAACTTATGAAACGTCTTATTAATTACAGGAAAGTAAGATTAAGATATTTATTATTGCTAATATTACTTGCAATTATTCTGGCTTTATTCTTTTCCGATAAAGTTATGATAGAAATTCCTAAATATTATGCCGGGCAAATAAGCAGCAAGACAAACCTGGATTTGCTTCCTTTATGGCAGCGCATTACAGGAAAATTATTTAGATTCGAGGACGATATTAATCTATTTACATTCAAGAAGAATCTTATGGACGGCACATTTCCAGTTTATGATCTTGAACTTAGACCTGGCGATTTAGTACATTTAGATAATTTATCAGAAGTAGCTGTCAAATCCGGGTATATGCCAGAAGAGCTAAACAGCTGGAGAGAAGCTGCTCTTTTTGTCGATGGCAAGCATCATAAGGTAAAGATAAGATATAGGGGTGATGCTCCAGCGCATTGGGCATACCAGCTCAAGTCATTTCTTATTAACACTCAAAATACAGATTATATAGACAGAATGGAAAGATACGGACTTATCATATTTGAAGATAGGAAATTCACTCCGCTAATCGGCGCTAAGGTTGCAAAAGATCTTGGCTTGATGGACATACGCAATGGATTAGATGTTTTAAGAATTAATGGCGTAGTCCAAGGCCTTTATTATCTTGAAGAAAAATTGGGGCAAGATTGGCTAGAATACAACAATTGCTCAAGCTGTTATGTATTAAGCCTGACAGATAATTGGGTGACAGATCACAAGTATGATATTTACCCCCATATTTCTGCAGATCCTAATGGCGTTTTCTGGGAAACTGGTCATAGGACTGCTTTTGACTATGAATTAGCAAATGTGGCAGCAGATAATGTGACTGGAATAAGAAATGTGATGTATAGAGTTGATCAATTGTATGATGCAGTCAAGAACAAAAAATCAAACATCATGGATTTCTTTGACAAAGACCAGCTTAGCTCATTTCAAGCTTTTAGAATGATAACAGGGAATTTGCATGTTATTGCAGGGGACAATTTCAGGCTTGTATACAAAGCAACAAATTCAAAATTTTATCCTGCGCCGCTGATAGAAGCTTCAACCAGGCTGAAGCTACAAAAAGGCGGCCTTTACCATTATTTGAGTACATTCGGCAAGCCTGTAGACCTTTTTTATCTTATAGCTAAAGATGACGAGCTGAGATATATGACCCATAAGAAAGTATATACATACATACTTAATAATGACATCATAGAAAGTTATGATAAAATAGTTCAGGAATATGGACCACATGCTCTTTCGTATAAGACTAATAGTCTTAACAGAAGATTTATGAAATATGAATTCAAGGAGCAGAGAGAAGTACTTCAATACAACATGAATCTCATCAAGCGAAATCTCGACTATTCAAAATTCTATGCTAAGTTAATTGAAAAAGACAACTATATTGATGTGGAGATAATTCCAGATTCAATAGCCGAGCTCAAGTTTAACAAGTTTGTCATAAATCTTGAACAAGGCTATAAGGGTAGAGTTACTGTCAATATTGTTAAGCCTGACGATTCCACTATTGTAAAGACATTAATGGTTAATAACATTAAAAGCATAGATTTGTTAAGTACGGTTAAGGATCTTTATCTCTCTGCTGGGCTTGATGATAATTTATACCCTGAAATTAGAAGATATCCAATAAGGATAATATTTGATGATGCTATGAAAATTGATTTGAGCGAAGTTTATTTGGAAATGAGAAATGACATAAATAACAAAGACATACCTAAGGAAGATGCATACATTCAGATAGCAAATGCCAATGATTTTTATGAGAATTCTGAGCATCAATCATTTGAGCAATTCAAACAAAATTATCCAAATCTCAAATTGAGCTATGACGATGGAAACTTGATATTGCTTGAAGGAGATTATAATATAACATCAAACATGATTGTACCAAAATTTAAGAGCTTTAACATACAGGCGGGCACTAAACTAAGAATAGCAAAAGACACATCAATCTTGTCTTATAGCTCGATTTCTGTACGTGGAACTGCTGATAAGCCTGTTGTAATAACATCTATTAATAAAAATGAGCCATTTGGAAGCTTCGCTGTAGTGGGCCAGGATTCTGATGATTCAGCAATAATAAACTGGCTCGATATATCAAATGGCAATGAGGCATGGATTAATGGAATGTATTTTTCAGGCCAAATGTCAATACATCATGTTTCTAATGTGCGCATAAGCAACTCTGCATTCCATAATGGACATGCAGACGACGGAATCAATGTTAAATATGCTAACATTCTTGTAGAGGATTCAAGATTTTATAATAATGCTGTAGACCAGTTTGATATGGACTTTGTTCAAGGTGTTGTTAAAAAATCTCTATTCGATGGCATAAGCAGTAATGGCGACGGGTTGGATTTAAGCGGCTCTAAGCTTATTGTGAAAAACAGCGAATTTGTGCATAATAAGGATAAGGGCATAAGCATTGGCGAAGGAACTAAGATTAATGTGTATAATAACGAGCTATTTGACAATAATATAGGAACAGCTGTGAAAGACCTATCTTATGGCTATTACATAGGCAATACATTTAGAGGTAACGACATAGCTGTAGACGTGTACCAGAAAAAGCAATTGTTTGGAAGTGGAACAGCTTACGTATATAAGAATAATTTTATCCAAAACAAAAAAGATATGCAAAAGGATAATCAGTCAGTAATTTATGATATAAAAATCGACACTGCTGACATAAATAGGTTAAAAATAAATGCAGAAAAAGAAATAATTGAATTTCCAGATTGATTAAAATGTCCACTATTTCACGCCATCATGCAGATACCATTGTAAAAAGGAAAGAATTAAAATATTTTATATCGTATGCGCAGTACATTTCTATTGCGAACACTCTTAGAAAAATATTAAATCCCGATAGACATAATAAGAATGGTAAAGGATATTTTGTACGCAGCCTTTATTTTGATACTCTTGATAACAAGTCATTTGAAGAAAAAATGGCAGGCATAGAAAACAAAATCAAATATAGATTAAGAGTATATGATATCAATACTGCCTGGGTAAAATTTGAAATAAAAAGCAAGTTCAATGACTCCTCGGTTAAAGAGGCCGCTTTAATAAGGAGAAAAGACGCAATTGAAATTCAAAATCAAAATTATGAAGTATTATATAATAATGATCCGATCTTGAAAAAGGCTTACAGGGATTTTAAAAAACAACATTATCGCCCAGTTGTTGTTGTTGAATATGAAAGAGAAGCATATACTTATGATTTTAACGATATTAGAATAGTTTTTGACAAAGACTTAAGAGCAACTGCGTCAAATCTTGATATCTTTGACAAAAAATCGTTTTTAACCAGCAAAATTAAAAAAGGACTGGTAGTTATGGAAATAAAATATAACAATTTCATCCCAAGGTTTATAAAGAAAATCCTGCAAATTCCATCTTTTGAAAGAAGCGCAATCAGCAAATACTGCATAGGACGACTTGACGTTTACGACGGTATTTTATGAAAATGATGTACAAAACAAAAAATATTAATAAACCACTGCGCAAGTAGGGTGATAAAAATGCCTATAACTTTTAGAGATATATTTACACCAGCTCAGCTGGGAACTTTTGGAACTCCTCTAACATCAGCAGATATAATAGTGGCTATTTTATTCAGCTTTGTTACTGGATTATTTATATTTTATATGTACAAAAAGACATTCTCTGGCGTGCTTTATTCGAAGAATTTCAACATATCATTAGTCATGACTACTATGATTGCCACAGTAGTGATGATGACTATAGGTGGAAACCTGGCATTGTCTCTAGGAATGGTTGGCGCTCTTTCCATAATAAGATTTAGAACGCCAGTTAAGGACGCCAAAGATCTTACATTTCTGTTTTGGTCTATCACAGCTGGCATAGTCAATGGAGTAAGATTTTACAAAATGGCTATTATATCATCAATAATAATAGGCGCTGTAATGTATGTGCTCTCCAAGAAAATGACATTAACAAATCCTTATGTGCTTATTTTAAGACATTCAGGTATAGACAATAGCAAATTGGATGTCGTCCTTAAAAAGCACTGCGATAAATTTGAAACCAGAAGCACTTCAATAGACGATTCAGGAATATCTGAAAATACCATAGAAGTAAAAGTGAAGGAACACAAGCTGAATGCTTTGATGAATGATGTTAAAGGAATTAAGGGAGTGAAAAAAGCAATTATCTTCTCACACACAGGAGAATTAAGCGAGTAGTTGTTAATTTTTTGACAGCATTAGCTTAATGCTCCAATTTCCCTGTAGTAATCTATAGCTCTTTTGAAAGACTCTTTAATTGGTATTTTTGGATTCCAGCCAAGCTCTTTCCTTGCCTTTGATGAGTCATAATATCTATAATTGTATGACCATCTTATTGTCTCCGTATCGATAACAGGCTTGTCAGAGATTTTTGACCATAAAGCAGCAAGCAAGTACATAGGGTAATAAGTCCATCGAGGCAGCACAAGCCTGATTCTAGGCTTTCTCAATATATCTGCTATTAGATTATACCTATCTATAAAATTGATGTTTGTATTGCTTAAAATATATCTTTGGCCAGATCTTCCTTTTTTCATAGCAAGAATTATACCTTCAACAAGATCCTCAACCGCTACTGTGCCCCCTCCACTTGGATACGCAAATTTCACCCTGTTCCTAGAAATGCTCTGAAAAATTGTGTACCTGCTTGGATCAATCTCGCCTGGACCAACAACGTAAGGCGGAAGCACTATCGTGGCATTAAGACCTTTAGCTACATATTCTAGAACTTTGTCCTCGCCGAGTTTTTTTGATTGGCCGTAAATCTGGTCTTTAAAATCCAAAAAATTATTTTCATTTAATTTTATGCTTGGCTTTCTTGAAAATCCCAATGCGGAGCATGAACTGACATGGACAACTTTTTTAACATGTGATTTAAGGCAGGCTTTCATCACATTTTCTGTTCCACCCACATTAATTCCAAAAATTGTGCCCTTTTCTCGTAAAGTATTCAAGCTGCTTGCAGCTAAATGGTACACATAATCATTGCCCTTGACAGCATTAAATACAGAAGTGTAATCCCTTATATCTCCTTGTATAATTTTTACTTTCAAGCCTTTTAGAAAAATATGGGAACGGTTTCTTGCAAACACAGCAACATTATTGTTTTTATTCATGCATAGTTTTTTGACTAGATTGGAGCCTATAAATCCAGTGCCGCCTGTGACAAGTATGTTAGATTTTGTCTTACGCATTTGTTAATTATCTGCTACAGATGGCTTTGATTCCCTTAATAATATTTTTATATTATTTTCTTCTTTCTATCATAAAACAATTTTGCTTTGAGAACTCTTCCAAAATAGTAATTAAAAGCCCATCGCGGGTCAAATAGAAAATCTGTTACTATATGCTTTCTTGCAATCTGCTTTTCAAGCTCCTTAAACTTGACATAAAAGTCGTTTAATTCCTTTAAAGTCAAATGCGGCGACAAGCATATTTCATTCTCATCGACGAGCTTCATGCCGTGCTGCAACTGAGAATAGCTAAATCCATTTCCCTTGACAAGCCCTTTTTCCAATGCATATTCCCACATTGGAGTTCCGGGAAAAGGAGTTGCTTTGAAAGTTATGCCCCTTATATTGTATTTTTTTATGAAATTATAAGTTTCCATAATCGATTCTTTAGTGTCTTCTGGAAAGCCTATTATGAAATAACCTGCAAACCTTACATGGTACTTGTTGAGTAGGTTGATGGCATTGATATGATCCTCAACAGTTATATGGTGAAATCCTTCTGTCTCACCCGCCGCCTTGGTTGCTGTAAGTACTTCCTGATTCGCTGTTTCAAATCCAATATTTATACAATCAACTTTCAAATCTTTTATAATCTGCATAAATTCTTCATTAATATTATTGGATCTCCCTAGGAAGGTGAAGTAAATTTTTTTGTTAAGCCCTTTTTGCTTAAGCAGAGAAATAATTTTTCTAACCCTTGGGAAATTTACTGTAAACAAGTCGTCTTGGATGTAGATTACTTTGGCATGATATCTCTTATAGAGATGTTCAATCTCACCTACTACATATTCGGCAGAATGAAACCTTATTCTGTTGCCCCACATATTAGGTGTTGTGCAAAATGTGCATTTGTATACGCAGCCTCTTGAAGTTGTTATAGTTGAATAAAGATGCTCGCCTAAAAGCTCCCTATCCGGAGGAGGAACAGTATCCAAGTCCTTAATAAAGCCTCTGCCAGGTGTTATGGTAAGTTTCCCATTTTCCCAGAAAATAACTCCAGGTATTTTTTTTATTTCTTCATTGATAATTGTAAAATTGTTTGCCACAACAGACTCAACTATCTTGTGGAAGATTTCTTCTCCTTCTCCAATAATGCCAAAGTCCATATTTGGGTCAAGGCTATCAGGCTCCAGCGAAATATGAAACCCGCCAATAATAATTATAGTTTTATTGTTTATTTCCTTGATTTTTTTTGCAATCGCTCTAGCTCTGTCATAATTGACGGAAACGCAGGAAATGCAAACAATATGGGGCTGAAATGATATGATGGTCTGCTCAATATTCCTGTCAGTGTATTTTATATTGTATGCTCCTCCATGTTTCCTTAGATATGATGAGAGATAGCCCAGCCCAAGCGGCGGTCTTACAGTCAGATTAGAATCGTCAATAGCATTAATAAACAATACATTTATTTTACTCTTATCCAATACCTTTCCTATTAATTCAGTCTCCATTTTCTATCCGTAAATTAAAGAAGTTATATAACTAAAAGAGGGCTCTGTTTTTATAAATCTTTCGGATAGCATGTAAGCTGACATAAGACAATTATACAATAGTTATTTTATTTATTTTATAAAAATTTAAAATACCCTTATTATAACTTGTGAATCTGCAATTCGTAAGCTTTTTAAATACTTTAAAAATAAACCAGAAGTTACAAATTGCATAAAGTTGATAAAATGAGCTATTTTTCAGATAGGGATTATTTGCCGGATGATAAATTGGATAGGTTTTACTATAACATTCTCTTTAGGAAAGGTCAAAAAATACTTGATATAGGATGCTCTACTGGCAATTTCATTGCTCAGGATCCAAAAAACATAATTGGGCTAGAGGTAGATAGAGATGCTATAAAAGTTGCCAGAAGCCGAGGCTTTAAAGTACTTGATCTAAAAGGCAGGAAGCTTCCATTCAAATCAAACACCATAGAAAATGTTCATACAAAACATGTTGTGGAGCATATAGAAGACTCGTTGTTTTTTATGAAAGAAATCTTCAGAATTCTTAAAAAAAATGGAAGGCTTGTGCTTGTTACGGACAAATATACAAAACGATTCTGGGACCACTATTCACATGTGAGGCCTTATACAATTATCTCTCTTAAGAAATTGGCATATGATGCCGGTTTTAGACGCTATAAGATATATGATTTTCCTGCGCATGGGGTTCCAGGGCTGAATATTCTTCAGAGAAATGATATTTTTTCTCCACAGACTGCGAAGAAGATTTACCTGCTTTTTGGGAAGTACATAAAAGGTGAAAATCTTTTGCTGGAAGCAATTAAGTAAAAGATTAGACAAACTCATGAAATTTGATATCTATGAAAAACAAAAACAGCGTTTTAATTATTGGTATAGATGGAGGTAGTTGGAATCTGCTAAGACCTTGGATGGATGATGGTAAATTACCTACATTAAAGAGATTTCTCGAAATGGGAACCACAGCAAATTTAAGAACCACAATACCCCCTCTAAGCTGTTCAGCTTGGACTTCCTTTTTTACAGGAAAGAATCCTGGCAAGCATGGGATTTATGAGTATTTGACTGAATCCGGCGAGTTGGTCAATTCAAATTTAATAAAAAGCAGAAAAATATGGCAAGTTTTATCTTCTTATGATAAAAGATGTTGCATTGTAAATGTACCTATGACTTATCCTGTAGACAAAATAAATGGCTGCATGGTGGGAGGCTTTTTGACGCCTCCTGACGAAAAGGTATATTCATACCCAAAAGAGCTCATGTCTTTATTGAAAAAAAATCATTATAAAATATTGTATACTTTCCTTCCCGACCAAAAGGATGTCAGTGAAAAAAAATACAAAGTTCTTGCTGAACTTTATGATATGCTAGAAAAAAGATATTTAACATTAAAGCAGCTTATGAATGAGGAATGGGACTTTTTTATGGTGGTTTTTGAGGAAACAGGCACGCTGCAGTACCTTTTTTGGGACGAAAAAGAAATCATGTTGAAATTTTTTAGAAAATTAGATTTTTATATCAATGACCTTATTAATATTTATTCTGCTAAAAATCATAAGAATCACATTTTTGTTGTATCTGATCACGGTTACAATGCTGCTCCGAAAAGATGCTTTAATATTCGGAAATGGATGGAAAATAATGGTATACTAAAAGACAAAAGAAGTTTGCTACAGAAAATAATTCCAAAAGTCTACAGGACGCTATATGGAGTATCCATATTCAAGCAAATTTTTAATTTTAGTAAGACAAAAGAGATTAGAGAATCTTTTAATAGAGAAATAGCCGAAAGTTCGCAGATATTCTATAGGTACCCAGGCATTTACATAAATCGCAAGGGTACTGATGACAAAGAGTATGAGGAATTAAGGAACAATATGATTGCTCAGCTTAGGAACACAAAAGATCCAGTAACTGATGAGACAGTATTCCAGATTGTAGAAAAAAGAGAGACAGAATATCATGGCGATAGCATCAAATTTGCACCAGATATAGTTGCGATACCAACACACAATTATGCTGTTGTTTTCTCTTTTGAGTCAAATAAATCATTTGAAGATATGAAACTTTATCATCCAGGTAGACATTTCTCTGATATGTATGGTTTATTTTTTGTATATGGGGAAGATATCCAAAAAAGTAGCATTAAAGAAGTATCAATTCTTGACATTTATCCAACTGTATTGCACATTTTAGGAGTACCTACTCCAAAAGATGTTGACGGCAAAGTACTTAAGGAAATTTTTAAGAAGAATTCAAATTTACGGAACAAAGAAATTGTTTTAACTCAGGAAGATGATTCAATGTTAAATGAAAAAAGCAAAATTAAAGATAGTCTTAAAAAATTAAAATATAAATTACTTTTTTAATGAAAATTTATTGAAAATTCAATCCCGTAAATTCGATTATTTCGAATTTGCGCTATTTTCGATAAAACATAAAACGGCTCTGTCCCAAACCTCGATTCCCCACAAGCAGCCTTACGGCTGCCGTGGTATATTAAAATTTCGAGGTTTGGGACAGAGCTGACAGCAACAATCTTAGAAAAACCTGAATCTTCTGCTTTCTTTTGTGCCTATAATGCCACCTTCTACTATCTTGAAAAGAATCTCTTTATGTTCTTGTATATGCCTGTGCTTTCGTAAAATAAGCCTACGATTATTGTCTGGAGTTATTTGCAATTCTATCAAGCATTTGCTGCCATATTTTAGAATATCCCCTCCAACGATATTTACTTTATCCTTTTCATCAAAATCAGTATAAACTTGGTTTGTTATCAATACAGGAATATTGCTTTTTCTTGCTATTTCTGTCAAATAGGCTATTTGCCTTCCCAGCTCTCGATTCACATCCCGAACATCTTCACTTTTGCCAAGTTCAAGCCTATAAAGCATTGCTATTGTATCAACTACAATCAATCCAATCTTGTCAGTTACAATTCCCTTCAGCTTCTCAAATGATTTTTTTTGCTCTTCAAAGCTTGTAGGCTTTAAAAAAATAATATTGTCAAGTATCTTTCTGTAATCCTGGCTTATATGCGAGCATACCTGTTTTAGCCTTTCAATTGAAAATCCGCCTTCACAATCAACATAAATGACCTTTTTGCCACTTCTGGCTACACTTATTGTGCATAAAAGGCACAAAACAGTTTTGCCAGAGCCGGCAGGACCATAAACAGTTGTAATTACATCCTTTTCATAGCCGCCTTCAAGCATAGCATCCAATATTTTGCTGCCTGTTGGTATTGTATTGAGATTTTCCATTGAATCATAGTATAATCCATAGTATTATTAAATTTGTTGTTATTTCAGTGAAAACCTTTAAAAAACCTCGAAATATACTTTACTTATATGCCAGTGCCAATTTATATCAGAATAGTACTATGGACCTGCTATCTTATATCCCTATTCTTTGCTATATTCTGGTTTCTTGTACTTATAGATAAGGATGTCAAAACCAAATTGAGAAAACTAAAGAAATTCCCATTAGTTAGTATAATAATCCCTGCATATAATGAAGAGAAGAATATAACCACAACATTGACTTCATTAATTAAGCTTAATTATCCAAAAAATAAACTAGAGATAATAGTAATAAATGATGGAAGCACGGATAATACGCAAAATTTAGTTAGAGATTTAATGTCTAAAAACAAAAGCTTCAAAATAAAGCTAATTGATAAAAAGAATGAAGGCAAGGGAGCTGCACTTAACGATGGTTTAAAATTATGCAAAGGAGAGTTCTTTGTATGCCTTGATGCAGATTCTATTGTAAGCAAAGATGCTCTGGAAAAGATATTGCCGCATTTCACACACGAAGATATTGTGGCAGTATTACCTTTGCTTAAAGTTGATAAGCCAAAGAATTTGTGGCAGAAGATGCAATGGCTTGAATATATAGTGAATATGTTCTACAAAAGATTAATGAGTAATTTAAATTGCGTACACGTGGCTCCTGGTCCATTCAGCGTTTACAGAACAGACGTTTTAAGACGATTAAATGGCTTTGATGAGGACAACATTACAGAGGACTTAGAGATTTCGTTAAGGCTGCAAAGCAAAAATTATAGGATCGTGCAATTGCTTGATGCAGAAGTTTTCACAATAGCCCCTAAATCTTTCAGAGAACTATACAAGCAGAGAAACAGGTGGTATAAAGGCGCTGTAATAAATGCGTTTAAGTACAGATATATGATGTTTAATAGAAAATATGGTGATTTTGGAATCTTACAAATGCCGACCATAGTTATTTCAGGTTTAATTGCGATCATCTTAGTAACATCGTTGTTTTATTATGGCTTAAAACCCTACATTAAACTGATGTATAATACAGTATTCGTGGATTTTGATTTTTACACATTATTAAAAACATTCAAATTCAATTTTCATTTTTTAGATCTTAATTATACCGCAATATTGGTAGCCATTATAATGCTGACCCTCTCAATAATTATTTTAAGAAAATCCCATAGTGAAATTAATGAAAATCCGAATAGGTACGGTATATTATCTTCGATTTCTTATCTGTTTTTCTATTTTCTTGTAATAGGTTTCATCTGGATAGGAATATTGTTCGATTTGGCGTTTAGGCGCAAACAGAAGTGGTAGAATGAGATATTTAAGCAAAGACAAGTATATGCTTGCAGGTGTAATAACTCTTTGCATATTTTTGCTTGGCCTGTTTTTGGGCCTTGTGATAGAGGGAAAAAGAGCTACTTATATTGATTCTGTTAGCAGACGGCAAAATTTGGATTTTAGCAGCCTGCAGTTGCAGTACGCATTTATAGACCAATTAAGCCAAGAAAAGAATTGTGTAGCTGTGCAGAAAACTTTTGAGCAGAATATAAACAATCTGGAATCTACAAGAATAAGGCTTGAGAATTTTGACAGAGAGGCAACATTAAATAAGAATGAATTTTATATTCTAAAGAACGAATATACATTGGCACAGATAAGGTATTGGATGCTGGCACAAAGGACAAAGAAACTGTGCGGAAATGACATAGTTAGCATTTTGTATTTTTATTCAGATCAAGAGGAATGTCCAGATTGTGATAAGCAAGCATTTATATTGACTTATCTTAAGAAAAAGTTTAAGGACAAGCTTCTGATATTCTCTTTTGATTCAAAATTCGAGCAAGAGCCAATGATATTGCTTTTAAAGAAAACCTATAATGTTACAGTGTTCCCCACTATTGTTATTGAAGGAAAACCTAAATATAGCTTTGTTGATAAAGATACTATTTTGAAGGAGATATGCAATAATTATAATGAAAAGGTAGAGGACTGTGCCAAAAATAACAGATGAAAAAAATTCTGTTATTAGAAGCTGTATTGATAATAAAGGACTTATCATAGTTACTCTGTCTTTTTTTGTTGTGATGGTTATTCTGCTGTATAACTACAAAGTAATCTGGTGGGATTCTTCAGTTTATATAGGCATGGGCAAGTATATCTTTTCTTATAGCAAGTCTGGCTTATGGGAAGAGTCGAGGCCGATAATACTGCCTTTTATATTAGGCTTAGGCTGGTATTTTGGATTAGATGGAGTTATATTTGGTAGAATAGTATCGGTAATTTTTTCAGTGCTAATTCTAATTATGACTTATATAATAGGGTCAAAAATAATTTCAAAAAGGTTTGGTTTAATAGCAGCACTGTTAACAGCATCTTCATTTACCTTTGTATTTTTCAGCGCAAACATACTAAGCGAAGTACCTGCTACGTTATTCATGCTGCTGGCTTTCTATTTTTTTTTAAAAGAAAAGCATTTCCTGATGGGGTTATTTTCCGGCCTAGCAATACTTACAAGATTCTTCCAACTGTTTGCGCTGCTTGGGATTTATATAATTTATTTTGTTTATATTTATAAAAAGCCCAATTTTAACAGAAAATTGTTCAGCAACAGTGTTGGGTTATTGTTGATTATATTGCCATATGCTCTTTTGAGCCTTCACTTGTATGATGATGTCTTATTGCCTTTCAAAGTGCAATCTCAGCTAACAAGAACAACAGGGTGGATGCTTTATGAAGATAACCTGTTTTATTTCAGAGCGTTGTTAAATGAGAATTTGCTTTTTGTTCTTTTATTTGTATTACTTGTACTCTACAAAAATGATCATAGATTTAATGCTCTTGTTTTTGCGCCCTTTGTTTATATAATTATATTCTCCTTCATCAAGCACAAAGAAACAAGATTTATGTTTGTTATTTTGCCTATGCTGTACCTTCTTTTAGCTTATTGTATCGATAGATTTTATGCAAAAGTGAAAAACAAAGTGCTAGCAAAAAGATTCTTTCATGTAATAATATTCTTTTTGATGCTTTTTACATTTATTAAGATCAACAATGCAATACAAAATCAGCAGCAGGATCAACAAACTTCAGTTTTCCAGAATTATTTGAACAAAAACAATAATGGCAAAGTATGGATTACAAGCCCCTTATATGCATTGTACTCTGATGGGAAAATCGATGGTTTGCTGTATTATTATTCATCAAAGAATTTGATGAAATTTCTTGAGGCTAATAGGGATGCAGATACAGTTCTTTACAATAGCTGCGATATGGAATGCCCACCTGTTGAACTTGATGCTTTATGCCCAAAAAGCAGAAGCATACTAAATAAAATGCTTTTAAATTTTGAAACAATATACCAAAAAGATGTTGGCCTTTGCAAATATAGAATATACAAGAAAGCTATTTAATCTTTATAAAATCTCCCAAAGTAAAGCCTTCGTCTTTTTTTCTTTTTGGTAGCTCTATATCTTCATCATATTCCTCTACCAGCTTTATGCCAAGCATCTTCTCCAATTTTTTTGCCAAACCCAATGAAGGCTCAAAGCCTCCAGTTTCTATGTGGTGTATTGTGGACGCTTTCTCATTTATTTTTTTCGCAAAATCTCTCTGGCTCAAGCCCATAGATTCGCGCTTTCTTTTGATAAGTTCGGGATAATTTTCAACTAGAATCTCGACTTTTTCTTCAACCTGAGCAACTTGAGGTTTCCTTGTTTCTCTTATTACTGGCTTTTTTACCTGCCCGATGACCTTGCCGAATTTGCTGCATAAGCTGCAAACATTAAGCTCAACTCCTTCAATTACTGCTTTGAACAATTTGTCATCTGTTTTGCCGCACAAGTCGCAGTTAATCTTCACCACCCAACCTTTTTGCAAGCAAAAAGCTTGACCAAAAATAGTTTCCTCCGGAAACTAAGAGGAATTGCTTTGCAATTCATTTTTAATCACCCAGTATTGTAACGATTATTTTTCTATCCTTTCTTGGACCATCCAATTCACAAAACATGCATGATTGCCATCTTCCAAGGTCTAATTCACCGTTTTTTATAGGTATCGTTTCTTGAGGACCAAGAATGGCAGCTTTGATATGAGCATCTGCATTTCCGTCTATCTTATCATGAAGCCAGATTCCGCTTGGAATAATTTTGTTCAAGGCATTCAGCAAATCAGTGCATATATTGGGATCATAATTCTCATTTATAATAATTGCTGCTGTTGCATGTGCAGTGAAAATGTTGCATAAACCTTCTTTTATTTTTGATTTTTTAATTATAGAGCTGACTTTTTCTGTAATGTCTATTAACTCCTGCTTCTTTTTTGTGGAGATGTAAAATTCCTGTTGCATAAATTAAGTATAATGTAAGAATATTTAAATATAATCCTAATAAAACAGTATGCATGAAGACGATACTAGTAACTGGAACCCCAGGCACAGGTAAAACAATATTATCAAACAAGCTATCTAAAAAATTGAATTATCATTATTTTGATGTCAATAGATTCGTTTCTAAATACAGATTAGCTGAAGGTTATGATAAAAAAAGAAAGACTAAAATAATTGATGTTAATAAGTTGAATAAAAAATTAATTGAAGAGATTAAAAATTATAAAAAATCTAAAAAATATCCCGGAATAATCATAGACTCCCATTTATCCCACTATCTGCCAAGAAAACATGTTGATTTGTGCATTGTAGCTAAGTGTGGCATTAAAGAACTAAATAAAAGACTAAAAATGAAAAAATTCAATAAAAATAAAATTCAGGAAAATCTACAGGCAGAAATATTTGATATTTGTTTGAATGAAGCAAGAGAAAGAAAACATAATATCATTATAGTAGATACTACAAAAGGTTTTAATATAAATGATTTAACGAAATATATATATAATTAAACTACCGAGAGAAGTTTTTAACATGGATTTAATAATTAGACCAGCTAACGGTGTTCAACAAGATGTAAAAATTCCTGATTTAGAGCAAATACTTGATGATGCTCCTGATAAAGTACATTATGGGACTTCTAGAGACTTTACGCCAGACGAGTTAAAACCACTTGCAATGGACGGCTTTGCTCTAGTTAATGAAATTATAAAACTAGCATATTGTGAGGATATTCTGGGGGGAATTGTGGAGCTTACTTTTCTCAAAACTATTCCTAGTATTACTGTGAGTGCTTATCCTGTTGATATGCATCGTTTACCTGCTAGTTTACAATGTAAGTATATTAACGGGAAAATAGATACATTACCTAGATTTGAATCAATAGCAGGTATGGTAGATTTTATGTCTACAACGACAGCCGAAGACCTAAAAATGCATGCAGAAATTGTGAGCGGACCAGTTTCAGAACTTAGATTTGGGATGAAATGTGGCAATAGTTTTTCTCTTAGACGTAGTCTATTTAGACCAGATCATCCTCAAGGAGTGAAAGAAGATTTGTGGTTTGATGTCGGTACAAGACTTTTGCAAAAAGCTGCTCAAAAATATAATCTTAGTTATTGGTATACAGTATATACCACACAAAAAGAAAGACATAATACACAAAGCAACAGATAGATTTCAAAATTTTAATATAGTGGAATTAATATCCACAAACAAGGTGGTTAGATGCTGTCACAAAGAGTCAGAAATATAGCGCCAAGCGCTACACTATCAATAGACGCTAAGGCAAAACAGCTTAAGAAAGAAGGCAAGGATGTTGTTATTTTCGGAGCAGGCGAGCCGGATTTCAATACGCCTGAAAATATAAAGCAGGCTGCAAAAAAAGCCATAGACAATAACATAACAAGATACACTCCTGTTGGCGGAATGCCGGAATTAAAGAAAGCAGTTGCTGACAAATTCAGTAATTTTAACAAAATAAATTATGATGTCTCTGAAATCACAATAGGATGCGGCGGCAAGCATATTTTGTACAATGCAATGGTTTCTGTTCTGGAAAAAGGAGACGAAGCTATACTGCCAGTGCCTTATTGGGTGAGCTTTGAGGAGATTATCAAGATTGCAGAAGCAAAAGTAGTTTTGTGTGAAACAGACGAGAATTTTAAATTAACGGCAGAAAAAGTGGAAGAAAAGATAACCAATAAGACAAAATTGCTTATTTTAAACAGCCCAAACAATCCTTCAGGAGCTATTGTTGAGCCTTCAGAGATTAAAAAAATCGCCAAATTGGCTGTTGACAACAATTTTTACGTGATTTCCGATGAAGTTTATGAATACTTTACATATGGAAAAGAGCATTTAAGTATGGCTTCATTGGATGATGAAATCAAGCAATTAGTTATAACATGCAATTCTGTGAGCAAGACATATGCGATGACAGGCTGGCGCATTGGTTATTGCGGTGCAAGTAAAGAAGTAATAAAAGGCATGGAAAACCTGCAGAGCCACTCAACTTCAAATCCTTCCAATATAGCGCAAATGGCTGCTTTGGAAGCATTGACAGGACCCCAAGACAGCGTAAAGCAAATGATCAAGGCTTTTGATGAAAGAAGAAAATTCATTCATAAAAGATTGAACGAGATAGATGGAATTTCATGCATTGAGCCTGAAGGAGCTTTTTACGCTTTTCCAAACATAGAGGGAAGTGGAATGGATTCTATGACTTTTGCTTCCAAATTGCTTGACGAAGCCCTTGTTGCAGTTGTGCCAGGAGCAGCTTTCGGCAAGGAAGGATATATCAGATTAAGCTATGCAACTTCGATGCATGAAATAGAAAGAGGGCTGGATAGGATAGAGAAGTGGCTAAATCAGACAACAATTAAAGCTTGAAATTTAATTATGAAAATCAAAATATTTGTCAATGATATTGAATCTGTTGCTGAGCTTGAAGAGACTGAAACCGCCAAAGCAATTTACGATATGCTGCCAATTGATGGCGCTGCAAACAGGTGGGGAGACGAAATTTATTTTGTAATTCCGTTAAGAATTGATGAAGAAAAAGATGCTACAGATGTTGTTGAAATTGGAGATATAGCTTACTGGCCAGAAGGCTGCTGCTTCTGCATCTTTTTCGGCAAAACTCCAGAGTCAACAGAAACAGAGATAAAAGCTGCTTCAAAAGTCAATATTTTTGGGAAATTGGGGACTGATGCAAAAGCTTTCAAAGATATCAAGAATGGTGACTTGATAATAGTAGAAAAGGCATGAAAAAACAACTTTCGTCTTTAGACCTGAATTTTTTGGTCCAAGAGCTTAAATCATTGGAAGATTCTAGAATAGACAAAATATATCAGCATGACAAAAATATAATTTTATTTTCTTTTCACAAGGCGAATATAGGCAAAAAGCTATTGAGAATAGATATTGGGCAATCTATTTATCTGGTTGAAGAAAAAGAGGAATTTAGCGAGACTTTAGGCTTTGGCATGTTTCTCAGAAAGCATCTTGATGGATATTATTTGGCTGAAATTGAGCAATTAGAGCCGGAAAGAATATTAAAATTAACATTCAAGATAAAAGACAGCAAAAAATATTTTTATCTGGAATTTTTCGGAAAAGGCAATGCAATTTTCTGTGATGAGCATAATGTCATACACAATGTTCTTGAGCAGCACGAATTCAGGGAAAGGGTTGTAAAGCCGAAATTGAAATATGTATATCCGATGATGAATTATAATTTGTTTGATTTGAAAGAGAATGACTTAATTAATTTATTTAAAAATTCAAAAAAGGAAACTGTTGTAGTTTCGCTAGCAACCGAATTAGGTTTAGGGGGGTTATATAGCGAAGAAGTTTGTTTATTGAGCGGCACAGATAAAAAAATCATCCCACAAAACATTAATAATGAACAAATTCAATCAATAATCAAATCAATAAAAAAAATAATTAATAATAAAATAAATCCTTCAGTTGTTTTTGATGAAAACAATAATGTTATAGATTTTATACCATTTGATTTTTTATTTTACAAAAATAATGAAAAGAAGGAATTTCTAACGTTTAATGACGCGGTAAGGTATTTTCACTCGCAGTTCAAGGAAATAAAAGAGACAGAATATGATAAAAAGCTTAAGTCACTGCTTCGAATAATCGAGCAGCAAAAACAAACTTTAGAAGAGTTTAGAAAAGACGAAAAAGAGTTAAGAGAAAAAGGCGAATTGATATATCATAATTACCAATTGATAAAAGAAGTGCTTGAGGAAATAAATAAAGCTTCAAAAAAATATTCATGGAAAGAGATTAAAGAAAAGCTGAAAGGTCATAAAATAGTCAAAGAGGTTATTGAGAAGGAGAGGAAGGTTGTGGTGGAGATGGAGTAATATACCACCCATCATCTTTTTTTGTTGCGGTATAACGACCAGGGCCGAGATCTTGCTGGATAGCTTTAAGAAAAACTTGATAGGATGCAAGAGCCTCTTCCCTCACATGTGGTAGTTCATGGTGGTTACTTACTCGCAAAAAAACAGCTAATCTTTTAATGTCATCTAGTGTTCTTGTCAGTAAAAAATCTATGGTCTTTCCAGGAATGTAAATATCTGTTTGGCTTGCTTCCATATAACTCGGCAATCTTTGGTTATATAGCTTGATTTAAAAAACTTGCTACAAAAACTAAAATTTTCCACAACATTTTTAAACTATATTTTCTCCCATTTTACCTTGGACGGCCATAGGGGCTTGGTTCTACCCGTTCCCATCCCGAAAGTAAAGTGCATCCGCATTTTAGCGGGTCCACGGAAGTCAAGCAAGCCTCCGTTTCCAGTCGTACTGCACTCTGTGCGGGAGCCTGGGAAAGCTGTCCACCTTTTCTATAAATCTTGTTTTAATATTATTGACAAATTTCAATCCGCCTTCGGCAGACTTTACTGCTCGGCTTTCGCTTGTTGTCATTGCGCTCAAGCCTCGCCAATTCATGATAACGTTTCGAGGCGAAAATTCAATGAGTCAATTGTGAGCGAGTTCAAGTCAAATGCGAGAGTTCGCCTCTCGCTCGCTCATTTCCCAGCTCACTCGCATGTCACAGGCGACAGATTGAATTTATTTCATTAAATCCGACTCTTTTATCCTAATCTTTCCAAATCCTTCTTAGAATGAATGTGAATCTCTTTCTCAGAACTCAAATGCCCATTAAGCAAGCCTTTTTCCGCCAATTCAGGAAATACATCAAACTCCAAACTGGCTCCCGAATACTCAAAAATCTGAGGCTCAGTGACAAATATTGGAGAGAATACAAGATATATATCTGATTTTTTTGGCTTTTGCGTAAATGTGAGGACTTTGTTGCCCTCTACCCTTACAGTTCCCTTCTCGCTTGGCTTTGAAGATGTGGTAAGCATTATTGTTGCTATTGCATTCTGCTTGATATGATCATTCCAAAGCTCTTCAATACTAATCTTGCTGAAAATTACGTCGCCATATACAACTAGAAAATTTGATTTAATTCTTCCTTTTAGCAATCTTAAAGAGTCAGCTGTGCCATTTGAATTTTTTTCTTCTATATAATTAATTTTAACGCCATAGTCTATGCCATCTTTGAGCATTTCAAATAATCTGGTTAATAAATTATGCCTTGCAACAATAAAAATTGTTTTGAAATTGTTTTCCCTTAATTTTTTGATTGCTAATTCTATTACAGCACTGTTTTTGATTTTCACTGTTGGCCTGTACTCTCGTTTGTCAATCTTCAAACGCTCTTCTGGACCGCCAAGCAGAATTACTGCAGTTTTGTTCTCTCCTAAAGCATTTTTCACAAGATGCTCTATTGCCTGCGACCTGTTCCTGATGTAAATGTTGTCTACTATGGAATCTATGTCATGCAGGGTTTTTTCATTAATCGTTATTGATATTTTTGTTTTAGTCATTTAATTAGTAGTATAAAGTAGGATAAAGGTAAGATATTTAAATAACTTGTGTTTATTTGACATGCTATGAAGATTGCAATTGCAGGAACCGGTTATGTCGGGTTAGTGACAGCAGCATGCCTTGCAGAGCTTGGCAATGACTTAATTTGTGTAGATATAGATGAAGAAAAAATAAGTAAGCTGAATACTGACATAATGCCTATTTATGAGCCTGGTTTGCAAGAATTAGTAGTTAGGAATAAGAATGAAAAACGCTTAAGCTTTACTACTGACTTAAAGGGTGCAATAATAAAATCTGAAATAATTTTCATATGTGTTGGAACTCCGCCGAAAGAAAATGGGGAAGCTGACTTAAGCTATGTCGATAATGTTGCAAGAACAATAGCGGATGTTATGGATTCTTACAAGCTTGTAGTTGAAAAAAGCACTGTCCCTGTACAAACAGGAGAAAAGGTTGCCAAGACAATAAAAGCGTATAACAAACATAACGTTGATTTTGATGTTGTCTCAAATCCAGAATTTTTGAGAGAAGGCTCTGCTGTTGAAGATTTTATGAAACCTGACAGGATTGTTGTTGGTTGTGAATCGGAGAATGCAAAAAAATTGATGGAAAAACTTTATGCGCCGTTAAAATCACCAATATTGTTCACAGACATAAAGAGTGCTGAAATAATCAAGCACGCCTCTAACTCATTTCTCGCGACAAAAATATCATTCATAAACGCAATTGCCAATATATGCGAGGCTGCTGGCGCAGATGTTGAGAAAGTGGCAGAAGGGATGGGCTTAGATAAAAGAATTGGAAGATTTTTCTTGAATGCAGGCACAGGCTATGGAGGATTTTGCTTTCCTAAAGATGCTGAGGCATTCATAAGAATAGCTGAAAAATTAGGCTATGATTTCAAGCTGTTAAAAGCAACACAGGAAACAAATCAGCAGCAAAAAATGCATTTAGTTAAGAAAATAGAAAAAGCATTGTGGGTTGTAAAGAACAAAACTATAGGGGTTTTAGGTTTGGCCTTCAAGCCAAATACGGATGACATGAGATTTGCGCCTTCTATTGATATAATTGAAGCATTGCAGAAGGAAGGAGCTAAAATTAAAGCATATGACCCGCAAGCTGTGGAAAAAGCAAGGCAAGTATTAAAAAACATAGAGTATTGCAGCAACCCTTATGATGCTGCTAAGGATGCAGATACTTTGGTGATATTGACAGAGTGGAATGAATTCAGGCACTTAGACTTTAAAAAACTCAAATCGATAATGAAACACAATTTGATTATTGACGGAAGAAATATATATAATCCAGATGAGATGAGAAAACAAGGGTTTAGCTACATAAGCATTGGAAGAAGTGATGTTTGATGGAAGCCATTATTCTTGCTGCAGGCTATGGAACTAGGCTGCATCCTTTGACAGAAAATATTCCAAAGCCTCTGCTAAATGTTGCTGGAAAGCCTATAATAGAACACATAATAAGGAAACTGGAACAAATTGGTGCAATCAACAGAATCTGCATAGTTACAAACGACAAATTCGAGCAAAATTTCAAGCAATGGCTTGAAAACTTTGATGCAGCTAAGCCAATAGAAATTGTAAATGATGGTACAAAAAGCAATGAGGAAAGGTTAGGCGCTTTAGGCGACATTCATTTTGTTATAAATAAAAAAGATGTGGATAATGACCTAATTGTTGTGGCCGGCGATAACTTATTTGAGCTAGCCTTATCAGATGTTTGCAATTTTTTCAAAAAAAGAAAATCAAATGTTATAGTTCTGCACGATGTCAAAGACATTCAGCTTGCAAAGCATTATGGCATAGTTGAAGTCCAAGACGATATTGTTGTGAATTTCGAGGAAAAGCCTTTAAGCCCAAAATCAACTTTAGCCTCAACTGGAATTTATCTGTTCCCAAAAAAGACAATAGAATTAATAAAGAAATATATTGCCCAAGGCAACAGCTCTGATAAAACAGGCAACTTTATAGAGTGGCTGCATAAAAGAGACAAGATCATGGCTTACATAACCGACAAAATATGGTATGACATAGGCAGCATAGAGCAATTGAAAAAGGCTGACAGATATTATAAAAAGAAATGAAAATAGTTCTAATAACAGGCGCTGCAGGCTTCATAGGAAGCCATCTGTGTGAATTTATTCTAGATAAAGATTATAAAGTAATTGCAATGGACAATCTTGCAACAGGCGACATTAAAAACATAGAACATTTAAGAAGCAATAAAAATTTCTCTTACATCCACCATGATGTAAGCAAGCATATAGTTGTGAATGAAGACTTGGATTTTGTATTGCATTTTGCAAGCCCCGCTTCTCCAATAGATTACCAGAAAATTCCAATACAAACTTTGAAAGCAGGAAGTCTAGGCACACACAATACTTTGGGCCTGGCATTAGCAAAAAAGGCAAAATATGTTTTAGCCTCGACTTCAGAAGTTTATGGCGATCCTCTTGTTAATCCGCAACCAGAAACTTACTGGGGAAATGTAAATCCAATCGGAATTCGAGGCTGCTACGACGAAGCAAAAAGATTTGCAGAGGCATTGACAATGGCTTATCACAGGATTCACAAGCTTGATACAAAAATTGTAAGAATTTTCAATACTTATGGGCCTAGAATGAGAAAGGATGATGGAAGAGTGGTGCCTAACTTCATAACTCAAGCTTTAAACAATAAGCCATTGACTGTTTATGGCGACGGCAAGCAAACAAGAAGCTTTTGCTATGTTGCTGATTTAATAGAAGGAGTTTATAGGCTGATGATATCAAATTTGAACGATCCAGTAAACATAGGAAACGACGAAGAGCACACAATTTTGGAATTTGCTGAGATTATAAAAGATTTGACAAAAAGCAATAGCAAAATAATATTCGAGAAACTGCCTATTGATGACCCTCATGTGAGATGCCCAGATATAACAAAAGCAAAAAAAGAGCTTAAATGGCAGCCTAAAGTTGAATTAAGAGAAGGACTTGCAAAAACTATCGAATGGTTCAGGAAAACTAATTAAAAACTATTCATTTAAGCCTGCCTTATCCTTAGTCTTTTCAATGCAATCCATCCTTTTGTTGCCATAATCATTCCATGCTTCTGCACAAAAGGCATTTTCCATAAATGAAGACCTATGTTGCCTAAAAATCTGCCAAAATGCCTTCTTAAGAATAATTGCATTATTTTTTCTTGGCCGATTCTGTAAGCTTTTATTCTTTCCTCTCGGCTGAATTCGTCAGTTTCAAAAACAGGTTCTTCACCCCAATAATGAAGATCATTTAGAAACGCTTCTGGAGGATACAAAAATCTTCCGTTTTGCTTTACCCATTCGTACATTTCTGTTCCAGGATAAGGGATCATGTTGTAAAACCTTAATTGGTCAACATTAAGCTCTTCAGCAACTACCAAATCCTGCTTAAAACCTTTCCATGTCTCACCAGGATTGCCAATTATAAAATTAACTTGAGTTTGAATGCCAAGCGCTTTTGTTTCATTAACAGATTTTTTTAGCTGCTCAAGGGTTAAATCTTTTTTCAGCAATTCCAAGCAATGAGGATCAGAGCTTTCCAGGCTGTATGCAATCCAGAATGTGCCTGCTTTCTTTAGCTTTTTTAGCAAGTTTTCATTCACTCTATCAGCTCTCAAGCCATTGCCAAAAATTATATTTAGCTTCATTCCACTATTTATTATCAGGTCGCATATCTTCTCAGCCCTTGGCATGTTGAATGTGAAGTTGTCATCGCTAAACTCAAATGTGTTATAACCTCTTTTGTACCAGTATTCAAGCTCTTGATGCACATTTTCAGGGCTTCTTGTCCTGAACGGATGGCCCATGACAAGCTGTATCGAGCAGAAAGTACACCTATTTGGGCAACCTCTTGTCGATACTATTGGAATGCGTTTTTCAAGCATCTTATCAAGCTCAAATAAATCGTAATCTGGAAATGGGAGTTTGTCCAAGTCTTGCTCTAATGGATAAGGAGGCGTCATTATGATTTCACCATTTTGCCTGTAGATAAGCCCGTTTATGTGCTCAAGCTCTTTGTCGTTTGCTAATTCCAAGAACGTTCTTTCACCCTCTCCATAAACAACATAGTCAATTTTTGTGTCTTCAAGAATCCTTGAATGAACTGTCGATGCATATGAGCCGCCTATTGCAATAGGTATTTTTGGGTATTTTGCCTTTATAGCATCAATTATCTCATAAGCCATCTTGTAGCCAATAGAGGCAGTTGTCATTCCTATAATATCGGGATTGATCTTTTCAATCTTGCTAAAAAGATAATCATTAGACGCGTGAATCCTCATATCAACTAAATCTACTTTGTGCCCGTCTTTCTTTAAAAAGGCTGACAAGTAAGCAATCCCAGCATGTGGAATAGTTGCAACTACATATCTTCCGATATTAGGAGGGATAACTAGCAAAACTTTCATTTTATTACCCATATCAAGAATGCAGTATATAAAATTTTTGAAAATTTTAGTAGGCACCTTATTTTTTCAATATTGAAGATAAATATATTCAGAATAAACATGTCAAAAACCACCAGTCTTTGACTATGGAATGTAGCGGAAGCTTAATATCATCACAACATAAACAGGTGGTTTTTGAGCATGCTCATAAATTTTCCATATTCTGGTGCTATACTGGCTTTCAGCCACCAGTTATAAACTGGTGGAAAATTTCTGACATTTTATTGACAAAGTTTTTATAAAAAATGAAATTCTTCTTGCCTATGCCGACTAAAGAAGAATGGTTTAATAAAAAGCTGAGAAATGGATTTTTTATTTTTGATAAGAATCAATTTCCAAGATTTACAAGTTCAAGCTACGATCCTGTTTTGTTTGAAATAATTAACAGCGCTTATATTGCAAAAAATCGCTTGAATGATTTCTTTAATACTTTAGAGCCGTTAATAGTTTTTGAAGAAAAAAAGAATAATTTTAAGCTCGATGGTTCAAAAGCAAATGAGATAAAAGAGCTTTTGCTGAAAGATAAGATATTGTCTGGATTAACAATTTTTGAGTTGAATCCAAAAGGGAGTTTACACCTTAATTTTTTGGAGGAACTGGGAGCAATGGTGCCAGATAAAGTAAAAAATAGCCAAATCCCAATAACAGGAGAGAATGCGATAAAACTAAACAACTGGAATAATTATCTGAATGAGAAATATGACATAACCTTCAGCAATGAGCTTATGGACAGCAATTCCGGCATAAAGTATCAGAAGCATTCTGATATTTTTTCTGGCTTTGAGCTTTACGCTGTTTATGCAAACGTAACAAATAAGAATGGGTTTAGTCTGCATGCCAATGGAAGCGTGATAAGCAGCTTATACGAAACGTATTTTCAATTTATAGGTTTTAAAGTAATTGAGTACTTTAGGAATAGCGATGACAACTTCAATTTCACAATGATTATGCAAAAAATAAATGAAAAACAAACTAGCTACGACGATTTTTTTTATATCTATACGGAGTTAAAGAAGAGGTGGCCAACAAGATATGGAAATTAATTCCTGTAACTTCCTAATAAATTTAAGATAAAATTATTAATGCCTGATTTATTCCGGTATCCAAAATCAAAAAAGGCTGCAAAATCAGAATGCTTGAGCTTTGAAGCAAGTTCTGCTTGCTTGTTCAACACATTAATTCTTTTTTCAATTATTTTTTCATGCTTTAATCTGTAATCAACATCTCCATTAATATTATTTCTTATATAATTGCTTATCAATCCATCATATTTTGAGTACTCGATTAACTGCGGAGCTAATTCTATAGGCAAAATAGAATGGAATTTTTTATTTTTTATAGCTTTTGACATTTTATTTAAAGCATAGCCCTTATCCCACTCTTTTACAAATATTGATTTGTTCTTTATGCCATTGTATTGCACAATATCTTTATATGTAATATTTATTATTTTATTTTTTATAAGAAATGTTCTAAATTTCTGTATAATATCCATAGTCATTTTTACTGCATCATTATTTAATGATATCAATAATTCAAAGTCATTTTTATTAAACCAGTTTTCTCTTATTTTTATTATTTTTAATAATGTGTCGTGCCATTTCTTGTTGCTTTCTCGCGTTATCTCCTCAAGAATTTTTATGCTGTATTTTAAGGAATTAAGCCTCAATAAGGTGTCCCTCACATTAATATTCTTGTTGACAGCTTGTTCCAGAAAGTCTCTTGGATAATGCCGAATTATTATGTCATTAAGCAGGGATATTTTTGCATAATAGCTATCACTTTTAAATAAATTTTTTATTGCAATTTCATTACCATAAATAAGATTAAGTTCTGTTAAAGGGTACACATATTTTACATTTTTAAATGAATCTCGGTCTATAAACATAAAAGGATGCCTTAACAAATATCTTGTTTTAGAATCTAAAAAATAAAAGCTTCTTCTAAGAAAAGAAAGTGGTTTTGCATTTTGTCTGAAGATAAAAATAAGGTCTATATCAGATATGCCAGGAATAGAGGGATTGCCCCAGTCATAGATTGCAATTAATCCATTTGTATTGGAGTATTTTTTAATTATCCTATTTATTGCATCATTGTCATTTTTTTTGCTATATCTAACTGGCAAATTGAAAAAACTAAATTTTGACATTGTGCTTCACGTTGTTCCAAGCTTCTTCGCTGAGTTTATGCATACCTTCAATTAGTTGTTTTGTATCAATATTGTTTAATTTTTTAATTCCATTGAAAATATCAGCAGCCCTGAAATTTATCTGGTAAAAAAACAATGGGTTAAACCTTGAAATCATTTTAATTGATGGCAGCACAGTTATGTTCTTCCATTTTTTTCTAATTACGCTTACATCATCTATAACCTTCCAGATTTCTTTGCTAAAATCTCTTTTCGCTAAATTGAATGAAAATTTCTTATACACAAATCTACCTTTTGTCTGCAGATAAAGAGATGGAAATAATGTTATGCTATGAAGCAGCATTTTTGTATCATAGCTGTTAAGATTGTATTTTCTTTCTGTATGCAATCTTCTAAAATAGCATACAAACCAAAACATCTTTACAAGAGATTCGCTTGAAGAATTCCTCACTCTGAAATCTTTTATTCTATCTTCAAAAAATGACTTTGCATACTTGAAAATCTCAATAGGAAAATACGACTGGCAATAATTCTCCAATTCATATTTGCTTAATATTATGCTGCCATGATGTTGCAATGGGTCTATTCTATAGAAGAATGATCTGGCATAATACATTCTATTCCTTAATTCAAGCAGCAAGTCAGGATTGTTTATTGTTTCTTTTGATACTATGCTAACTGTATCCAAATCGCTAAATCCTTTTATAAAATCATTCGTTGCAATACTGCCATGCAGATAAAATCCAGATAGAAATTGCTTTAATTTTTTATTGGCATAATTACTCAACTCAATTACAGGCTTTAGATATTCATAATCAAATTTGTTAAAGTTGCTTACGTTAAATTTCAGGCATTTATTCTTTATTACTCGTTTTATTTTTTTGAATTTTATAGAATATAAATCTTGGTATAGTGAAGATAGAATTATTGCAAAGTTTTTAGAGTTTATATTATTTCTGTAGGTTTTAATGCTCTTTGAAAAATTGTAGCCGTTCTTGCCCAAAAATACTATAATCTTTCTTAGCTTTTTTATATTTTCAATATTTTCTTTGGATACATCGCTAACTAAAGGATGCAGCATGTAACCTTTATATGAAAATCCGCCATTAACAAATGAGCCAAGCAAGCCATTAAGCTCATTTTGCAAAAATCTTAGTGCATAATCTACTTCTACATCATTATGGTCAACATAGTATTGAGGAATAATATGCTTGATTAACGCTTGTTCTTTTTCCTCTACATAAAAATTATTTATTTTGTTGTAGTTTTTCATCAGCAAAAACATTCTTTAATATCCAGTAATCCTTTTTATCGAAAGTTTTTAGTATAAGCAATACTGCAAAATAA
>Ga0213870_1000182_pt1 | contig 33288 bp, 47 predicted proteins | sample WICALVC2017_Meta_FD_160119 | JGI IMG/M metagenome (GOLD analysis project Ga0213870, IMG submission 160119) | Freshwater microbial communities from subterranean cave lake in Wind Cave National Park, South Dakota, United States - WICALVC2017 | ecosystem: Environmental > Aquatic > Deep subsurface >... | reverse complement strand
CCCTGAACTTTCCCGCATATTTCCAAAGTATGTTGTGCATAAGTTTCTTGTGTAATTGTAGTACAAACCTTTTTGTGATACCGCCGTTGTAGTTCAGCATAAAGTCAAACGTATCCTTATGGTTTTCAACTTCTCTCACCTCTGTTATTGTCCTGCCTTCTGGGACAATTTTATCAAATAATATAAGTCCTGTTTCTTGGAGAGTAACAGACGAGCCTTCTATGGCGTTTGTATCATACGTGAATTCTGTTATAAATGATTCGTAATAGTTTTGCCACACCGATTTTGGAATTTTTTGTTTTGACTTCTGATACACATGTTTTATTTTTTCCAGCTCAATAATTTCCTTTTTTGTCAGAAGGGACAGTAGAGGGTCATATAGTTTTCTTGCTTCTTCTACTTTTGCGATTAATTGTTTCTTAATTTTTGAGATTGTTCTGCTGATTTCATGTTCTGGTAAGTTTCCTTTACCCATGTATAGTCTGATCTTTTTCCATTTATTCTTACCTATCCGAATATTTTCAGAAAGATAATGGTATTTTACCTTATTTTTTATCTGGATCTCATGGTGCATAAAATATTTTATGACCACTTGTATTTAAATACTTGTATTACTCGTGGTCATAAGCTGAGATTAATAGACATAGCAAGTTTCATCAAGAAATCTGGAGGAAGTGCGACATATTTCGGAAGAGAAATTAGTTTTTTAGGCGGAAAATATTTAAATCTATATTTTCAGTAAAATGTTTATGATAGAGGTAATAAATTTTAGTGACCCGTCCTTATTAAAAGAATTTGAGGAAAAAAAGAAAGAAACACCTCTCACCGTTGCATCAAATTCGCAGCAAGTCTCTTTAAATGGGATAAATTTTGACATTACAGTGAGCTTGCTTAGACCTTTTTCTTCATTGGAGGTTTATCCTGATGTCGAGTCTCATAACCCAGACTTTGAACCATTTCCTAGAGGTGTTCAGCCTGCTACTGAAGAAAGCAAAATTATGCAAGTTGTCAGGGTAAGATACCCAGAATTATTAGGAAGCTTGTCTGGATACATGTTAAGTTATGCCGAAAATACAAAAAGATGTGATATAGAGTACGTACTCTCTGCTTTACCTACACATCCTTTAATCATAGGGTCTTTACTAGATGAGGGTATTGACGCAGAAAGAGCTTATCAGATGTCTTGGAAGGGAATGGATATAGAAATAGATGGGAGAAAGGCCAAAATTACACCTTTGCGCTCTACCTATTACATTTCCTCTTTGGGCAGGCCCTCGAGACTAGTAGCTAGTTATTCAATGAATGCCCTTTATATAGGTGAAGATATAGCTTTTGCTTCGAAAATAAAAGAACGAATGAAAAATGTGGCTTTAGCATTGCATACTGCATCCCTACCCCTCGTTAGAGACACTCTCCGTCATAAATTAACAGTAACAGGTACTCAGGAAGAAGATTTTTCATATAGTTTCTTTGCAGGTAGAGGAGAGTTCAAAAGAGGCTATCCTCTATATGTGCCTTAAAACTCTAAAAATTCATCACACTTCCAACCGCTTTATTAATTCTCGTCACATCAGGAATGTAATAATTCTCCAACTTCGGCAGTGGCACAGGTATATCATATCCCGTCACCCTCTGCACAGGCGCCTCCAAACTCAACAAAGCCTGCTCATTAATAGTCGCAATCAATTCAGCGCCATAGCCGCATGTTCTTGGCGCCTCCTGTACAACAACACATCTTCCAGTCTTCTTCACCGAATCAATTATTGTCTTCCTATCCACAGGATACAATGTCAGCAAATCCAGAATCTCGGCAGAATATTTCCCTTGCAGTTGTTCAACAGCTTCTCTAACAATTTTTAACATCGCGCCCCAAGCAATAACAGTAACATCACTTCCTTCCTGCCTGACTTCAGCTTTGTTCAAAGGAATAGTATATTCCTCTTCAGGAACTTCTTCTTTGATAGCACGGTAAATTCTTTTTGGTTCAAGAAAAACAACAGGATCAGGATCTCTAATAGAAGATACCAACAATCCTTTCGCATTGTAAGGCCCAGAAGGTGTAACAACTTTAATTCCTGGTATGTGAGTGAAGAAAGCTTCCAAAGACTCCGAATGATGTTCTAATGCCCTGATGCCGCCACCATGCGGAACACGAAAAACTAATGGCACATGATATTTTCCTTGCGACCTTTTTCTCATCCTACCTGCGTGATTGTAAAGCTGATCAAGCATAGGCATAGAGAAACCATCGAATTGAACTTCTGGCACAGGCTTCATGCCTGCGATAGCTAGACCAATAGAAGTAGCAATTATACCAACCTCAGCCAATGGAGTATCAACAACACGATTGTCGCCAAACTGTTGCCACAAACCTTCTGTTACTCTGAACACACCACCGTCTTTTCCAACATCTTCTCCCAAAAGAATTACTGTCTCATCCTTCTCCATTTCCTGCTTTAGTGCAAGATTAATTGCTTGAACTAGATTCATTACAGTCATCCATATCCTCCATCAACTTTCAAAATCCTTCCTTTGATCCTCTATCTCAGGTGGCAGTTCAGCATAAACATTACTAAACATATCCACAGGTTTCAAAGGCTCAACAGATTCGAACTTTCTTGTAGCTTCACTAACTTTCGCCTTTGCATCATCCCAAACTTTCTTCTCATAACCATCATTCCATATACCTTCCTCTTCCATGTATTTTTTCAATCGTGCGATAGGATCCTTCTGCTTCCACTTTTCAACTTCTTCTGGTGATCGATATTTTTTCCAATCATCAGCTGTGGTATGATCCTGCATCCTGTATGTAACACATTCGATTAATGTCGGTCCTTTGGATGCTCTAGCTTTAGAAATCGCATCCTTTACAACTTTAAAAACTGCGAAAACATCATTGCCATCAACTTGAACACCTTCTATTCCATATGCAATCGCTTTCTGTGCAATTGTTTCAGCTGCAGTCTGTCTTTTGAAAGGGACAGATATGGCCCATTGATTATTCTGACAGATTAAAACAAGTGGGACTTGAAAAACTCCAGCAAAATTAATCCCTTCATGAAAATCTCCCTTGCTTGTCGCACCATCACCAAAATAAGTAACAACTACAGATTTCTTCCCTTGTAATTTCTGAGCCCACGCTATACCAACTGCATGCGGCACTTGGCTACCGACAGGAACTGCTACAGGTAATGCATTGATATCATCAGGAATCTTCATCCCCCTCTCATCACCAGCCCAATATTGATAGAGCATGTCCATCGGATATCCACGGGTGATGAACACACCATTCTCACGATAGGAAGGAACAAACCAATCTTCCTTTTCCATTGCTAATGCAGAACCAATTTGTGCAGCTTCCTGTCCTTGTAATGAAGCATATGTTAGCATTCTGCCCTCCCTCTGCAACTTTAGTGCAGTATCATCGAACACGCGTGCAAGAACCATCAGTTCGTACATTCTTTTAACATCATCATTCTTCAGCTGAGGCATTTCCTTTGTATTTACAATCTTTCCATCTTCATTGAGAATCTGAAAAAGTTCAAAGTCAATCTTGATTTCATTCTTTGGCATATATCTCAATTGATATTTAATTTTATTAAAACTTAGTTAGCCCTGTTTTGTATAACGCTTTTAACAAAGAGCTCCCCTGCGCGATAGGACGTCCTTACAAACGGTCCTGATGCCACATATTTGAACCCAAGTGATTCGCCATTCTTTTTATAAAATTCAAATTTCTCGGGCGGGACATATTCAGTAACTTCTATATGCTTGGAACTTGGCCGAAGATATTGACCGACTGTGATAAAATCAACATTGATAGCTTTCAAATCTTTCATTGTTTCCATAACTTCTTCATCAGATTCCCCGAACCCAACTATTATTGATGATTTGGTGAAAATTTTAGAATTAAATTTTTTCACATTGGTCAAAACTCCCAGTGACTGGTCATACCCAGCCCTTCTATCCCTAACTTTTCTTTGTAATCTTCTGACAGTTTCGACATTATGGGCTATCACATCTGGTTCGGCATCTACAACTTTCTTTAAGCAGTCAACATCCCCGCGAAAATCAGGAATCAGCACTTCAACCAAGACATTAGGATCCTGTTCTTTCATGGCTTTTATGCATTCAGCAAAATGTCCCGAGCCTTGGTCAGGTAAATCGTCCCTGTCTACAGATGTTACGACGATGTAATCCAACTTCAACTCTTTCACAGCCATTGCAAGCATCTTAGGTTCCCACGGATTTACTGGCAGAGGATTCTTCGCTTTCTCCACATTGCAGAATCTGCATCCACGTGTGCATGTGTCACCTAAAACCATGAACGTTGCCGTTCCACCGTTCCAACATTCTGGTATGTTCGGACAATGAGCTTCTTCACATACTGTTACAAGTCCATGCCGTCTTAAAATTTCGCGCAGTTCTAGAATACGTTGATTCCTTTCAGGTATTTGTATCTTCAGCCATGAAGGCTTTCCTCTAGTTGCTAGTGTCATCAACTAACCTATAAATAATACAACTATTTGTTTATTAAACATGGAGACTTGTTATCTGTTAAATTTAGGATTAACCTCCTATCAAGATGCACTTGATTTGCAAAGTCAACTAGTACAATTAAGAAGATATGAAAAAATTCCAGATATGCTAGTTTTACTAGAACACCCCTCAGTTTTAACTTTCGGTAAGAGGGCACATAGCGAAGAATATAAAAGAAGAGTCGCTAAAATTCCATACGAAGAACTTATAGAAAGATTCCAACTTTTCGATATTTCAAGGGGAGGTTCTGTAGTTTGTCACGAACCTGGACAATTGGTCGGGTATACAATTGTTGATTATACTGCTTTAACCCAACGTACCGGTTGGAAGTCACGATTATTAAGGTTTTCTGTTAAAGGATTGAATCTTATCGCCGGATTAGAAGAAACTATGATAAAAACAGCTGCTAATTATGGAGTAGAAGCTGTGAGAAAGCCAGCTGATAGACACAGCCTACGTAACATAGGTGTTTGGTATCTAAACGGAGGCGTTTACAAACTTGGATATACTGGAGTCGATATACATGCTTTTCCAGAAAGACGAGTAACAGAACATGGTTTTGCTTTAAACGTAAATAATGACTTGTCTACTTTCGATGTAGTTCATTCTTGCGGGTTGACTGACAAAGAAGACATCACAATATCTAGAATTTTAGGAAGACAGTTACCAATGGATGATGTTAGGAAAGTTACAGCAATAAATTTTGCCGAAGTCTTTGGGTATGGTATGGAAGAAGTTGAAAACATCCATCGTCTGGTAAAAGGGATATAGTGATTGTTCTTGAAAAGTAACTATTCTTTCACAGCCATTCTCTTGAAATCTTTGTCAGGAACTTGAATGTACATGCAATAACCCAGTTTTTCTTTCAATTTCCCATCCAGCTCTTCTCCCGGGACTTCTTCGATTTCCACCTTGGTAAAAACAGGATTGTGAGTATTTGTCCACAATTGTTTTCCGTACCTTCTTTCCATCAAAGGCCAAGATGCGTTAATAATCTTATCATCAATGACTTTATTTTCATGTTCACCTTTCGTAACTTCCCTCAAAATCACGTTGGATAAAATCTTCTTTATCGCTTCCGTCCTTTCATTAGAATTCTTGGCGAGATCGGGAAGAATCTCAGCTATGGTTGGTATATTTCTTATAGCATCATAATCGGAATAAACCTTGCCGCCTATCACACGAGTTCCTAAATAAATTCTTTGTGCAAGCCTTTCCATATCATAAGGATCTATAACAATAAGACCGTGCAGTAGTGCGCTGTTAACACCCCAGATAACAGCATGCGCTGCAACAACTTTGCCGTTAATATTCACACTAGAAGCTTCGTTGTCAGGTTCAGCATTGTCTATGCCTAAAGACGAGAATGCATTTGCCACATGTTCAGCATAATATTTTCTCATATCCTCAAAATGAGTGAAGGAGCCATCTCGTGGTACTGCAAATGAATAAGCAATAATATTTTTCCCTGTCTGGACATGCGAACCTCCAGTCGCCCTTCTTACCACATCTACATCGTTAGACTTTAGTGCATCGGTAGCTTGAGCATAACCCAGCACTACAGTATCATTTGAAAAACTGTAAAATCTTATCATGGCTTTTTTTGTTTCAGCGGCCCTCCACAGCATATACTCTTCAAGGGCCATATTGATTTTGCCATTAAATGTTGTGTTACCCCAATGCTCGTAGTCGAACATAAAATTATCATTAATTTCTTTTGCGATAATAACTACATTTCACGACGTGCTGGGCGGATGACTAAACGTTCTGTAGACGTTAAAGGTGTAGAATATCTTGTATTTTCACCACCGGCTAATCTATATTCAGCCTTTAATTCTCCCCGTTCATCAAGAAGTTCGATTGCAACAGTGTCTCGCAAAGGATAAATTTTTTGAAGGGCATAGACATGGATATAAGCTCTTATTTTATCGCCTCTAAAAATTGGCGGCGGATAAACACCGTGATAACTTAGTATTTTAATTTGCAAGGCGTTCTGTTCTCTTTCAGTTTTATTTTGGACATCTGTCTCAGGTGAAAACTCAACAGATTCAATTTTCACAGGAATAGCTAAACTTCTATTAGAAAAAGATGGTACATCAACAACGTATCCTACTACTCTGCATTCGTCTTTTGGGAAATATGGTCGTCTTTCCCGAGTAATGTTTTTACCGTCTCCTTCCATACCAACAGAATAACTCATAGTTATTGATATAAATTCCAGCTTTAAGAGTTTTTCCTATTATGTTATCATTAGCCTTTACAGGAGACGTGATGCTTGGTAGAGTTGTTAACGAATATATTAATCGCCATGGTCCAGAATATCCTTGGGTAATGTTTTACCTGTAATGTGTGAGTTCTTGAAGACAAAAGTTAAATTGAGCGGAAATAAACTTGTAATAATCTAAATTTTAAATATATTGCCATCAATTAGTAAGTATGAGAACCGGCAACAATAATCTTGTGTTATTGTACTCTGGCCCAGAGGGGAGGGAAGTAATAGCTGATATTACAGTAAGTAAAAGGAGTATAAGAGTAGTTGCCTACGGTTATAACCAACAGCAGGTGGCAGATTTAGTCCCTCAAGTCACCAATGATACCCCATTTTGGGAAAATTCCGAATTATACAAAAGAGGTCTAGTTCAGACATGTGGCACTGAGGGATTACCTTTTGATCAAGGCACTGTATATTTTAGATGGGCTACTGCAGGCATAAAACCAACAAAACCTTTTAGAGGTGTAGTGACAAAATACCCACCCCAAGAAATGCCTGAAAACTGGAGTACTTTAATTCCAACAAAAGGTAGACGTCGTTATTATGGTCATGAAATATGACTAACTTACTTCCCTAATGCCCACTTCTTCAAAGTCTCGTAAGGAACAGCCCCGCAAATCCATTGACCTGTTTTAGTGTTAAAGTAGAACGGCACGCCACCACAGAATCCTCTATCATATTTTTCCATTAGCTTAGCATTAGCAGCATTATGCCAGACTTCTATCCTCTTTATCTTTACCTTCAATTCCTTCTCCACTTTTTCATCCAAAGGATCCATATCATGGCAGTGCCGGCACTCAGTCCCCTCAAATTTCAAAAGTTCATCAGCCATACAATCATTTACCTATATATCAGCCTTTTTATTTAAATTTCTGGTTTAACAGTTTAATTTCTTCTTAAATACAATATCCCACCCGGTGATATTGCAAATTTTCCATCATTATCCGGGTGAATCAAAGCACTCTGCGTTGTTTCCATTACGGCTTTGTTATATTTAGCTCTAGACAGAGCTACTGTAGTTTTATCATTTATTGGTTTATACCCCAATCGGCGTATATTACGAGGTCTGTATCTTTGATCTGGTCTTGCTAGAAAATTTAAAAACAATCCCTTTTCCAAATCTAACCCCCTATACAAATCTGCCACTCCAATATTCTGAAAACGATCTAAAGTCATTCAATTAGATTACTAAAATCAATTATTTATCTTTATAGTATTTCACAAGTTGCTGTACAGCTCTAACTGCATCCTCAGGATAAGTATAAGTCGGTATCCCATTCTCTTCCAGATTCTTTCTCATCACTTCTGTATATTCACCACCAGCAGATACAACAACCACAGGCTTCTTCTTCAGGTCATTCGCCTCAATCAGAACATCCACTATATCCGTCGCAATTAATGGAGTTTGCACCAAAACTATTACCAATAGCACATCAATATTCCTGTCCTTCATACACGCGTCTATACAGAGCTTATATCTACCAGAAGTAGCGTCGCCAGCCAAATCCAAAGGATTCTCTATGTTAATTATCGGCGGTAGTTGTCTTCTCAATAGTTTCTTGGTTTCATTCGAAAGTTCTGCAAGTTCTGTTCCATTTCTTGATGCAGCATCCACAGCTAAAATACCATAACCGCCGCCATTAGTTATCATTTGTAGCCTACCGCCTTTTGGCGGGATGCATTTCTCAAGAATCTTCGCAAAGTCAAACATATCCTCCAGATTTTCAGCACGAATAATTCCCGCCTGTTTGAAAGCACCAAAATAAATCTCAGCACTTCCCGCAAGAGAACCCGTATGTGATAACGTAGCTTTTGCACCAGCTTCAGTTATGCCCCCTTTAATCGCTATAATTGGCTTCTTCCTCGATACTTTCTTACAAATCTCCAGAAATCTCCTACCATTTTTCACAGCTTCGATATACAAGCATATAACTTTCGTCTTATCGTCATTACCAAGATATTCTATCAAATCGCTCTCGTCAACATCAACAGCATTGCCATAGCTGATGAATTTGGCGAATCCGTATCCTTCGGCTGTAGCAAGATCAACAACCGACGAGCCAATAGCACCCGACTGGCACACGAAAGAAATCACACCTTCCTTCGGCCTGCTCATCCTGAATCTGGGAAGAAACAGCGAGTCAATCTTCGAATAAGCGTCAAACACACCCAATGCATTCGGCCCGATGACCCTCAGCTTGTATTTCCTGATTGTATCTTCCAACTTCTTTTCCAACTTATGGTTGCCGACTTCCTTGAACCCGGCGCTGACAACAATGATGCTTTTGATTTTTTTCCTGCCGCATTTCTCCAAAACCTTAGGAACCGCCTCTGCGGGGACAGCCACAATTGCCAGTTCAACATTCTCCTGTATATCAGAAACAGAAGCATACGAACGGTGATTCAGGATACTCTCGGCATTGGGATTCACAGCAAATATCTTCCCCTGATAGCCGCCGTCGACAAAGTTCCTAAAAATCACATGACCTACTTTGTTGGGGTCCCTTGACACGCCGATTATCGCTATGCTTTGGGCATTAAAGAACTTGTCTAAAGCCATTACAATTAATTTCACTTTCTAAAAGTTAAAGGTTCAAATAGTTTGTTTCCCTATAATAAATATGCCTTACGAGCCATCAAATCGTGACGTATATTTAGAAATGATAAAAAAACCATCACGTTTCTTATCAAATAGCATTAGAAATGTAGTTACAACATCAATTCACCATTTATCCGAATTACGCAATCAGTTATATCATACTCCTGTTTCATTAGACCGAACTGTAAGAAATGTTTCTAAATCATTAAACAAACAAAATATCGAAAAAGCACTCTATAGCGCTGGGAAAACAATTTATTGGATACCTCGTGGCGTGATAGATTTTCATTTATTCCCAGGTCGATATGTTGCTTACTTTGCTTCAAGACCTAAAGAGACGTCACAAGAAGGTTCTAAAGAATTTACACCTATACCGGAAGAAGAGGTTTTAGGTAGGATTACAGGTATAACGGGTGCATTTTTGGGTTATACTCTGAACGCGGTATTTCGAGAAGCAGATTTTGAGACGTTACTACCAGTTGTGGTTCCTTTGCTAACCAACTTAGCATCTGGTACGGCTTTCTATTATAAATTAACAAAAGAGGGATTAAGAAGGCATCAACGAAATTCAAATCATGGCCAGACCAATACTTCACTTTCTTAGTTTAAGCTTTATTGAGTAAAATCTATATTCAGTATTATGAAAGTTCTCCTAGGCAAGGATGCCGAAAAATTCCTTAAAGGGCTTCCGCTTGCCAAGAGCTTCCTTGTAAAAAACAGCAATGAACTGAATAAGATTAGAAGATACCCCGTCGTTATGAAGATAATCTCACCACAGGTTATCCACAAAACCGAAATAAAGGGCATCCAAACAGCTAATGACAAACAAGAAGCTCAAGACATTTTCAACAATTTCATGAAAACAATCAAATCGAAAAGAATGAAACTAACAGGAATTTTAATCCAAGAATACGTCAAAGGAAGAGAGTTTATCATCGGTATCAAAAGAGATCCTACCTTTGGTCATGTGATAATGTTTGGTGCCGGAGGGATTTTTGTTGAATCTCTAAAAGATGTTACATTTAGAATATGTCCAATATTGGACAAAGATGCTGATTCTATGATAGAGGATTTGAAGAATCAATGGTTAATTTCTGGAACCAGAGGACAAAAACCGATTAAAGTGAAACTACTAAAACAAATTCTTGTTAAAGTTTCTAAACTGCCCCAGAAGTACAAAAAGATAGAAGAGCTTGATATAAATCCCCTTATAGCAAATGAAAGAGAAACAAAAATTGTTGATAGTAGGATGGTACTTAACCCGTAAAGAAATTTTGTAAAACAAGTGGCCCTCTATTTGCAGCATCCTCTTCAAGAGTTCTTACAACAACTTGTCTCAGAGCATAAGGTCTTTCTTGTGGTTTAATTTCACTTTCTATACCTAGAAATCTTGTAGTTATTTTATCTTGCATAGCTTCATTTTCTTCATACACATGTCTTATTAGTTCATGGGCGTTCGCAAGATATCTTTCTCTCTCTCTAGGATTCTTCGAGAATCTTCTTGCTTCACCTGAATGTGTACAACCTATAAATAATCTCACATCTCCATGAAGAGCACGAGTGCGATAAGCTGATACCCTTGACATTAAAAGACTTCTAACTGTGAACCTTTTTTCTAAATGTAGTCCCAACTCTTCTCTTGAAATACCTTCTATCTGCCCGTCAAGTATAGTAAAAAGTCTTTGTTTAATAGCTCTAACATCCTCGGGTTCAACTAGTGTAACATTTTCATAGGTAACAGACTCTTCTCTTGGCTCTGAAGTTGTCAATGTACGTATATGTTCATCAATTTTTGAATCAACCTGCGGATTCGTCAAAATTGTGTCGAAATACCATTCTAGAAGTTCTGTTCTACCGTTTAAATGTGGAATTGTCCTAAATTGAGGTACCTGTGATAAAGCGCCTAAGACCCTGTTCGATTCTACAGGTAGTTGAAATTTTTCAGGTACAATGATATAAAATAATGAACTAGTCTTATAACCACGGCCTATAATCACGTATGGTGTGCCTTCAACAAGAAAATAGTCATTTGCCCTAAATCTAGAAACTTCTCTTCCGAGCGCGTCTTTTACTTGTGAAGGCAGCCTATGTTGTTTATCATGTCCATGAAAAAGCCCGTAAATATATACATTACCCTCAGGCAATCTTACAACTGGAAACCCTTTCGCCATTAGAAAATAAAATATACACAACTATTTAAAAGTTTTTGTTAGTTGCTTTTGGAAGCTTCTCTTACCCTTTCCTGTGCAATCTTCAAAGCGGCATCCCTAGGTTTCACGTTCTCTTTTCTAGCCCTATCCAAGACAATCGTCACATTCCTTTTAATCTTCTGCTCAACAAGCTCAAACATCTTCTTGGGGTTATGCCCGCGGTATTCAGCATAACTAGAAATAACCCCACCAGCATTCGCAACAAAATCAGGTACAACCAGAATCCCTCTCTTATGTAAAATCTCCTCCATTTCTGGTGTGGTTGGTATGTTGGCAGCTTCAACAACAATCTTAGATTTAATTTTATTCACATTATCTTTAGTTATCACGTCAGACAACGCGCTTGGTATCAGTACACCCACAGGTAATTCGAATATTTCCTTGTTGGGTAGAACTTTCCCAGGCTTGTAATTGACTACACTGCCAGTTTTTCGCTTCACGTCATAGAGCTTCTTCACATCCAATCCATTTTCGTTATAAATCACACCTTTACTATCACTGACAGCAACAACCTTCGCACCCATGTCTGATAAATGTTGCGAAGCAAATGTGCCGACATTACCAAACCCCTCTATCGCAACAGTAGCACCTTTTATGTCCAAATCAATATGGTCAGCCGCAACAGCAGTAGCATGCGCAACACCAAAGCCGGTAGAGCCGTATTCATGCGGTATTCCGCATTTCTCGCCCTTCTTACCAAACAACTTCATACAAACATTTGCCGGCTTACCAGTACACGCCCTCCAGTCGCCATTGGCTTCGAAGAACCACTGCATCTCTCTTTCACCTGTGTTAACATCCGGTCCTGCGATATACAGCTTCGGCACAACAGGTTTCAATGCTTTTGAAAAAGCTTGTATCAATGCTTTCTTCCTTTCAGGATTTCTTATGTCTTCTGGCGATGCCTTTATCCCGGCTTTAGCTCCTCCAAATGGCAATTCAGCAAGGGCATTCTTCCATGTCATAGTTCTAGCAAGTCGGAAAACTTCAGGAACATCAACAGTGGGGGTCATTCGGATACCACCTTTCCCCACACCACGTGAGGCATTATCAATAACCAGCACACCCTTCAATCCAACCTTCCTATCATAAACCTCAATCACATACTCAGGACCAAACTCATCAGCAAAATTCTCAAGCTCCATAATGATTACTTATATTATTTACGTAAAAGCTCCCTATTTAATTTTTAAAAGAACTCCTGTGGTTGTATGACAAGAATCAGATACCCGTATGAATTCGACCCAAAGAAGAGAAGAATAGCTAGCGCATACAGAAGAGGGAAATTATTACTCTATTTTATCGGTCTATTGGTTTCTTTAGGCACAGGCTTGGTGGTTCTATTCAGCGGTTTTCACATAACACTCAGAGACTTTATTCTTCAATATCCTTTAGCGACTCTGTTTTATGGTTTCTTGATATTATTAGCATTCAGCATTACAGGATTTCCAATTGCATTTTATTCCAGCTATATATACGACCGCAAGTTCAAGCTTGTTAAATACAAAATCACAGGGTGGCTCAAGGATTACCTAAAGAGCAATCTGATTTATTACACACTCACATTAATCGTGATATTGGTGCTTTATTTTTCAATCAGAACATTCTCGCCGTGGTGGGTATATGCAGGGATATTCTACATCATATTCTCAACTGCAATCAACTACATCTTTCCTTTAGTTGTAGTCCCGTTCATGTGGAAGACCGAACCATATAAAGACAAGTCAATGAAAAAGAAGATTCTCAACCTCTGCAGGAAACTTGGTGTGATGAACATCCGAAATGTTTTCGTCGTTAAAGAAAGTGAAAAGACTGTAAGATCAAATGCATTCTTTTACGGAATAGGCAATCAGCAGAAAATAGCACTATTCGATAATTTACTGAATGACTTCACCAGAGATGAGATAGAAACTGTAGTCGGGCATGAGTTGGGGCACTATGTGAACAAAGATATTATTCGAGGGTTGGTTCTAGAATCGATTTTAATCTTCCCTATGTTATTCGTTGTAGATTATCTGGTCGGGATGTTTACTCCATTTTTCAGCATACAAGGTATATCCAATTTGGCTGCTTTGCCGTTGGTAGGACTGGTTTATGGTACCTTAGGGTTTTTGTTAATGCCTGTAGTAAACACATATTCAAGAGCGAGGGAGGCGCAAGCCGATAAATTTGCTCTCGACCATGTAAGAAAACCCTCTGCACAAATATCGACAGATAAAAGACTTGCTGATATGAACCTGTCTCCTCTATCAGCACATCCTTTAATAGAATTCTGGTTGTTTGACCATCCTTCTACGACAAGAAGAATCAAGATGGCTGAAAACTGGAAGAGAAAATTAAAGACGTAATCCCAATTATAATTATGAGAGTAGGAAGCGGAAAGTCTAACACACGGGAAAATGCTCTTCGACGAACTTTTGTGAGGCTTCTGATGAAATTTCCATTAAGAGATGTTAAAATCTCCAATAACAAAGTTTCTTTGCAATTTTTCGGCAATAGAATATCGGATAAAGTTGTTATAAAAAGAGAAGACCATGTCGCGGACTGGAGCAGAAGAAGAAAGGAGATTTTCATCGACAAAAAGATAACTGAAGAAGATAGGGAAAAATCATTCAAAGCCCTGTGCGTCCATGAAGTGATTGAAAAGTTTCTGGTAGAAAAATTCGGATTAAAACTTGACACAGAGGCGCATGCCGTCGCCACACAAAAAGAGAAGGAGTATCTTAGAAGCATCCATGGAAACTGGAGAAGCCACGAGCTCATAGTCTATTGGGACTGGCACAGGCTAGGGGAGCATTAGATGGAATTCATAAAAGTTCCCATTAAGGGAGCAAAGTGGTTTTATTGGACTTGGCGGGATATTTGGTTTTTTCCGTATTCTTGCCTTGAAAAAGAAGATTTGAAAAATCTACCAAAACCCTTTCTTTTAACTGAAATACATCCCGATTGCCCTATAGGCTTTGAAACAAAGGAAAAGGAGTCTTATACAAATATAATCCGACTTCCCAAGAGTTTCGATGAAATAAAAATGGATAACAGTTTAAGAAAAGATCTAAGGCGAGTTGAAAAAAAGAATGTTGACCTGAAGATTACATATAATGAAAATGATGCACTGGATAAAAGCAAGAAATGGTTTCTCAAACTTTGGAGTGAGGATAAAAAGGATTTCAAAAGAAGACTGGATTTGTGGAAACAAAAATGTTACACAATCAGTGCGTATCTTAAAGCAGAATTGATTGCGGTTCACATTGCAATGCAGGAAAAAGATGCAGTTTATTATTTTGGGTGCTGGTGGAACAGAAAATACAAAAACAGATCGGTTCCAATCTTCCTACTGAAAAAGGACATCGAAGGGGCTATAAGTAAAGGGGTGAAATACTATGATCTTGAAGTTGGCGATGAACCTTATAAGAAAAAATGGGGTGTAATTGAAAAACCAACCAAGTATTATGCGGTTCTTACAAAAAAGATGGCTGATCATCTTAGAATAGAAAAATACGTTAACCTCAATGCTTTTTCTTAGCAACCCCATCAGCACTAAACCCAATCAAATAGCAATTCCTTCTTTTTCTGCTTGCGTGACTATTGTTACCCCCTTCTTCATTTTTTTATATTCTTCTGGAGACAAACAGATAAAATCAAAAGGGTAGTCCAAATTCCATAATTCATCAAATCTCAACCCTCTTTTAAAAAAAGGGATTCCTCTGAATTTTTTTGAGACTATGATTAAGTCTACATCACTATCTTTTCTAAACTTTCCTCTAGCAAGCGACCCAAATAAAATCATTCTTTCAACTCCGACTCTTTTATCTAACTCTTTTTTGAATCCTTTCAAACTTTGTATTATAAATTTCTCTCTAGCCATTTAATCACTTCCTCAACCTTTATAATAAGTTTCTCTATATCCTTCGCTTTATATTTGCTCCTTACAGCTAAAGGTGGGTATCTAGATTCTATGTAAAAAGGATTCACTTTCCTAAATACATTCAAAAATTTCTTCGGTAGATTTAATTTTTTAGCTAAAAAAATAAGATTGTGAATTTTAATCAAAACTCCAAACTTTCTAATATAAAGAGCCTTCAACCCCTTCTCTAATGCTTGGTGAAGTAGAAATGCAGCGACATAATAAAGTTTTTGTTTGAAAACAATTTTTGCCGATTCTAAATCCTGTCTTGCCAGTCTTACCCATTCCTTATAATCCATGATTAATATTAGTTTTTGAAAGTTATTTCCTTTTCTTTGCAACCCAGTCAGCTACGAAAGTAGGCTGCTGCCCAGTAAGATAATTATACGACTGTAGTGCAGCTTTGCATCCTTCGCCCGCAGATACAACAATCTGTTTGAATGGAGTCTGTGTTATATCACCAGCAGCAAAAATCCCAGGCCTGACTTTATCGCTATCAGGATAATATGTTTCCGCATTGTTGGTAGTCAACACTTGTCCCAGTTGATCTAGTTTAACCAATTGCTTGATAAATTCAGTCTTAGTCACAGAACCAATTTCAACAAACACACCAGAAACAGGAATTTCTTTCGTCTCATTAGTCGCAACATTTTGCACGACAAGAGAATGAACTGTATGTTCGCCTTTAATTTCTTTCACAAGAGTATTGTACAGAATCTCTATATTCTTTCTTTTCTTTACCTCTTCAATTAGATATTCAAATCCCCTGAATTGGTCCCTGCGGTGAATTAAATAAACTTTTTTACAAATCTTGCTTGCGTATTCGGCAGCTTCTAAAGCAGAATTGCCACCACCAACTACCGCTACTATCTTTCCTTTAAAAAGTGGGAGATCGCATGTTGCGCAGTATGACACGCCCTTTGCACCAAACTCACCTTCGCCAGGAACATCCAACGTTCTCGGCGTCTTTCCATAAGAAAGGATAACGGTTTTTGTCTTGTAACTATTGCCTTGTGTAGTTTTCACCAGAAACATAGGCTTGCCATCATTTGCATTAGGAATTTCTTCTATCGCATTAACTTCTTCATAAATAACTTCAGCCCCAGATTTCATCGCCTGTTTCAACATTCTATTAGACAAAGGAATTCCACCTACCGACAAAAATCCAGGATAATTCTCAATGACATCAGTCATCGCAGCCTGCCCACCGATGCTTTTAGCAATAACCAAAGTTTTCATCGCTCTTCTTGCAGCATATATTGCAGCAGTTAAAGAAGCAGCCGCGCCACCGATAACAATTGAATCGTATACAATCTCTTCAGAAACCTCAACCACCTCTCGGTTTCAACATTTCATCGCATGTGTTGCACACACCAGGTTTCTTATACACCTTCTTGCAGACAGCGCATTCAAAAATCAACTGCGTATATTTCCCGACAAGCTCTTCTTCATCTTCAGGCATATTACTTACCTATGACAGCTATGACTTTATCCTTCTGAGGAACACCCGCCCACATCAATTTCCCATCGACAATTATTGAAGGTACCGCCATTATCGAATATTTAGCAACAAGCTTCTGTCCTTCAGGCGACATGGCATCTATCTCCTCATAGTCGAACTTGTACAGTTTCTTCAAATCTTTGAACAAAATTTTTGCTGAGGGACAATAAACGCATTGTTTGGTATATACTAGTTGGACTTTAACCATTTCATAACCCCTTTAACAATTTTAATTATTGAGTAAAATATAACTTGTCTTTAAGCTCTTAAAAGCATTTTAACTCATTTCGGAAAATAAATAGCATTCTTTGTTATCTGAAGATTGCAGCTTTTATGCGTTGAACACCAATTCTGACATTTCTGCGCCATATCTTTATCCTTGTACCCAAACCCACAAATTTCGCACTTGTGAATCTTCGCACCATCAGACAAAGCCTTCTCAACCATAATTAATATCTTCTCCACACTCATTTTAAGTTTATGTTTAACTCTATGGATAGACTTTATACAATTCTACTATAGCATTAATTGCCCATAACCTCCATTGATGGAGAAACTCAACAATAGCTGACGTATCCAATATTACAGCATTCCTATTGCTGTCCCAAAATTTGTCTTCCTCTCCTGATCGCAATGTTTTATCAAAAACTTCTGAAAGTGAGCTATAAATTTTCTTCGGTTGTAGAGCAAACACCATAATTTACTGTTTGACTATAAAGTTATTAACTTTTATATACCGCTTCTGATATCAACAACTATTAAGCAATTTATAAACCAAATCTAATATAAAATTTAATGGTAATTGAAACCGAAATCATAATTAAACTCTTGTTGTCCGCTGGACTAGGCATGTTGATTGGGTTAGAAAGGGAGATACACAAAAAACCTGCAGGATTAAGAACACATGCGCTAGTTTCTTTAGGAGCTTGTCTGTTTACTATAACTGGTTTAAGCTTCATAGGCAATGGAGAGGGTTTATCAAGAGTTCTACAAGGAGTTATTACTGGGATTGGTTTTCTTGGTGCAGGAATAATCTTCCAAGCAAAAGATAGAATAAAGGGATTAACAACAGCAGCAGAAATTTGGAGTTTGGCCGCAATAGGTATCTTAGTTGGTCTTGGTAATTATATCGTAGCTATTATAGCTACTGTTTTGATTTTAATAATCTTGGTTCCATTCAAATGGTTTGAAAAGGGAATGGAAAATAAGTGAGAGATAAATCAAGATAATTTTTCGAGTCGGTCATCAGTTTTCAAGAACTAGTCTTCAACGGCAACTTCACACTAACATCTGACAAATCTTTAACAGAAACCTTCTTAGTAACATTAAGCATCTCTATTCCAAGCAACCTCCCCTTAGCATCCATGTCTATAATAGTATCCTCATCGATCCTTTTGTTCTTGGCAAACTTCCCTTCTTGGAACTTGATGTACAATGCATCGGCCTTCAAATCCAGACTTATTTCCATATTCATCTGCCCCAAAATACCGTTATCACAATAAAATTACTATCTTCCTTAACGTATATAACGCTTATTTCTTCGCTATTAATCTTTTTAATAGCTTGCTTTCTGCCGTATTTTGCGTCTATTAGATTATCAGGATTCCTTGTGGTTTCTTCAACCCATTCTTTCTTAATGAATCTTCTTGCTGCCCTTTCTTCAGCATGGTCTGTATAGGTTATCATTTAGTTGATTATTATTCCAGAAGATTAAATAAACCTATATTCTCCAGTATACAATTTCCATTGCTCGGTGTGACCCTTTCTAATTTTGGCGGGTAAAAATACTCTTCGCATTTATACTATCGTTAAATCCTCTACTGTTACACGTGTAACATTTTAACTAATCTCTTTCACAGCATCTTCAAAGATATCCAAACCCAAATCGGCTTGTTCTTTTGTTAGAATTAATGGCGGGCAAATTCTTATCGAGCTTGTTCCAGCTGGTAACATCAACAATCCCTTTTCGCTAGCTTTGCATAAGATGTCACTTCTTTCTTTCATTCCATATTCTTTAGATTTTTTATCTCTCACAATCTCAACACCTATCATCAATCCTACGCCTCTAACATCTCCAATAATTTCATATTGTTCTTTCATCTCCTCCAATCTTTTAATCATATAATTTCCAATTTTTGTCGCATTTTCTCCTAATCTCTTTTCATGCATGAATTTCAAAGTTGCAATTCCAGCTGCACATGCTAATAAATTCCCGCCCATAGTGTTTGCGTGGGATCCAGGTAACCAATCCATTATATTCTCATTCGCTACAGTAGCCCCCAAAGGAATACCACCACCGATTGCCTTGCTCAAAGAAACAATATCAGGCTTGACATTAAAATTTTCTATAGCAAGAAACTTCCCTGTTCTATAACATCCAGCTTGAACTTCATCGTCGCATAACAAAACATCATTCTTGTCACACAACTCTCTCACGCCCTTAACAAAATCTTTTGGTGGAACAATATAACCAGGTTCACCGGCAATAGGTTCCATAAAAATAGCGGCTAAATCTCCTTCACATTCGTTAATCATTCTATCCAGATTATCCAGATACAAATTAGTGCATGCATCATGTTCTTTATTTCTGAATGGACATCTATAACAATAAGGGTATAATGCATGTTTGACGGGCAGAAATGGACCGAATCTTTCTTTTTGTACTGGTTTAGCATTTGTCAAAGATAAACTCCCGAGAGTTCTTCCATGGAAACTAGGTTTGAATGCAATAACCCATTTCTTATTTGTATGCCATCTCGCAAGCTTGTACGCAGCTTCTACAGCTTCTGTCCCTGAATTAGAAAGAAATGCTTTGTTCAAATGTTTCGGCAGAAATGTCAAAAGATATTCAACAAACTTCACAGGTAACTCTGCATAAAAATCAGAAAACGCGGAATGTGTACCATATTTAATCTGTTGTCTTAAAGCCTTTTCAATTACGGGATTTGAATGCCCTATATTCATCACAGCAACAGCAGCGGAAAAATCCAGATATTTCCTGTTGTCGACATCCCAGATATAGCAGCCTTTGGCTTTCTTGAAAACAAAAGAATACTCCCGAGTTAAAGAAGGGGAAATAACCTTTCTATCCCGTTCAAGAATCTTAACGGATTTGGGCCCTGGCTTTCTGCAAATGAACTTGGTTCCCATGATATAATTTAATTACCAGTTAACAAATAATTACTAGTGAACATATGGAGTTTCTTCAAAAATTGCTTAATTCTTACGGTGTCAGCGGCAATGAAGGTGCAGTTAGAGAATTGATTAAAAAAGAGATTGAAAACCATGTGGATGAGGCATATACTGATAAGTTTGGCAATCTGATTGCGCACAAGAAAGGAAAAGTGCCCCGGGTAATGTTAGCTGCGCATATGGACGAAATAGGATTGATTACCAAAAGAATAAATGAAAAAGGCAAGATAGTCGTTTCTACTATCGGCGGCGTTGATGTCACAGCTTTAATAGGCCAGAAAGTTGCCATACAAACCAAGAAAGGAGAGGTGGTAGGCGTAATAACTCTGGAGCAGTTGTCTTCTGGAGACCCAATAAAAGAACTACCGAAAATCACCGACTTGTTTATCGATACAGGCTTGGACAAAGAAGAACTATCAAAATCAGGCGTTGAAATTGGCAACTATGTTCATTTCTATGACTGCAAGTGTTGCTTAATCGGCAATGGAGAATTTATTTCTGGTAAATCTCTGGATAACCGAATAGGCTGTTACATTCTGATAGAACTGGCAAAATTACTCAAAGATAATAAAAATGAGATGTTTTACGTTTTCACAGTTCAAGAGGAAATTGGCTTGTATGGCGCAAGAACATCAGCATATACCATTGATCCGGCATGGGCAATTGCAGTCGACGTTACTACTTCAGACGACATCTATAGTACACCAACACGCGCATTAGGTTACGGACCTTGTATAACAATAAAAGATGCAAGCATGATTGGGAGCAGATGCATAAACGACTGGTTGAAGGACACAGCAAAGAAGCATGACATTCCACTACAACATGATGTCAGCGAATTTGGCGCAACAGACGCTCTAACTATTTCTCTTTCTCGCGGCGGAACACCTGCTACCACAGTTTCTGTGCCTGTAAGAAATATCCATACAGTTGTCGGCATGGCTAATGTAAGCGACATCAAGAATACAATAAAACTTTTGGAACTTCTATTGAAGAAACCGCCATTAGTTTGTCTGGTTTAAGTTATGAGAAAAATAGATAACAAATCCAAAAATTATTTATTAAAACTCGCTAAAGATTATGAAGAAAATGGGTTTCCATTACATGCCGCTAGAATATACGAAAACATCAAACCAAAAGAAGCTAAAAAAATTTACCTCTCTACCGCACAAGAAGCTGAGAAGAAACATTTTCTTACAATAGCTGCAGAACATTATTCGCTTGCAGAGGAAATAAGAAAATCTAAAGCTATGTGGAAGCGTCTTGGTCATGAGGTTAAGAAGAAGGGGCTTAACTTACTTGCTAAAGAAGCTCTAGAAATGGCTAAACCCCGTAGACGTAGATATAAAGATTTAGCGTGGATTGCAGGCGATCTTACCATCAACGGTAAATTTAAAGAAGCTAAAAAGTATCTTATAAGGTCTGCTAAATACAAGGAAGAAAGAGGAGATTTTAGAACTGCCTTGTATCACTACTTTCATGGTGGAGATATTAAAAGTGCAAAACGCGTTTGGAAGAAATTTAAAGAGCTAAAATAAAATTTGCAGGCCGTTCACTATTAACTGGACAGCTATCACAGCAAGTATAATTCCCATTATTCTTGTCAGTGTCTCCGAACTCTTGGTTCCTATATATCTCACTATGTTCTCGCAGTATGCCAATACGAGTTCCATCAACACCATTGCAATTAAAATCGCAATAAACGCGGCGAACCCACCTTGAGTCTGCGAAATAATTATTATCATTGTTATGGCGCCTGGTCCTGCAATCAAGGGAACACCTAACGGCACTACACCGAAGTTTCCCGACTTGTTGAACTGGGTTTTTATTTTGCCAACAACCATCTGAAAGCCGATGAAAAACAGCAGAGCGCCGCCTGCGATCAAGAAACTTTCGAAGGAGACATTGAAGTAATTTAGAATGCCAATTCCCGCTACAGCAAACACAGTCAGCACGACAAATGCTGTTATTACTGCGCTTTGAATAGTTTTCATTTTTCTGTTTCTTTTGATGCCCCTGGTCACTGTGTAAAAAATAGGGACATTGCCCAAAGGGTCCATCACGATGAAAAGAAGAAGCGCAGACTGTATGATAGCGGATATATCCAATACCATATATAATTTTTGTCTAAACGACCAATTAAATGTAGATTTCTGTGGCGTATACTATCGAAACAACAGAGGATTTTGAAAGAGAGTTTAAAAGGAAGCATAAAGATAAAGTAGAATGGTTGGAGAAAATAAAGGAAAAGCTGCATGAATATCCAGAATATGGTAAGCCGCTGAAAGGACGCCTATACGGTATTTGGCAAATAAGGATAGGACCATTTAGGGTGTGGTATGAGATCAATGATGTAGAGAAAAAGGTGATATTGAGAGTTATACTTCACAAAGATGAAGCAATAAAACACTATTAGTGTTCAAGTTCCTTAATAAGATCGTCTATATTCCTAGTTCTGCCTTCCCTTATGTCTTGTTCGCTTTTTACTAGGTGTTCCATTACATACTTGCTTTGGAGAGTTTCAATAGTAGCTTCTAGGCTTTCTAAATCTTCTTTAGGTATACTCACTAGTCTCTGTTTCATGCCATCACTATATGTTATTTATTCTTTTTCCTTTAAAAGATATAAATATCATCATGGGACGAATAAAAACAATCATTCTTGGGGCTATGGGTAGAGATTACCATAATTTCCTTACTTTCTTTAAAAACAACCCTAATTATGAGGTAGTCGCTTTCACTACATCTCAGATAATAGAAAAACACAGAAAATTTCCCAGAGAATTGGCGGGAAAATTGTACAAAAGGGACATACCAGTTCACCCAGAAAGTGAATTACCAGAATTAATTAGAAAACTCAATGTCGATTTCGTCTTTTTAGCGTATTCTGACCTCTCGAATCAAGATGTTCATGAGAAGGCTTCAATAGTTTTGGCTTCTGGTGCTAATTTTGGTTTGTTGGGAACTAAAGACACATACATCAAATCAAAAAAACCTGTTATTGCCGTCACTGCAGTTAGAACAGGGTCAGGTAAAAGCCAAACATCAAGAGCGATAGCCAAAATTCTAAAAAAAAATGGTAAGAAAGTTATAGCTGTAAGACACAGTATGCCATATGGAAATTTGTTAAAGCAAAGATGCCAGAGATTCGCAAGTGCAGAAGATTTCAAAAAGCATAACACCTCGATAGAAGAAGAGGAGGAGTATCAACCTTGGATTGATAACGGTTTCGTTGTGTATGCCGGCGTTGACTATAGAGAAATTTTGAAACAAGCTGAAAGAGAAAGTGACATTTTGATAAAAGATGGCGGAAATAATGACTGGTCTTTTATAAAACCAGACTTGAACATTGTAGTTGCCGATCCTCATAGAGCAGGGCATGAATTGACCTATTATCCTGGATTCGTTAACTTTCTGCTAGCAGATGTGATAGTTATTAATAAAGTTGATAGTGCTAAGAAAGAAAATATACTACTTGTTAAGGAACACTCAAAACAATATAATCCAAAAGCTAAGATTGTTTTGGCTAGGTCTGAAATATTTGTCGATAAACCCGAATTGATTAGAAATAAATCTGTAATTTTAATTGAAGACGGTCCGTCTCTTACTCATGGTGGTATGCCATACGGTGCAGGAACCATTGTTGCAAAACGATATAAATGTAAAGTAGTTAATGCTCAGAAATATGCTGTTGGTTCTATTAAAGAAGTTTACAGAAAATACCCGCATTTAAAAAATGAACTGCCAGCAATGGGTTACAGTAATAAACAAATCAAGGAATTAGAGAAAACAATAAATTTAGCAAAATGCGATACTGTTATTGATGCTACTCCTGCTAATCTCTCAAGAATCTTGAAAATCAATAAACCAATAGCTGAAGTAACTTATGAGTTAGGTATAGAGGCAGTTAAGAAATTAGAGAGTATATTAAAAGAAATGAAATTTATCTGATATGGATTATGTCACACGTGTGACATGTTATACGTATAACAGTTTTAGATCACGTTTCTAACTTATAATCCCATCCAGGTTTCCATTCTTTCGGTTCTTTCAATCTCCAATCCTCTTTAATAGCTTGTTCCCAACTTTTCCCATTTGTTATTACTTCTAGAGTTAACTGTGGTGCTCTATGGGAAACAATAGCAATAGTTTTCCCGCGATATTTTTCTAGCAAATCCTTTAGAAAACTTCTAACCCTCTTTTCAACATCCTTATAGCTTTCACCATTGGGAAATGGTTCGTCTATATGCTCAAAAATAATCGAGTCTACCTTCTCTGATTTCTCTCTTGTAAAATCTCCGTAATCACATTCTCTCAATCTTTCGTCTTTGATTATTTTGATAGACTTCCAAAATACAAGTTTTGCTGAATCTACAGCTCTTTCCAAATCTGAACAAAAGATAACATCGAATTTTCTACCTTTTATCATTTCCTTTAGTTTAAGACACTGTTTCTTTCCTAGTTTAGATAACCCGACATTAGACTGTCCAGACGCAATTCCCTTTTCATTATCAGTTGTAGTTCCGTGTACAAAATAGGTGATATTGACAATTCTCATATTATCTATTAGAAAATCAAATCATAATTATTTTTATGAAACTGGCTGTAGTTGCTTTGGGTGGTAATTCTCTAATCCGTCCGAAAGAAAAGGGTACAGCAAAAAGGCAGATTGTAAGAATAGATAAGACCATTTCGTATCTCAAACCTTTAATAAGAAAGTTTTCATTGGTTTTAACCCACGGAAACGCGCCTCAGGCGGGCGCCCTGTTGATCCAACAAGAAAAGACCAAAAGGATTCTACCACAAATGCCATTGGACACTTTAGATGCGATGACACAAGGCGAACTAGGATACTGGATACAGCAGTCTGTAGAAAATGTTCTAAAAAAGAATGCAGTCACAGTGGTAACTAGAGTTTTGGTTAACAAGAGCGACAGTGCATTCAGACGTCCTACAAAACCAATCGGGCCATATTATAAAAGAAAAACTTTTAAGAGCATGATTAAAGAACCTGAAGGCTGGAGAAGAGTGGTACCTTCACCAAAGTCAGTGAAAATAATTGATATAAAAGAAATTGAAAGCTTGGTTAGAAGAAATTTTGTTGTGATAGCATGCGGTGGCGGTGGAGTGCCGGTAATTGAAAAAAACAATCGATTCGTTGGGGTGGAAGCTGTTATTGATAAAGATTATGCTACACAGAAACTAGCATCGCAATTGAAAGCTGAAACTATCATTTTCTTGACAGATGTAGATCATGTGTACTGCAATTATGGAGAACCAAACCAGAAACCGCTTAGAGGATTAACTGTAAAAGAAGCGATAAATTATCTTAAAGAAAACCAGTTCGGCGAAGGTTCTATGAAACCAAAAATTGAAGCTAGCGTGGAATTCCTTAAGAAAGGCGGTAAGAGAGTTTTGATTACTTCGCCAGAGAAATTGAATTTAGCTTTAAAAGGAAAAACAGGAACTGTGATTGAATGAGAGATTTACTTTCTATAAAAGATTTGTCAAAAGTCGATGTAGAGAAAATATTCAGGCTAACTGATAAATTGAAAAACAAATTAACAGATGATTTGAAAGGCAAGAACATTGTTTTGATATTCCAGAAGGCCTCAACAAGAACAAGGGTATCATTCACGGTTGCCATCAATCAGATGGGAGGAAATGCGATAGTTCTGAATTGGAATGAGCTCCAGCTAGGAAGAGGAGAGACAATCGAAGAGACCACACGGGTACTCGAAAGATATGGCGATGCTATTGTTGCGCGTGTATTTTCTCAGAATGATTTGGTAAGAATGGCTAAAGTGTCCAAAGAACCAGTCATTAATGCCCTATCAGATTTGGAGCACCCATGCCAAGCTATAGCTGACTTGTATACAGTTAAACAGAAAAAGAAAAAGTTGAAGGGTTTGAAAATTGTATTTCTAGGTGACGGCGCCAATAATACATTCCATTCCCTAATGATGTTATGCCAGATGTTTGACATGGATATTGTCGTTTCATGCCACCCAAAATATAAACCAAAGATAAGAGGAAAATACAAAATTATAGAAGACCCTAAAAAGGCTGTAAAAGGCGCAGATATTATCTACACAGATACGTGGGTGAGCATGGGTGAAGAAGCCGAAACCGAAAAACGAATCAGAGATTTGCACAAATATCAGGTGAATTCTAGTTTAGTCAAGTTGGCCAAGAAAGATGTAATTATAATGCACCCCCTACCTGCACATCGTGGACAGGAAATTACAAATGCTGTGATAGACGGAAGACATTCTGTAATTTTCGATCAAGCTGAGAACAGACTGCACACAGAGAAAGCAATACTCCATCTTCTGGTGAAATAATGTTCTACTAAACAAATAAAAAAACGTGTTTTGGGAGGCAAACTTTATTCAAGAAATCTCTGCCAGCGAGAATCTGACGGATTGTTTCTAGCCTTTCTTCTTAGATCGCGATAATAGTTACCAACAGTTTTTTCAGTACGAACTTCTTCTGAATCATGTAATTGAATATTCAGTTCGAGCGCAATTAGTTCATAGTCAGGCCCACCTGTCGGTTTTCTATATGTCGTATCATGTAATAAAGCGTACAGTAAGTTTCTCTCATCTTTAGTCCAAGGAGTTTGCCCCCTTCCTCTAATCAATGCTTCTAGTGGTGCACCATATATTTCTTGTCTTTTTTTCCATGCAGCATATGCACGTTCTCTTGCTTGTTCACTATCAAAACCACCAACTTGGATTTCTAATGCTCTTCTATCCCGAGCAGCCTGTAGCTCTCTTAATTCACCTTCGGGAATCAGGATCCTTAGTGCGTAAGCAATCGCATGTCTGGCTACTTCTAAAGAATGCCTGCTAGACACATAACTCTCAGCAATTTGATTTAATGTTTGAAAATTATCGAGATTTCTATATAATTCTGCAATTTCAGGATTTTCTTTTGCGAGACCCTTACCAATGCGTCTTCCTAATCCAATTGCCCGTATTTGTTCATCGCTCAAGTCAGCAAAGTAAGCTCCCTGAGGAACGTTTGTATGAAAAAGTAAGAGGTTATTCATATCTGGTTATATGAGATAACATTTTTAAAGACCCATTACCTACACCGTAAAATAATGCCCTATCTTTAATTAAGTAAAAACAATTAATTTTATGGCAAAAGTAAGAAAAAGAAATGGGACACTGCAAACTTTTAACAAAAACAAGATAGTAAGAGCATGCAAAATGGCAGGTGCTAGCGCCAAGTCAGCGATGATGGTTGCAGAAGAGGTCGCTAAGAAAGTAGGAGAAGGGACAGTAAGAGCGGAAAGGCTTTCAAAGCTTGTCATTGCATCTCTGGGAAAAGTGAATAAAAGAGCCGCTAAAGGCTTTGTAGCGTACGTCAAGAAAAAATACTCGAAGAAGAAATAAGAAGCTCCTACAGAAAATGGATTTCGAATCTGCCATTCATGTTTACTCTAAAATATTTTGATGAAGATAATTAGATTTGGGTGTGCGTTTAGATTTAAATATTTAATTAAACTGATAACAATATGGCATCAGACCAAGAATTTGAAGAAGGAGTTGCATATCTAATTGAATTGGCTACTAAAGAAGCTAGAAGATTAAAACACAAAGACGTAAATACCGAACACCTACTATTAGCTTTAACATCTGATGAAGCTATGCCAGCCTCCCAATTACTTAAAGACCTTGGTGTAGATTATAGCAAGATAAGACCTGCAGTGGAGTTTATTGTAGGTCAGGGTAAAAAAGATATCGAACCATCTGGTTTAAATCGACATGCTAGAAGAGCTTATGCCCTTGCACGTGATGAATATGAAATAACTCAAGACCTACCATTAGATATGTCAGTATATCTCCTAATGGGTCTTTTACGAGAAGGGGAAGGTCCTGCCTCCGGTTTAATGGAATCTTTAGGAGTGACTTATGATAAGACAAGAGCACGTTCAGCACGATACCCACCGGTACCAATTGGTGATTATAAATTCCCAACTTATCTTAGAGACATGCAAGTAGTTTATAATGGTTTAGATCAAGTCAAAAAAACAGAAATGATAGCAAGAACTTTAGATGTATTGGGAGAATTTAGATCTAGAGTTCCTCAACAAGAGTAAACTGAACATTTAGAACACTTAATGTTACTTTTTCTTTAACAAATTCTAAATAATTACCAATGCCAAAGATTCCTACCTACAAAATGTACATAGACGGCAAATGGGTTTCAAGCGAGTCCGGAGAAACATATACACGCGTTAATCCTGCTAATTACAATGAGATTCTCGGTAGATTCCAGCAAGGAAATGCAAAAGATATCGACAAGGCTGTGGATGCAGCAGAAGAAGCTTTTGATAAATGGAGGGAAGTTCCACCGCCAAAAAGGGGAGAAATTCTTCTAAGAGCAGCACAATTATTGCGTCAACAAAAAGAAGAGCTAGCACGGATAATGACTCGCGAAATGGGAAAAGTTCTGGCAGAAACTCGTGCCGATGTTCAGGAGGCTATAGATAGTTGCGAGCTTATGGCTGGTGAGGGAAGGAGATTATTCGGTAGAACTACTACAAGTGAACTACGTGATAAGTTTGCTATGACTGTCCGTCTACCATTAGGTGTTGTAGCTTGTATCACTCCTTGGAACTTTCCGATAGTAATACCGGCGTGGAAATTAACAGCGGCATTAATCTGCGGAAATACAGTAGTATTCAAACCATCAAGTGACACGCCTATATCCGCGATAAAATTTGTCGAAATTCTTGAAAGGGCTGGCATACCAAAAGGTGTTGTCAATCTTGTTACTGGTCCCGGTGGTACTGTAGGTTCACGAATCGTGAAGCATAAAAAAGTCAGAGCAGTTTCCTTCACAGGTCACAGAGACACTGGTGCACAGATAACGAGAGATGCTGGTGTAGGTAAACGAGTTGGGTTGGAGATGGGAAGCAAGAACCCGATAGTTATAATGGATGACGCCGATTTGAAACTTGCTCTAGATGGAGTTGTGTGGGGTGCTTTTGGTACATGCGGACAGAGATGCACCGCAGCAAGCAGAGTAATAATTCACAATAAAGTCAAGCAAAAGTTTGAAAGGATGTTGATAGACCGAACAAAGAAATTAAAACTTGGCAACGGACTAAATCCAAAAATAGATGTAGGCCCCCTTGTCAATAAATCAGCACAAGAAAAAGTCACCAATTACATCAAGATAGGAAAAGAAGAAGGAGCAAAACTGTGTTGCGGCGGTAAAGTTCCGAAATTAAAAGGGTGGTTTGTTGAACCTACCATATTCACGAATGCTTCGCCAGATATGAGAATTTTCCAAGAAGAAATATTCGGTCCAGTTACAGCTTTGTCAGAAGCGAGAAATTTGGACGATGCAATCGACTTGGCGAATGCGGTTGAATACGGATTGAGTTCCGCGATATACACTAACGACATCAAAAATATCATGCACGCGATAAAATACCTGGAATATGGTATAACTTATGTGAATGCATCGACAATTGGTGCCGAAGTGCATCTGCCATTCGGTGGAGCTAAAGCTTCGGGTTCGGGATGGAAAGAAATGGGTTGGACTGGAATTGATTTCTTCAGCGAAGAAAAGGCGGTTTACATCGACTATTCGAATAAGCTTCAGCGTGCGCAGATTGATATAGACTAGCTTAACCGCAGCAATTGGCTCCACACATGCAAGAGGATTCTTTCTGTTTAGCAGTCTTTCCTTTCGCCTTCATTTTCAATAATCGAACTTAAAAGAATAAAAGCTTAAGTAACACCAATAATTTTTCATGAAAAGAGTAAACGCCAAGATACACGGCATCGTCCAACATGTTGGATTCAGGAATTTCGTGAGGAAGAGTGCCGAAAAGCTGGGAATTACAGGATGGGTTAGAAATAGTCTTGATGGTACAGTAGAGGCTCTGTTTGAAGGCGATGATAATGCTGTATCAGAGATTATAGAAAAATGTAAGAACGGACCTTTGCTGTCTATAGTTGATAGAGTTGAAGTAAGAGAGGAAGAGCCTAGAAAAGAATTCGACGAGTTTCATATTTTCAAATAGGTCTGCGTATCAAAACCAGATAAGAAAGCACCGATTTAATAATTTCCTTAAAAGATATTTAAACCTTGTTTTATGCGTTTCTGATGACTCGGTTTATCGCAACTGAAAAAGTGAGTTTCTGATAACCTGATTTACCTCAGCAATAAAAAACACTTAACTGTAGAATAAGAAGTTATAATGTGATGAAATGAAAGTAGAATTTAAAGTTAATATAGATTATGAAAAGTATGGTGGTAAGCATATCGCTATACTAGATAATGAAGCTATTGTTGCTAGTGGGGAAGATTTTAAAAAGGTGTGGGAAGAAGCTAAAAGCAAATACCCAGAAGGAAGAATATCCTTTATGAAAGTTCCAAAGGGAGAACTTATGATCCTGATAGCATGCAAGTGGAATTCCCCTTTGTTACACAACGAGCTAATGTTGTAGACTATATTTCGAGGGCTTTTGCTGAGATTACCCTTGTCGGTGAAGTAAATAAAATTACAGAATGGTTCTTTATTGATTCTGGTGCAGATGTTTCTTTAATCACGAGAAGCATGGGAGAAGTCTTGGGTTTCAAATTAAAGGAAGGAGAAGAAATTAAACAATTGGTCGGTGTAGGTATAGGCACTATTCCTTATGTCCTGAGAAAAGTTAAAATGAAAATAGGTGAAATGGAATTTGACGCAAGAATAGCATGGAGTTTGGTAGAGGATGCCCCATTGGTTCTGGGTAGATTGGATGTTTTCGATAAGTTTGACATATTATTCAAAGAAAGGGAAGGTAAAGTGATTTTTACGGATAAAGAGATTCGAATGTAGTTTTAACTATATTTTCTGCAATCGAAAAGTATTTATGTCCTACGTAGGACAATAATTTCAGGCGATAGCAATGAGTTTTGTAATAGTATTTGACATTCCACGATTCGAACAAAGTGAAAGAAGAAGGATACACAGGGAATTAACTAGACACGACTGCCGAATGATGCAGGATTCCTTCTGGAAATCACAAGATTTGAAATTTCTAATCTCTATAGGAATTAGGATAAGGAAAATCGGTGGAAGTGCCACGATACTGGAAGAGAAGTTTTTATTTTAACATTATATTAAACTTAAGGAAGAGGTCAAAGGAAAGAAAGGGAAGGGAAAAAGCAGTATTTAAATACAAGTGGTAAATATCAGTTAATATGGTACGCCGAGTTACACCTGAACAGCATGCAAAACTCATTGCAGCAAGAGATAGTTGGCCTAGTCATTTAAGTTCTGGTAGTCATTTAGGTAATGCTGGTAATGATAATACACGTGCTCCACGGTGTACACTTGAATATTTAGCATCTAAAATAGAAGGTCCGTATCTTGGTTGGAATATTAGAAAAAATTCTGAAGCCTATGGTATTCCATCCCTTACTCTTTCATGGTGGATGATGAAGAATGACTTTTTCTATACCAATGGACAGAGCCGGGCTAGAGGAATGTTAAGGAGGTACCAAAGATTCTTGGATGGAATAACTCCAGTACCAGAAACAACTCCTGTGCATATCAAACAAGAAGCTTATGCAACTAGGTAAGTCATCGTCTGATCATTTTAATCACAAAACTATAGTCGAATTTGTATCGAAGTGCAGCTCTAACAACAGGTTTTAATAAATTATACAATATCGCTTGATAGTCCATTGAAAAAATTCTTGTTGTAAAGAATAAAAAGTTATCCCTGAAAGTTCATTCCTTCAAAATACAAAACCAATCCGTATTATCTCCAATCCATTAGATACCTTTAAAAGACATCTTCCACAAATACTGTTATATGGCAGCAAAACGTAAAGCCGCTTCAGCCCCTAAGGTTGGAGAATGGGCTTTTCTAGTCGGACTTTTGCTAGCAATTGTCCTTGGGTTGTTCCCACAGGCACTAGCGGTGACTACGGTGACATCTGTACTAGTTGTACTAGGAATCATCGTAGGGTTGGTTAACGTCGTTGCTAAAGAGTCGCAAGGATTCCTTCTGGCAGCTGTAGCTTTGCTGGTAGCAGGCTCGGCTGGATACGGAATATTGCCAGGAGTAGGAGATTACTTGGGTGCGATACTGACTAACATCTCAACATTCGTTGCGCCAGCCGCAGTAATCGTGGCAGTCAAGGCAGTCTACGCGCTAGCAAGGAAAGCTTAAGTTTTACCTTTTCTTTTTGTTTTTCTTCTTTCCTTCACTTTTGTACAGCTTTTTGTATCCTATCCACAGGACAAGCAATAGTTCAGCGAAGATTATTATTACCCTCAGAAGCTTGTCAGCATCATGGAAGTATCTCATAGTAGCGTAGAACAAAAGAATTATCCCGCCAAACATCAGTCCGCTTGCAAGAAACTCAATCTTCCACAAAGTGCCAGCGAATATAGCAACCACGCCTATTACTCCTGCGATAATGAAGACATTCCTCGTGTAGATCTTCCTGACAGCATCATAATCCTTGTTGCAGAAATCACAATAGTCAAATATGGGACAGCCCGATTCGTTCAACTTGCTTCTTACCAACCCACCATCCTGATAGCATTTTTGCTCCTCTTCATTATATTGATAATCACATTTTGGTGGTTCAATGACTGCTGGCACAGGTATCCGCTTAGGACCAAAGTCTTCTTTACAATAATCAGACCATTTTGGTTCTGGATATAAAGCATCTATCAACAGAGCTATGAATACTGCAGATAGAATGGCTACAGCAGCTGCAACTGCAATTTGTCTAAGGTCAGGCATTAAACAAATATGCAAATTGTTATCTTTAAAGGTTTGTAATTAAATTATCAAAATGCAGCTTATCAAACGGTTTCTTGAACATTCTGAAAGAAGCGAAGGTGAAATAAAACGAATTGTAAAGGGTGATTTCGACGATCCGTATGCAGCGCCCCATGAGTATGAACTAATAGCAGATATTGATATATTACAAATTTTGATACCAGCTGGGCATTGTGCAGAAGTGATATACCGTAAAAATGGTACATTCGAAGTAACAAGACACGAACAAGATAAATCAGATGGTCGATGGAAGGTATCGA
>Ga0213870_1000181_pt1 | contig 33401 bp, 31 predicted proteins | sample WICALVC2017_Meta_FD_160119 | JGI IMG/M metagenome (GOLD analysis project Ga0213870, IMG submission 160119) | Freshwater microbial communities from subterranean cave lake in Wind Cave National Park, South Dakota, United States - WICALVC2017 | ecosystem: Environmental > Aquatic > Deep subsurface >... | reverse complement strand
TTTTTTATTTTTATTACACTTCTTATCGCAACTGCAGTTATTCTTGTAAATAATTTTACTTCCTTTGGTAGATATCTTGTAATTGACGGGGGTGGAGGTGGTTTTGATTTTACAATTTCCGCAAAACCTAACTCAGGAACTGTTGTAAATGGTAATTTAATTTCTACTACTATTTATTTGACCCAGTATGGAGATGCCAGATACGTATCATTATACTATGGTGGTTGCCCTTCAGGTGCTTCATGCTCATTGAGCCCTGCAAGCTGTACCTCAAGTTGTACATCTAAATTGACTGTAAATGCTTACAATACAGTACCTGGAAATTATTATATAACTGTCTATGGAACTGGTGGAGGAATAACCCACTCGACAACTTATAGTTTAACTGTCAAGCCAGCTTTACTACCTGACTTTTCAATTTCAGCAAGTCCAACTTCTCAGTCTGTACTGCAATCTCAACGTGCAAACTACACAATAACTTTAACGCCTTTGAATGGCTTCAATGGAAATATTTTATTGAGATTTTCAGGATGCCCAGATATTTGCTTTTCTGGAAATTATGGCACAGTTGACGCTACTTCAGCTTTGACATTTAAGAATTACAATATATATGCTACTAAAGGCAGTAACAATGCATGGACAAGAATAGTTATTAAAAATGCCACAGACGGTAATGTTGCTGATTCACTAATAATAAGCCAAGGCATTTATAGTTACTCATCTTTAGCAAATCTTGACATCAAAGTTTTCAAAGTTCGAGCCTTGGCTGATGGGACAGTTGCTGGCGTGGATTTGTCGGTTGATTCGCCTAAGTATGTTTCTGGTAGTAGTTCTTCCTCAATTTTAAGCGCATACACAACGCTAGCAACGCCGACAGGTAATTATTTAATTACTGCGAACGGCTCTTCAATAGTCGGCTCGCTCACACATTCAACACAAGTCTATCTTAGGGTTAGTGATTTTTCAATTAATATGAATCCGGTATCGGCATCTGTACCTGCTGGTCAATCAACTAGTTATGCAATATTCTTAACTACCTTAACTGGTTTTAACAATTCTGTTAATCTATCTATATCTGGTTGCCCAACTTTTTCATTCTGTTCCTTCAATATAAACCCCGCATATATTTTCTCTGGTAGTTATGGAACTGCAACTGCAACTTCACCAGTAAGTTATGGTACCTATAGTTTCTATTCTGACATAGGAAGCAGCGGAAACTGGGCCAGAGTAATAGTCAAAGACAGTGCAGGTAATACAGTTGAGAGTCATATTATTAATCAGGGAGAACAATATGATTTTTCTCTTGTCGGGTTGAAAGTATATTTAATTATTGTAAGAGCGCTAACTGATGGTACTATTGTTGGATCTGATTTGGCAGTTAGTAGAATAGGAACTATTCCATACTCTTCCAAATTAATAATAACAACCACCACTAACACACCAAAATCAACTTACAACTTCAGCGTAGTAGGAGTAAGTGGTTTATTAAGTCGTTCGAGAAATGGTGCTCTTTCTGTCACTTAATTACAAATTCGTTAGTTAAGATTTATGATTTCTTATTCGCCCATATCTTCTCCACCAGGCATTCCGCCAGATGGCATACCCATTCCGCCCTTGGATAATTTGCTAGCAGAAATCACATCATCAATTCTCAAAATCATCTCAGCTGCTTCAGCTGCTGACTTGATTGCCTGTGTCTTCACCTTCAATGGTTCAATTACACCCATTGATAATGCATCGCTAACTTTTCCCTCAAAAATATTTACACCGGAATTTATTCTTCCTTGTTCGTGAGAAGATCTTAATTCTACCAAAATATCTATTGGATCTAGACCTGCATTCTCAGCCAAACTTCTCGGCACAATTTCCAACGCATCTGCAAATGCTCGCATTGCTAACTGTTCTCTTCCAGAAAACTTCTCAGCAGAATCTCTCAATCTTTTTGCAACTTCTGCTTCTGGTGCACCAGCACCTGGAACAATTTTTCCCACTTCTACGGCTGAAGCCACTGCTCCTATTGCATCTTCTACAGATCTGTCGACTTCATCTACAACATGTTCTGTGCTACCACGTACAAGAATTGTTACTGCCTTAGGGTCTTTGCAGTCCTTTATAAAAGTCATCGCTTCTCCTGCAATTTTTTTCTCTTCAACCAATTTAGCATAACCCAAATCAGTTGGTGTTAGGTCATCTAGACTGCTAAGGATTTTTCCACCAGTTGCTTTAGCCAAGGCTTCCATGTCAGATTTCTTAACTCTTCTGCATACAAGAATTCCCTTCTTTGCTAAAAAATGCTGAGCTAAATCATCAATTCCTTTTTGGCACAAGACTACATTTGCTCCGCTGTTGATTATTTTGTTGGTCATTTCCTTTAGAATTCTTTGCTCTTGTTCGACGAATGCTTGCATCTGTTCCGGTGAGGTTATTCTTATTTCAGCATCTGTCTCAGTTTCCTTAATTTCTAGAGCAGCATCAAGCAATGCAATCTTGGCATCTTTGACTGTTTTAGGCATTGCTGGGTGAACAACTTCCTTATCAATAACAATTCCACGTATCAACTCAGTCTCTTCAGATGGACTACCATGTTTCTTTTCTCTTTTTATGTCGTCATCGTCTATAACAACTTTTCCATCTTCTTTTCTTGCAACAATTTTGATTGCATCTACAACTAATTTAGCAAGTACCGGAGACGCTCTTTCAACAGATTTGCCAGACATAGATGTTATTGCAATTTTTTCTAAAGTTTCAGTATCGTTCAAGCTAACAGGCTGGCCTATATCATTCAAAGTTTTCAATGCCTCATCCTTTGCAATCTTGAAACCTCTTGTTATAACAGTTGGATGAATATCTTGCTCTAGCAAGTCTTCAGCTTTCTTCAATAATTCACCAGCAATAATTACAGATGTAGTAGTTCCGTCACCGACTTCATCATTCTGAGTTTTAGCAACCTCAACCATCATCTTGGCAGCAGGATGCTCTATTTCCATTTCCTCCAAAATTGTTACACCATCATTTGTGATTACAATATCGCCGATAGAATCAACAAGCATCTTGTCCATACCTTTTGGACCTAATGTAGTTCTAACTGCATCTGCTATTCCTTTAGCAGCTGCTATGTTTGCACGTTGAGCATCTTTGCCCATTGTTCGCAAAGTACCTTCTGGTAAAATTAATACTGGCTGACCGCCAAGTTGTCCTATCATTCCTGTTGCCATTTTTTCATATCCTCATGTTAGAATTTTTCAATAAATGTATACCTACATACACATATTTAAGCTTTACTGTTTATTCAGTTTTCTCTTTAATGATATCTGACAGTTCTTTAGAGGATTCGATATCAGGAAGTTCTGTATCTAGAAAAACTGGAATACCTTCCACATTCTTTTCATGAGATTTCTTTGCAATAAATACTGCTTTAGATGAAAAGACTGAAGATAATTTTTTGAAGATTCCGACTTCTCTTTTTATTTTGACAGTATTGGTAGATAAATTAGTTATTATGGAAAAATTTTCCTTTCCGATCAATTCAAACGGTGCAGAATAAACTGATGAATTGTCTATACCAATTCTTGTAAATTCCTTGCTAACTTCTCTCTGGAATTCATTCTTCGGTTTCAGATAAGTGGCTTCAGCAGTTTTCATTTTGTATGGCAATTTCAAATCCACTCTAAGAATTGATTCCAATTTTTCAACTGTTTCCATAGATGGGTTTACTCTTTTATTTTCTATTTCGTACAATGCTTTCTTCGATATTCTAGCGATTTTTGATAATTCTTCCAAAGAGAATCCCATTTCATTTCTTCTTTTCCTCAAAATTTCATTATCAATATCAATAGTATGTCTGCCTTTAGCAGATTGTATAGCAGATATTTCTTCATTCGTCAGCCCATCAAACATTTGGGGGGTAACTACAGACAAACCGAATCTTGAATAGATTATATCATTGTTCAAAACTTCTCTGTTTGTTTTTATTGATACAACAAAAGGATAAGCAGACAAAAAGTATGAGATAACTTTCAAGCTAGATGCCTGATCTGGATCCAATCCATCTATGTTCATCAAAACTTTTATCAAAAACAGATCTTCCTTCTTTGCTGCAATGTCGAAACTACCTTGAGTGAGCAGGACTTGGTATTCTTTAGTTAGCAAAGAATTAACTATCTTGTTTACCAAAAAAGATTTATTGAACATCTGCATCTATTGTATAAATAAGGTGAAAGCATATAAATGTGTTTGTAGGTATACGGGCGTGTAGCTTAGCCTGGTTTCTTTCGACAGAAAGAGCAACCGACTTATATGTCAGCTAAGCGCTTAGAAATCGGTAGGTCCCCGGTTCGAATCCGGGCATGCCCATTAATGATAGAATTATAAAGTAGAAAATTAATTTTGATTTGAGGTGAATTAATGGCAAAAAAAGCTTTTGGTGGTTATAAAATTAAACCTGATGCAAATTTAGCTAAGATAATAGGTAGTAAGCCTGTATCTCCTGCTGAAATGACTAAGAAAATCTGGGCTTATATTAAAAAGAAAAGATTAGGAAAAAGATAAATAGTCTTTACCAAATAATCTATTCTACTCCTTATATTTTTTAATAATTTTATTTTTATCAATAACTCCTTCACGAATTATTTCTAATTTGCAAGAAGTCAAGTCAACCACAGTAGATGGTTTACCATATTTGCACTTGCCAGAATCTAAAATCAAATCAACTTTATCTCCTATTTGCTCAGCAGCATCTTTTGCAGTAACAGAATCTTTGCCACCAGATAGATTAGCTGATGTAGCAGTTATAGGGAATTTGATTCTATTAAGTAATGTTTGAGCTACAAAATTATCAGGAATTCTCAATGCAACTTTTTCTCCACCTAGAAATTCATGAAATTCTAATGCAACAGTTAAAACAATTGTCAGTGGTCCAGGCAAGAATTTTTCTGCTAGAGCTTCGGCTGTCGGTGTGAATATAAGAAATTTCTTGGCTTGCCCTATATCTCTGAATGCAACAGAAGAGGGTTTCTTCAAATCCCTACCTTTAATTTCAAAAACTCTTTCCACTGTAGTAGGATCCAGAGCATTAGTACCCAAACCATACAACGTTTCTGTGGGATAAACTACAGTGCCACCTATCTCTAAAATCTTTACAGCTTTTTCAATTATTTCCTTTTCAGGTTTTGATGAATTTACTTTAAGTATCTTCATATTAAACAGCTAGTGCCGGAAATCATAAGAATTTAACTGAGGATATATATGCATGCCGAAAGATCTTTTAGAAAAATTGAAAGAAAATATTGAAGAACAAAAAAAACTGGAACATGAATTGGAAATGTCATTAGTGGAATATCAGGTACTGAGTTTTGCCTATCAAAAGGGGTATTTAGGACCATACCAATCAGCAACAAGATTTAAAGATATGGCTGAACAAATGGGATTAGAGTATCGTACTTTCAGTAAATTGCTCCATAGTGCAACTAAAAAAGCAATTGAAATGTATTTAGAAAGAATTATGAAGTCTTCTAAGAAAAGTGAATAGTTAATTAGTATTTTGCTCAATTTAATAATTAGAGTTTATGGTAGACAGGATATTTGTCGACGGTAGTGGTGACGGAAGATTCTGCTGGTATAATGAAACTGATAATTCTTACAAAAGTTATAAACAAGAAAGTATTACGAATAATGAAGCTGAATATCTAGCCATACTTAAAGCATTAGAAGAAAACCATTCAGAGGAAATTGAGATCTTTTCGGATTCTGAAGTTGTAGTCAATCAATTAAATAGAAACTATCATATAAAAGAAGTAAGATTAAGAGGATTATTTGATAAAGTTCAAGAAATAATAAAAAAGAAAAATATTAAAGTCAAATTTATTTGGATACCAAGAGGAGAGAATAAAGCAGGAAAATATTTGGGATGAATATGACAAAGAAAGAGTTTCTATACTGGACAGATAAGGTCGCTCAAGAAGTACAAGAAAGAGTAAAGAAGAGTAAAGTTCTTCAAAAAGTGGTAAAAGAAAAAGGTTACATTGTATATGATGAAAAAACTCCCTCAGGCAAAATTCATATAGGTTCTGCTCGTGGATGGATAATTCATGATATTCTAGCAAAGTCCATGCGTGTAGCTGGATTGAAAGCTCAATTTGTTTTAAGCAGTGACGATATAGATCCGATGGATGAAGTTCCACCAGAATTGGATAGGAAGAAATATGAAAAATTCTTTGGAATACCATTAAGAAATATTCCTTCACCTGTGGAAGGATATGATAGTTATGCAGATTATTTCTTTACTCAATCAACAGATAAATTCGAAGAGTTTGGAATTGAAGCCAAATTGGAGAGTACTGGAGAAAGATACATTAAAGGCGATTTCAATCCTGCAATAAAAACTATTCTCGATAATGTAAACAAAATTCAAAAAATCTACAAAGAAACTTATGGAAAAGTAACTTCTGAGAAGCTACCATTCAATCCAATTTGTGAAAAATGTGGGAAAATTGGGACTACTGTTGCTACAGAATGGGATGCAGGTAGAGAAGTTGTCAAATATACATGCAAACCAGATCTGGTAAAATGGGCTGTTGGTTGTGGGCATCAAGGAGAGATTTCTCCATACAATGGAAGCGGTAAACTACCTTGGAAAGTTGAATGGGCTGCTAAATGGCCTACTGTTGGCGTGGTCGCGGAGACAGCAGGTAAGGATCATTTTACTAAAGGTGGAAGCAGAACTGTAGCTGTGGCTATTGCTTGTAAAGTTTTGAAATATCCTCCGCCATGGCCTTCTACTTGCGAAGAAATTGGACCAGGATATGAATTTTTCTTAGTTGGCGGTAAAAAAATGAGCACGAGTAAAGGTTTAGGAGTAAGTTTTGTAGAGGTTGCTGAGATGGTACCGCCAGAACTGTTAAGATTCTTGATGGTGAAAACTAGACCTGAAACTACAATTGATTTCACACCAGAAGGGAATAGGATACCATTCCTTTATAATGATTTCAATGAAACTGAAAAAGTTTATTTTGGACTGAAAAAAGTTGATGAAAAAGATACGCATAATGCAAAAAGAGTATACGAATTAACAGTAAAAGAAATTCCGAACCAGAAACCTTACAGAATACCGTTTGATTTTGCTGCACTGCTTGTGCAAAGTCTACCAAAAGAAAATAGAATTGAAAGAATTATAGATATGCTGAAAAGAATAGGACACGTGAAAACATTTTCTGACTATGAGAGAAAAATATTGGAAAATACAGTAAATTATGCTGATATATGGATTGAAAGATTTGCACCGGCTAATGTTAAAGTAAGGATTCTTGATTCAATACCTTCTACCATAGAAAGCAGATTAACTGAAAACCAGAAAATGGCATTAAAAGAATTGGGAAGATTCCTAGAAGATGGTAGAACTGATAAAGAAATTTGGGACAAAATAAAAAATATTTCTGAAAATCTTTCGATAAGAAATGAAGAAATTTTCGAGGCTGCCTATTTAGTTTTGATTGGGAAAAACTTCGGTCCGCGTTTAGTTCCATTCGTTCAAAGTCTAGAAAGGAATTTTGTGTCTGATAGATTCAAGTTGGAGAGATAGAATGGGAACGGAAAAACTTTTTTGGTTGGATGCTTATCAAAAGGAATTTGACGCAACTGTCAGATCAGTCAATGAAAATCAGGTAATTCTGAATCAGACATGTTTCTATGCTGCATCTGGCGGGCAGATTGGAGATACAGGGGAAATTAATGGGCAAAGGGTAGCTGATACTGTTTATGGAGAGAATGATGAGATTATTCACATAATGGAAGAGAAACCTAAATTCCAAGAAGTGGATGTAGTTCATGGAAAAATTGATTGGGAGAGAAGGTATAACATAATGCGACTGCACACTTCCGCCCATATAATTTCTGCAGTGTTAGTCAGAGATTTGGGAAATATACTTTTCACTGGGAGCCAGATATATCCGGACAGAGCAAGAATGGATTTTAACATTGAAAAGATGGATGATAAAACTATGAAATTTATAGAAGAAAAATCTAATGAAGTTGTGCAAATGAGCATTCCAGTAGTTTCCAGAATTATCACTCAAGAATATTTGAAAAATAATCCACAATTATTCAGACTTGCTGATACCTCACATTATGAGAAATACAAGACTTTGAGAGTTGTAGAAATACAAGGCATTGATACTCAGCTGGATGGAGGGACTCATGTTGCCAATACCACTGAAGTGGGCAGGATAAAAATTGTTAAAAGAGAAAACAAAGGTAAAAATAATCGTAGGATTACTATTATTGTAGAATAATCTAGAATAATTTACTATTCATTGGCCTACGTAAAGATCCAAAAGAGTTCCTGTTACGCTAAGAGGATTTTCTCCAACGTCTTCAAATGCGCCTTGAACTACCTTGGCTCGAATTGAGGGTAATCCGGAATAATAACGAATATGTACACCATGTCCAGGTTTGTATCTACCGTAGTAAGATGCACTATTGCTCATACCTAATTGTTCTATTAATTTATCAATAACTCCAAAACCACCAGGTACTTTAAATTGCGCATGATTGGCTTCGTTAGCAACTAAATGCATTGATGGAGATTTTAGGCTGGATAATAAATAGGACAATATATGTTTCGTCATTCCATGGTTTGATTGCAATTTTAGTTCTCCCTCAATAACTGGCAAATGTTCATATTTATCAATGATAGCACCACTTGACATTACATCTGCAGTTATTTCACTTTCATTAAGACCTTCGCCATCTGTACCCATAAAATCAATACTTATTTAATCAGCGATTAAAGATTTAAGCTTTGCCACAGAAAATGCAGTCTAATAAATATCCGCTTATACTATAATTATTCTGATGGACGAATCAACAATTTTCAAAAATGAAGAAACTCTTTCATCAGAATACCTGCCAGACATATTGCCTCACAGAGAACAGCAAATAAAAGAGTTGTCAAAGAATTTGCTGCCTGCAAGTGAAGGAAGAAAACCAATCAACACATTTATTTTTGGAGCGTCAGGCATTGGCAAGACTGCAAGTGTGAAATTTGTCTTCAGAGAATTTGAAAATTTTTCTGGAGTGAAAACTGTTTATGTAAACTGCTGGGATTACAAAACTTCTGTTGCTCTTTTATCAAAAATAACAATTGATTTGGGTTATCCAATCCAAAGAAGAGGGTGGGCAAAGGATGAAATTGTTAACAGATTCGTAGAAACAATAAACAAAAAAGGGAAAAGTCTGATAATCTGCCTGGATGAAGTAGATCAATTGGATCAAGACGCATTATACGATTTGCTAAGAATTAATCAGTATGTAAAAAGCCCGGTTGGATTAATTTTCATCTCAAACAACTCTCATGTATTTGCTACACTAGAACCTAGAATCAAAAGCAGTTTAGCAGCAGATGATATTGAATTCAAACCTTACTCATTGGAAGAAATGAAAAAAATATTGGGAGAAAGAGTGAAAGATGCGTTCACGTCTGTTGAAAACGGAGCAATAGCAATTATTGCAAATCAAGCTGTAAACAAAGGCGGAGATGTAAGAATTGGTTTGCAGCATCTGTTGAAAGCAGGGAGATTAGCTGAACAAGAAAATAGTGATAAACTAACGGTAGAGCATGTAAAAAAAGTTTTGAAAGAAGTGAAGGCAGTAAAACCGGAAATCATGAAGGAAAAAATCAATGAACATGAGAAAAATATTCTTAATATGATGGAAAAAGATCAAATAATACAAACAGGTGATTTGTATATTAAATATTCTGAATCTGTAAGTAGCCCTGTAAGCGATAGAATGTTTAGGGATTGCTTGAACCATCTGGCTCAATTGAATTTGGTTAAAATCAGAAAGAGAAAATTAAAAGGTAGTATTAGGCTTGTATCTAAGGTTTAAAACCTTTTTTACACATTAATTAATTGATTGTATGTCTGATGTCGTAGGAGATTATGAAAGGAGGTATAGCGTGGGTATCGATCTTTTGCAACTTGCCGAAGATCGGGATCATGTTAGAAATGCAATGACTGAGATAATGATCAATTTTGGTACGCTCGCTAGTTTTATCAAAAATAGTAATTATAACATAGAAGAAGTTAAAAATGCCACTAAGGAAATTAGCAGTGCAATAGAAGCTTACACTGTAGGAGAGAGGGAATCGAAAGGATTATTGAATAAATTGATTTTTTGGAAATATTTTCAAGCAAGATCTAATATGGATAAAGCTGTCACAGTAATAAAAGCGAAATCTCCATATCTACTTGGAGCTGTTGGCAGTGCAAAACTTGAACTGATACAAGTAGAAAGAGGGGCTCCACGAGAAGATAAACCATCCGCAGAATATATCCCATTTCCTCATGCAACTGATGAAGTAGAAAGAGCCATAAACAATATGTGGTTACTTATGGGATCAAACCAACAAAGTGGGATGATCTACAATAGATTTGTAGAATATCAAGAAGCAATTAGACCAAAAGAGTTTTATTCTGATTTGTTTAAAGAAGCAGCAAAAATAGAGGCGCAAATTTTTGGTGGAAGTGAGGAACAAACTTTGGATGAAAATAAAAAATCTGTTTTGAGGGATCACCTAAGACAAGCTATACGAAAAACGAATGTTTACAAATTAAGAACTGGTGTGCCTACGGAATAGATTCAAGCTGATCTATAAGTGATGATAATTCATCTAATTGTTGGTCAGTAGCATGAAAATGTGGGACAGAGCTCTTGCCTTTGAGTTCTTCAAATGTATGCAGCATTAATTTCAACTTGGCTTCAGGATTATCAGCATATCTGATATCATTAGTTAGTCTGTATAAATCAACAATTGTATTGGGGAAAAGTTTTCCTACAGATTCTTGCAGTTCTTTGCAAGCCGAAATAAATTCGTCTGATTTAGAAATTTCTTCCTTCAGACCTTTTATAGTCTTAACACTTTGTATTATTGCTCTCTCAGCTCTGGGTTTTATATAATGGGAAGCAAATACCGCTCTTTCATGCCACAAAATAGGATACAAAAGATTGCTGAATTTTTCTCTAGCTTCTGGACAAACTACGCTTAGCTTATTTGGAATACCTACAGGCTCATTTCTTACCCAAACTGCCAAGTTCACATTGCTCGTAACCATTGGTATATCAATGGAATCATCAGAGATAGCAACATTACATCTTCTAGCAGATTTTGTTGTATCGTAAAGAAAATTATCTGTATTTCGGGATTTGCTGTCTAGCAGATTCAAATCGATTCTTCCATTAAATTCCTGTCCATCAAAATAGAATTTAGACGCATACACTCTTGAAATTCCATCCAATCTTCGATGAATGAATTTAGCCAAAAAATCTGGAGAGGCTGTGTTTATTGCAATTCTATAACCGTATTGATTTCTCAAGGCTAAAAAAGTATCGACAATTTCAGGAACAAATTCTAATCTATAGGCCGCTCTTCTTGCTGCTTCAATATGTTGATATTTCTTTAAGTCCGAAAGTTTCAAAGTAGTACTTATTTTCCCAATATTTTCTTCTATATGCTCGCCTGAAGCTATATCTCTTAAGCAATTAGCGATATAGGGGAAATTTCTATTTACACCAGCATTTAATTTTGACAAGTTTAAGAAATAACTTACAACAGGCTGTTGCTGACCTTTAGCTTCAAATACACCATCCAAATCAAATACAGCACCTTTTAAAGCTAGCAAAGGATTTTTTCTGTCATAACCAAGTAAAGGAATGTATCTAGAACCTCTTGACTTTAAACCAAAATAGTAATCAGATGCTGGCAAACTATCTCTTATCTGCAAATGTATTTCAAATAGTTTCTGCAAATATTTTTCTCTAAGTCCATCGTTCATGAAAATAATAGCTTAGATTAAATTTAAGTAAGTTAAAATTCTTTAGAGAGATATGGAAAAAGAAGTCTTAGAAAGTTACCATAAAGCTATAGAAATTTCTGACGAAGTAATTAAATTCGCCAAAACGACAATAAAAGAAGGGGAAAGCGTACTAATCATAGCTGAAAAGATTGAAAACAAAACTAAAGAATTAGGAGGAAAGATTGCTTTTCCTTTGAATATTGGAATAAACGAAGTTGCAGCCCATTTTACTCCTGATGCTAATGATACTTCTATCCTGAAAGAAAATGATATTGTAAAAATCGATATTGGCGTTCACATTGATGGTTACATAGCTGATCGTGCATTTACTATTTGCATAGGAAAAAAATCTCATCCGTTAATTGATGCTGCCGATAAGGCATTGAATGAAGCATTGAAACTGATAAAGGCAGGAACTAAAGTTTACGAAATTTCTGAAGTAGTAGAAAATACACTAACCGAATTGGGTTTCAATCCAATCAGAAATTTATCTGGGCATAGAGTTGACAGATTCATAGAGCATGCTCACCCTTCCATACCAAATGGAAAAAATACAATACAAGATGAACTGGAATCAGATCAAGTCATTGCAATGGAAGTTTTCGCTACTACCGGCAGTGGTTTGGTTAAGGATTCTAGACCTATTCTTATTTATGAATACAGTGAAGATAAACCAGTAAGACTGTGGGAAGCTAGAAAAATTTTAGATATGGCCAAAAATCAATTTGAAAGACTGCCATTTGCAAAAAGATGGATAAAAGGAATTTCACCAGTTAAACTAGATCTTGCCTTGATGCAGTTACTAGAAGCTGAAGCGTTGAATGGGCATCCTATATTAAAAGAAATATCCAATGGATTGGTTGCTCAATCTGAGGAAACAGTAATAGTTAAATAGTTTAAAAGCCTGTAAAATTAATCTTAATAATATCAAGCGGAGGTATGATTATGGGATATTCACAAAATAACAGCAAAGGCGTGACTTACTATCTGCACACAAGAGGCGGAAAACTTTTTTACTTTAGTAAGGATCCAGCGGATTCGGTAGACTTGCCAGACAATTTGAAAGTAATTGAAAATCCGAGAACTGGATTGCCTATGGTGAAGCGTAAGCAATAAAACGCTCTATCTTAGTTAGAAGCTCTTCCTCCCAATTTTTCTTGAATTTTCTATCATATTTAGTAGCGAAAATTTCTTCCCACCAAATGACAATACATTTCCATCCATATTTCTCAAAGTGTTTAATCCTATTTTCTTCCCAAAATTCATTGTGGTGAAACCTGTTTGCGACCTCTAGGCATAGTTTCCTTCCGTCAGTACAGATAAAATCTGGATTCTTGAAACCTATTAAGAAAGTTCCATTTCCAGTATATACAAAAGGTAAGTTGAATTTTTTTAGAAATTCTATCATTGTTCTCTCTAAAGAAGTCGGTCTTTTGAACAATCCTTTCAAAGAATTTTGAATTACTTTTTCTCTATAGTGTGGATCTTGCCATAGCTTTTTATGAGGTATTCATTCGTTACAGATTCTTTCAAGAAAATATTTTCTGAGAAAGGTAAAGAAGTCCTAGCGGCATATCCTGGTGAATCTACAGAAATTTAAATTCTGAAACACCAATTTAAATTGTGCATACAAAGTGCGATTCCTGCAAAAAAAGTGTGAAACAAGTAGGCAAACTTTTCAAGATAAGATACCTCTATCTTTGCAAATCATGCAGGAAGAAGTTTGCGAGAAGAAGATAAAAGAACTTTAGATTTTTACCTTAGGAGAAAAGAAAGTTGTTATAGAGTTGGCAAAAAGATAGCCGCAGTTATTACATTTCCCATGTGTTAACCTTACTACCCGTTTCAGAATGTGCCTACCACATTTGGGGCATTTCATTGTTTTTATAGGACGCACAAAAGAAAATTTAACTTACGCTTATAAATAGAATTTGTTTCTGCAAAATATATTTTGTAAAAACATTTTTAAATAGAACTACAAGTAGTACTTATGGCGAAATATAAGTACAGGCCAAAGAAAAAACTAGATCCTATATTTACCATAAGTATAATTATCGTATTAATTGTAGTTGGTCTTATATCTCTATATTATTCCCTCCCTCAGGCTTTCCCGCCAGATACAGTTCGGAGTACGACTACTACACTAACAACTACTACAACTACTTTGCCTCCATCAATTGGCGGTTTAATTGTAGCATTCAAGGATGAAAGCCAAAGGGTCCCTGTAGTTGGTACAGTGAATGAATTAATGATAACTGTTACAAATATAGACGTGCATAAAACTGGAGAAGCTAATGATTCATGGATTAACATCTTTAACGGCAGTAAAACCCTTGATCTTCTGCTGTATACGGATGTGCATGCCATTGTTGGTGAGAGGGAATTAGACATTGGCAAGTACACTCAAATAAGATTGGTTATTGATTCTGCAACAGCAAAAATTTCTAATGTTATATATAGTTATGTTAACAGAACTTTTGACTTATCAATTCCAAGCAAAGAACTGAAATTAGTCAATGAATTCGATATTGAGGTAAACAAAACTTCTGTACTCACCTTAGATTTTGATGTACCAAGCATACTTAGAAGGGCTGATACAGGAAGTGGATATGAATTAAAATTGACACCTGTAGCTATCAAAATAACTGAAGAAAATATTGAAAGGGGACAGAGACCAAATAATACTGTTGCTGTATAAATCTTTTCAATTATATCTGAAAATTATGGAAAGAAAATGCTGTATCTATTTCTTCAAAAATTTACTTAAATCAACTTGCACTTTACCAGAAATAACTTCTTTCTCAGTCAGTCCTAATGCTTTCAATACTCGCATACTAGCCGGAAGAATCTGATGTTCAATATAATATTTGGGATCGTATTGGTTAGGTTTGACAAACTCTATTGGCTCAGCTCTATCAGATATACTACCACTACCTTTAGTTATAACAAAACCGATTATAGTTCCTTCTCCTACTAGTTCGCCTTTGGCTTGAGCTTTCATTGCAGCTTTAACATGCGGACCAATTTGCTCATAAGAAGATAATGGTCTTGTTATCTGCTCGAAAATAGTCAACTCTTCCAAAGTGACTTTGCCAGATTTTATTTTTTCAATAACATCTCTAACCAAGCCTACAGCCTTTTTGGGATTTTTTTCGCGCAGGATTGTAATCAAAACATCCCTCTGTATTCTCTTGCTGAGTTCACACCAATCTCTTCTTACTGTTTCGAATCCACGAATTTCCAAGTTACCATCATAATCTACTAATGCATATCTCTTCTTAGCTCCAACTTCTCCTTTTTCTCTTGCAACAAATATTCCACCTTCATATAAATCTCTAAATTCCAATTCGATTATTCCTGGAAGTTGTTTGTTAACTTTGTTAGCAAATTGCTCACCAATTTCTCGGAGCTTAGATTCAGACATTTCTTTATTCAAGTTTACCATCAGGGAATCAGTATCCCCATAAATTATTTCGAATCCCTCTTTTTTAGAGAATTCTATAACTTTATTTATGTAATACCTGCCCCAACTGGCTGCAGCTGAACCACATTCGAGTCTGTACCACTTGGCTCCAAAGTACGCAAGATAGCCATAAGAGGCATTGGCAATTATTTTCAGTGCATATTGCTCATTATTCAGAAGGTGATAATCCTCGGAATCCTTTTTGAATTTTTTCATTAATTCCTTTGTTTCTTTTCTTGTGTTGATTATCTCCTCCAAATGTTTCGGAATGAAACCCTTAACATCTTGGCAGAAAAATCCTTTCGATTCTGGAATATTTGCCTTCTTGTTGCAAGGAGAAAAGTTGTAAGTCCAAGGATCAATATTGTGTGTTACAATTATTGTAGGATATAGGCTTCTGAAATCAAAGACCAAAACATTTGGGTGAATTCCCTTCTTTGGTTCTATCACGATTGCACCTTTGTATTTAGGTTCCAATCTCCTTTGTTCTATTTCTTCAGTCTTCGGTCTGTTTGGAATTAAAACATTGTCGAGGAATGCCTTACGCATGTAAAAAGATTCTACCAACTGTGAATACGTATACCTAGATGAGTCGAAAGGTAGAGTTCCTGTGAGTTTGCAAATAGAAAAAATCTGCGGCAATATATGCTCAGAGAGTTTCAATGTCAGTTCAGAATCCCACAAATTGTATTCCACCAATCTTTCCATATGGTCTTTCTTGCTCCATATCTCAACCATATCTTTATACTTCATCTCTTTCTTGCTCATACCGAGTAATTCCTGAGAAACTTCATCCAAGCTTTTAACTTCACTCTTCATACTTGGAGATAGAATGTGGTCAACAAAATCAAACAAATCTATATGAACAGATCCCTTAGTTTTGGCAGAACTTATTCTTCCACGACGAACTACAAATACAGGTCTGTTATCTCTGCCTAATTTCAGAGATATTCTTGCTTCGGTTGCTCTTTCTTTTAATTTTGGAAAGTCGAAGTTATCGCCATTGTATGTACAAATAAAATCTGGGTCTACTTCTTTTACAACTTCAACAAATCTTTGAATTATTTCTGCTTCATTATTCACAACTTCAACATAACTCGGTTTTTTATTCCAGTGATGTCTAGTTATAACTTTTTTTAGACCAGCATTAGAAACAATGCTAAGCATTATCAATTTAGATTTTTTGTTTTCTTCTACAAATTCTGTATCAAAAGCAAGTACTCTGAAATTAATTTCTTTCTTCAATTTCAACGGCTTTATTGAACTTGCAATTAAAACTCGATCAACTTGAAGGCCGGTCTTATCCTTAGATTCTTCACCTGTGACTTCAATCCAACCAGTAGGTTCTATCTGCTTGTTTATTATATAACGCTTGTAGAATGGAATGTCGTATTCAAAAGTATCATCCACCTCTTTCCATTCTTTTACTACATCTCTTATATCTGGTATTCTTCTGGGATTATCGATTATTATTTTGATCAATTTGGTATTTTTGTTCTGCCAATTCTTTTCTATTACTTCGACTTTCAGAATTTTAGTCTCAAGCCTTTTTGTATCAATTTTTTCAATTTTCTTTTTTAATTTGTTGATTAAACCTTTAGGTAAAACATAAAAATAAGGTAAGAATGTATCATCTTGAACTAAAACAGTTTTTCCTTTTGTATCCTTGCAGAATAATCTGACTACTCCTTTATTTTCTGCTAATGTATAATCGACATCAATCAAAACTAAGTTTTCTTTCAATTTCTCACTTATAATATTTGGGATTAAGTTAAATTTTAATGAATTAACGAAAGTCTTAAATCTTTAAATAATAGCTGAATACTATGGCATTTTAGTTTGTAATTTAAGGATATTTTTCAATAAAATAATATATGTCGTACAAAATAAGAATAGGAATTCTAGAAGACTTGGAATATCCTCCCATGAAGACCTTTGCTGCAATGCTTAGTTGTATAGGAGTTCCAGTAACTGACGGAGAAATTATAAGACAAGGAAAACCGTTTTTGGGTCTTGACATTCCTGATGGTCAATTCGCTAACATCATGTACTGGCAACTCGACGAAGCTGTCAAATTCATTGGTAAGTACATCAAAAAAGGAGATGTTCAAGTCATATGCGAAGGTGGTGTGAGCAGAAGTGTTGCTGTTGGACTTGCTTATTATCTAAGCACTGGAATGAGTTATGATGATTCAATAGATAAATTAGACCATGGAAATCCTGCTGGTTGGGGACATGAATGGGACTTGATACATTGGGCATATAAAAGGAAATTTATGGATGAAAAAACTTTTACAAGTGTGAAATCCAGATTAGAAAAAAGGAGGAAATCAATATCGTTACGGTTCTAGAATTACTTAAAAATGATTCCAGTTTCTTCAGACCAAAATAGCAAATCCAATTCATCAAAAGGTATTCCAATTTCGTTAGCAAACTCTTTCATTTTCTTTTCTATCTCGAGATAATTTTTCTTGTTAAGATTTTTCGGTATTTCTTTTATAGCACCATATTCAACCAAATTTTTTAAAATGTGTCTATCAAGAATTGCCAAATTATCTCCTAAACCAATATTTCTTAGAAAATGACTAGATTCCTTCATGCCAAGGCCTTTAATATTTTCAACAAGCCACTCACGTAACTTAACTTCATCAGAAAAGTTGTTAAGAAGATTCTTTATTTGAATTTTGTTATCAGAAGTAAATTTCTCTCTTGCCTCTACTATCCATTTTGACTTATTATCACCGAAACGAACAGAATTCAAAAATGGTCTGATGTCAGATTCACTTCCAGAGTAAAGAAAATTATTGTTCACTAATGATGCAACAGCTTTCCAACAAGTCGTAGCTTTAGATTGCGGCGTGCATAAACAAAATGCCAACTCAGCAAAAATTCTTTCATCAGATTCATTCAAAACTGATTTGAATTCCTGCAATCTCTTCTTTATCTCATCTTTTCTTTCTTCGTACTTTCTTTTTAGATTTTCTACTTCCATGATTCACCCAAGACCAAAATTTCTCCCTGTAGTGCAATACTTTAGAATTAAATGCAATTGATATAAATAAAAGTATAACACCCAAAGGCTCTGCAACTAAATCAAGCGGATCAATAACTATTTGTATTGGCCCACAACCGAATTGATAATTAACCAAAGGATACAACCATGGTATAAACCCTGTAATATCTTGAAGCAGATGCAAATAAGCACCAAACCAGATTGCTAATGCATAATTCTTTCTTCTCGTTACCACATAAGTAATTAATGCTAGAATAGGACCGAAAAATAAATTGTGACCTAATGACCTGCCACATGGCAATACTCCCAAAGTATAAAATATTTTATCCACGATATCAGGCAGCAGTACACCTACAGCAGAAAACGCAATAGGCAAATAAAACATTAGTCCGAGAAAAACTGCAATACCTAGGTGTCCAAAAAATAAAATACTATCTGCCTCGTATAAATTTCAAAATTCTGTGAACTGATTGGCCGATTTTCAATTTAGAAGTATCAATGATAAAATCTGCGTCTTTACCCAGAGCAAAATAATCTATTCCATACATTTTTTTCCAGTTTTTCCTTTCGATCTTTTCCCTTTCTGCCACTTCCTTTAACGCTTTCCTGTATGGAATCTTATCTCTGTGTGCTGTTCTTCTCGCCCTAACTTTCAGTGGAACGTCCAACCAAATTTTATATTTGCTATATTTCTTCAGAAAATGTATAGCCAGCTTGCCTGTAATTACGACATTGCCTTTTTTTGCAACTTTAACCTGCAACTTATCCAAATTTTTGTGAAACCTTTTACTGCTACCATACTTAGTATTCCAGGCTTGCAGAGCAGCCAAGGACTCTTTTTTAGTTTTTGATATCCCTTTGTGAACTAAACCCGTAGAGAAATATTTCAGCTTCAATTTCTTTGCAATTAATCTAGAAATCGTGGAACTGCCAGCACCCGGTCTACCAGAGATAACTATGACAAGTTTCCTCATAATAAATTTTTTATTAGAATATATTTAATCTTTTAGTTTGATTTCTATGTGAATGCCTTGAGGAATGTTAATTCTCATTATTTGACGCAAAGCTCTATCATCTGCCTGCACGTCAACCATTCGCTTGTGTATTCTCATTTCCCATTTATCATAAGTTGCGTTACCATGACCCGTGCCATCGCCGCATGGTGTTTTCATAGTTGTAACTTTGAGGATTTTTGTTGGCAGAGGTATCGGTCCTCTTGTGCCAATGCCAAATTTCTTTGCAATATCTTTAATCTCACCAGTAATTGTGTCCAGTTCTTTTGGATCTTTACCTGAAAGCTTGATTCTAGCTACTTGCATACTAACTCTTTATTGAACTGGCGGTATTTAAATTCTTTTCCAAAAGATGTTCTAGTAAAAAAATGAAATTGAGGACTTCCAGTAAAAGCTTTTTTATTGAAAAATTCAAATTAATCTTAGTGATAGAAAGGAATTTAAAGCTTACTAAAACCATTGCATCAATCGGAATTTTGGCAATTTTTTTAACCATATCTATAAAATATGCGTCGTCACAATCGGTTTCCCAGATGCAAATTACAGTAGCTGCAGTTTCAAGAGCACCAACAGTTGGTACAATAACAGTAGCACCGGGTACGGTAAATCTAATAAGCGGGGGTTTCATCAAAGTAACTGGAACTACAGCTTTACGAGATAGGGACGGAGGTACTGATATTACTTCATGCGTAGGATATTTATACAATTCTACCACCTATGCATTCAATCCTACAAATGCTAGATATACAAATTCATCATGCTACATTTCATCATGCTCTGGCCAGCGTTGTGATTGTGAATGCAGTCTAAAGATAAGATATTTTGATGCGCCAGGAACATGGAATTTTGTAATTAATGCAACCGACACTACAAACAGATTTGGATATGCTAATCAAACACTTGTTGTTGAAAAACTGATTGCTATTGATTTGCCATTACCGTATGCACCAATTACATTTCCGGCAGAAATAAATATTGGAGATAATAATGTGCCAGCTGTTAACAACCCATTGAAAATAAACAATACAGGCAATGTCAAAATGCAGATTTACATAAACGGAACAAATTTTGTAGGAGTTGAAGATTCTACCAAATCTTTCTCTATCTCGAATTTAATATATAATTCCACAGCTACTGGATTGACTAATGCTAGATCTGTTACAAATGCCCAGGCTAGTTTTACACCAACTGGTGGTGTACCTGTTAATCCAAGCTCGGTAGCAGGAATTAGTGAACCAGCAACTCTCTATATCTACCATTATCTATCCATCCCGCTTGGAATAGATTCACTTAACTATACATCAACCTATCAGGTGGAAGTAATTGAGCAACCATAAACAAAAAATTAAATTGGCTGTAGTGACTTTAGCAGCATTCATTATGTTCTTCCAGTTTGTATATTATGTAAGCGCCATATCTATAGGAGTATCGCCTGCAGAAAAGGAAGTATCTATACAAGCTAGAAAATCAACTGTGATTTTTATTACTATTTCACAAAGTTCTGATAAAAATGAGATTGTAACAATAACGACTGATGTTCCTTGGATAGAAGTTGAACCAACAACTGTGAATCTCGAACCATTTGGACAAGAGTTTATAAAATTGAAAATACAGCCATTGCAACCCGGAACATATAATGCTACTGTAAGGGTTTCAGCATCCCTTCCTGGCGTTATAGGACTAACGTCAATAGTTAGTTCAAAATTATCACTGTCTGTATACGAAACATTAACTCCTCAAATTAAGGAAATAATTAAGAATAATGCTCAAGAACTCATAGAAAAAGCAAAAGAAGCAATAAAGAATGCTAGGAAGATAGGCGCTGACACAACAGAGGCAGAAAAAATTCTTGCGCAAGCCCTAGAACAATTTGAAAAGGAAAATTATGAAGAATCATCAAATCTTGCGCAAGCTGCATTTACTATTGCTACTATTCTTTACAACCAAACAGTCGATGAAAAGAGCTCAGTTCTTATAACTTTCATGAATTTGTTCTTGATCACTATATCTGTATCTGCTATTCTGATAGTAGGTATAATCTATTGGCGTTTGAAGAAGAAAGGCAGAAAAAATATTATATCAAATAAAGTTATAGTTAAAGGATTGTAATCAAACGAGAGAACTAATAGTAAATAACTATTTTCCTTTAACAACTTCTAAGCAAACGCCAGCTGCAACTGTCATTCCCATATCTCTTATAGCAAACTTAGCCAATTCTGGAAACTCTGATTGATTCTCAATTACCAAAGGCTTCAATGGTCTGACCTTGACTCTGGCTGCATCTCCAGTTTTGATGAAATCTGGCTTCTCTTGCACAACTTGACCTGTACGCGGATCAATCTTCGCAATAATCTCTTCTATTGTCCCAGCCACGGAAGCTGTGTGACAATGGAACACTGGTGTATATCCTTTCGTTATAACAGTCGGATGCTGTAAAACAACAATCTGTGCAGTAAATTCTTTAGCAACTGTAGGTGGATTGGTGACATGACCAACTACATCTCCTCTTTTTATCTGCTCTCTAGAAACACCACGGACGTTAAAGCCGACATTATCTCCTGGTAGAGCTTCAGAAATTTGCTGGTGATGAACTTCTATTGACTTCACCTCACCTTTCACACCAGCTGGCTCGAAAACAATTGTGTCATTCATCTTCAATACGCCAGTTTCAACTCTTCCAACTGGAACTGTACCTACTCCTGTGATACTGTAAACATCTTGCACAGGTAATCTCAAAGGTTTGCCAGTAGGTTTTTCAGGTTCTTTAATGTATTGATCTAGAGCTTCTATCAAAGTCGGACCTTTGTACCAAGCCATCTTGTCCGATTTCTTTGTTACATTATCTCCATTATAAGCGGAGATTGGAATGAATGGTATTTCGTCAACCTTGTAACCGATGGTTTTCATCAAAGTTGAAAATTCTGCTTTTACTTCATTGAATCTTTTCTCATCATAATTGGATGTGTCCATCTTGTTCAGTACAACAATTATCTGCGGCACTCCAATAACTTTCAACAGCCATGCGTGTTCCTTTGTTTGTTCTTGCACACCTTCTCCTGGCTTGGCAGAAACAACAAATATGGCAGCATCAGCCTGACTAGCTCCTGTAATCATATTCTTGACAAAGTCTCTATGTCCGGGAGCGTCAATAATTGTGAAGAACCATTTGTTTGTTTCGAATGGCCTATGCATTATATCAATTGTCAGACCTCTTTCTCTCTCTTCCTTAGAAACATCCATTACAAATGCGAACTCAAAAGTTTCCCTTTTCAATTCTGCAGCTGCTTCCTTGAATTTTCTCATCTCTTCTTCTCTTATAGCGCCTGAATCGTATAGTAATCTCCCTACCAAAGTTGACTTACCGGCGTCTACGTGGCCAGCAGTCATCAAGTTTATGTGTGGTTTATTTGCCATTCGTATACCTCCAAATTCAATATTCCTAATTAAATATCAATATTTATAAATCTTATTTATTTTCATCTTTAAACTTTCTATCTGCAATATATTTGTCTAGAGAATCAGCCAAAGAACGCAGTCCTTCAGGAATTTTATAGACAAAATCACCATAATCTTGATTTTCTTTCTTATTTTTCATGTATCTTTCAAATTTTGGGATCAAAGCCCGGTCCAATATCACTCCTAATAGTGTTCCTAGACCAGTGGCCATCAAATATTTTCCCCATTCTGTTTTCTTTTCTTCAGACATATTTCAACTCCTCAAAAATCTGTAAAATTCGCCAAAGACCTTTCCAGTAGTCTTCCTGAATTTTCTCGCAACAAAATATCCTAATCCTGCTGGGAACGGAATCGAGCGTTTTCCAACTTCTATTGCCATCGAGTTTGACAAGTTAATTGAATCAACTAAACTGAAATGAAACCCTCCATTGGACATTTGATAAGTTATTCTTGGTGAATCAAGCAATCCTGTAAGAATAAAATTACCTAAATCAGTCTGTAAACTGCCTAAATAACCAGAAGCATAACCCAGTGCACCGAAAGCAGTCGCAGTCATGATTTGAACCGGATCTAGGTATTCTTTTAGAAAATCATTACATCTTTTAATCAAACTTTTTTTGTCTTCAGCTTTATCTCCTTGAGATAATTTTCTATATAGTTCTCTGATGTTATCCATGAGTAAGTGTAGAAATTATAGCCGTAATATCAGTTTAGAACAATTGGAAGCGGTGTTTTTTCTAAAAATTACTACTTAAGGTGGTGAATTTAAAGTTTTTAAATAAGAATTATTGTATATTATTAACTACAGCGGGGTGGAGTAAGTCGTAAGACCTCTATGCCTGGAGTGCTCGTCGACCAAAAAAATTGGGCGAATGGCTCATATGAAAGGCTGGGACACCCGAAAGGTATTTTAAATACCTGGGATGGTCGATGGTTCAAATCCATAGGAAGTTTGGTTATTACCATCTTCCGGAGAACCCCCGCTATCGACTTCCCTAATTTTTACCCATTCTCTGCCTATCTTCACGTATGATTTTCTCCAAATTTCTGCTGTATATTTTTTACTGAAATTATCTTTCATAAAAATTGCATCCAGCATTTTTTCTTGTTTTCTTTTTATTGAGAAACCTATATCACTAATAAATTTCTTGACATCTGAAAATTTATCGATATTAAGAGAAAAAACATCTTTGTTAGCAACATATTTCTTTCCCCAAATTATTACACTAGAACCTTTATGCACACTTTTTGAAATTCCAGATTTGATTTTGAAGGTTCTATTCAAAATAAACTGAACAAATTCTAAAAGAACGATATCTGTACCAACTAAACCTACCCCGACAGTAAAATCTTTTTTTGCAGATATGCTAGTGAAACCATCTGAATCAAATAGTCCTCTAAGAAATTCTGCTGGGAATTTAGAAGCAAAAATTAACAACTTCTCTAGAGGAGACGACAAAAATTCGTGCAGCATTCTATTTCCAACTTGAACTTCATACCTTTGCCTATTCCCTCGTGTTTTATCATTAAATTTTAATAAAGCATATGGTTTATTTTTTTGTAACAATTTTGCTAAAGAAATGGAAACTGCATTTGCAAAGTCTTTGTCCTTTACTTTGACAGAAAATATATATTGATAATTGATGATTTTTGATTTTATATTCCCATCACCGAGATATACTCCTATTATGTAGCTTAGTTCTTTGGATGGTTCTTCCCTAAATATTCTAATCAGACCAAATGGTTTATTTCTACCGCTAGTCCATCGATATATAGTATTTGTTCTTACACTAACTCCGAAATTTTTAAAAATCGATTTTTTAATTTGAATTGTATTAAGCCCACTCAGATGAAGTTCGGTGGCATAATCATAAATTAAAAGTCTGATTTTCAATGGAATTTTTCTAAAGTCAATCTCACTTATACTTGATAACTTCATTTCTTCTTCCCTCACTATCACTCGAAATTTTATTTATATTGATTTTATTTACCACTTTAGGGAGTACACTTCCGATGGTTTAAGCAAAGAACGTAATATAAGTCGCTAACAAACCAATAAAAGAAAACTATATCTTCTTTTGACTGACGTAATTATTTAATGTCCATTGGGTCCGTAGTCTACCGGTAGGACGCCACCCTTACAAGGTGGAAAAGTGAGTTCAATTCTCTCCGGACCCACACAGATTTTACTATTTAATTTTTTTTCTTGAAATCAAATTTAAATTTAATCAAAATAACTATGAGTGCCAAAACCATTATTTGAGCAAACCCAGTTAAATCAAATTCGGGCAGATTTGATCTACCTGAAGTTATTGACACATCATAACCGCTCCAACATCTGTTATTGATACAATAAGCTCCGTATCCTTTGTTCAGATAGCTGCAGTCACTATCAGAATTGCAATTTATATTTAAATTAGATGTCGTCTCCAGATTTGATTTGATCAAAATCCTGAAATTTGTAGTACCAGAAGTAAGCAAATTCACTATCGGAGAAATAGCTGCTATCTCATTGCGTGCTAGCTGACTTGTTTGAGCAAATGGATTGCTTATTATAGCTAGTGCAGAGTTTAATGGAACTGAAATATTAACCGTATAATTAGTTATGATCACGCCTAAAGATTTGATATTTAGTAATAAATTGAATGGTTGACCGACTGTTATTGTTACAGGTGAAGTTGATACTGAAAAATCTATAGCACGAAATGTTCGGGTTGGATGAAGCAAATATTCAAGAGATGGGTTTTCCGGGTCATAGAATTTGCAGCTGATATTGTTTGTATCCTGCACTAAATAAAGCGGATACTGTATTGTGCATGAATGCTTTCCAGTAGATCCTTTAAAGCTGCAACTTTGATATGAAGCACAAAGGGTATCAATATCAGGATCTGGGGTAGGGCAATTAAGATAGCACCTGACTCCTATGTCTTTGTCTGGAGGATAGAAATATATAGCATCCCAACTTACAGTAAGATAATAAGAATCGCCTTTCAAGCCGATAGGTAAACCTTCTTCTACAGGAAAGAGTATGATTGGTTCGATATAGAAAGTAGTGTTAGTAGATGGCAACAAAATAGTTTTTAGAACGTCCTTTGTGATATTCGGACTGACATTTAATAAATGCCAACCAACATCTATGCCTTCTGATATTGTACAATTTGTTTGTAATTCACCATAGAAATCTTGAGAACTAAATGAAGTTATGTACTCAGGCAACATTAATGGATCTATTGGATTATAATCGCCTAATGCACAACCATTGGTTGAATTCCATGGCGTACCGTTGTAGTCCAAGAGAAAACTTACTTCTTTACCTGCAAAATATCTTCCGTCAGTAAATTTTATGTCAAGATCAACATAGTCAGTGGGGTATAGGTATATTGGGTTAATTGATATTGTCGTGTTGCAGTCGGACCAACAAACTTCTTGCTTTTCACCCCTTTCACAGACGCCATTTACCTCGCATCTAACGTAAACATTTGTTGAACTTACATCAGAATTTCCAGCTACATCGTAACATCTGGTTTGTGTAAGATGCAATCCTGTTTCGATTGGTGTGTAAGCAGGAAATGTTACATTTACTATTTGATTTGGAGAAGACGGTGGAACTACAGTTACTGAGGCAATAAGGTTATCATTTCCATCATCATCCCTCCAATATAAATCGCAATTATTAACACCTGAAGTAGTATCAGACATATTTATTGAAAAGTATGCTGTTCTACCAATCGTTACAGTAGATGGGGAAATTGTAGTTTGGAATATTGGGGATATTGTATCGATTTTGAATTGAACTGATCTTGTAGTTTCAACATTTCCTGCCACATCTTTTGAAAAATATCTAGCATAACTAGTGCCTTCAGTACCATATGGGACAGGACTGGTATATGCTGTAGCTGGTGTGCAACTATTTGTTGTATCGATGCAATACGTAGTAGAACTGCAACCAGATGCAGTATCAAAACAAGACAAGGATACCGAACCATAAGTTACATACCATGGAAAATTTCCTAATGTTCCTGTATAGAGAAATGTAGAAATTGGAGGTGTATAATCTATGGAAAATGATCTAGAAACAATATCGCCAATGTTACCTGCCCTATCTGTTGCCCAAACATCTACTCGACAAAAATTAGATCCTTCAGTTCTGCAATCACTTCCAGGACCAACTGTTACTGTTATGGACGATGTAGAAGATAGGCCGCTGCAAGGAGTTCTTGTTCCACTCCTTGTTAATAACCATGAAGAACCAGTCCATGAATAAACTCTGTAAGAGCATGAACTCAAACCAGAACGTTCGTCAGTATCTATAACAGTAACAACAAAACTACCAGCTCTTTGCCAACCGCTTGGTGAACTAGTGATAGAACTTATTGGTTTGGTTATATCATAAATAATTGATCGTGTTAAAGTATTGGAACAACCTACACAGCTTATAGTAATTGACTTAGTACCTTCACCAGAAGTTAGGGTTCTTGTAGCTCCATTATCTCCTTCGCAGTTGCCATAATCCTCATAAGGATAAGATGGATTAAGTGAAGAGCAGGTTGTTCCACTGGTTTTATCAATTAAGCAAAGGCTACTACTGCCACTATCTTCTATGAAATTTCCAGCTAGATAAGTAGCTCTATGAAATCCACCAATTAGAACATTATCGCACACTCTTCCCGTAAGAGTAACTACAGGATTATTTGTTGCAACAGCTCCATTATTTATTGTAAATAATTGTAGGTAGCTATTAACAGCAATTCCTTTATTCGATAAAAATATAAATGAAAATGCAAATGAAACCAAGAAAATTAGATTCAAATGATTATTAAAATGAAATCTATGCATATAAAATAAATTAGATTTATTAAATAAAAAATCAGATGTCAGCTTCTAATTTTTGAATTTTCTAATTAATTTTGAATTGAACTTAAGGAAAAATATAATCGCAGAAATTATGAAAATCTGAATAAAACCAAATAAATCAAACTCAGGTAAGCTTGCTCTGCCTGCAGTTATTGTAACATCAAGTCTCCCCCAACATCTGTTCTTGAAACAGTAACCAGTTCCTAAATTTCCGAATTGAGGACAATCAAGTGAAGGATTGTTTAGGTCATTGTTATTCGCGTTGCATATTATATTAAAATTTGGAGCTGATTCTAAGTTCGATTTCGTTAAAATTTTCAAATTGATTGGGTTCACAGAGAGAACATTCAATCTTGGTGATATTGAAACAATGCCAATATAATCAATTGTTTCTGTTTGAATAAGAGGATTACTCAAAATTATCAATTGTTCATTGTTTAGAGCAGTAATATTAACTGTAAAGTTTGTGGAAATCACGCCAGTGGATTTTATTATTGTCAGCAAATCGTATGCCTGACCAATTGTTATTGATACTGATGGAGTTGAAACATAGAAGTCTATTGGCTTGAAGGCTCTCGTAGGATAAGGAATATATTCTAGTGCAGGATCGCCCGGATCATAAAACTTACAAGTGATGTTGTTTGTAGGTATGAACTGGTAGTTTGGGTATAAAATCACACATGAGTGTTGACCAGTAGGACCAAGATAATTGCAGTTCTGATAGCCGTTACAGTTTGCATCAATATCTGATCCTGATTCAGGACAATTTAAATAACACCTAACACCAATATTTCTATCCAGTCCAGAAACATACTTGGCATTCCATCTAACATTTAAGAAACTTTGATCACCTTTCAGACCGATTGGATGTACATCTTGTGTGTTTAGAAGTACTATTGGTTCAACATAGAATGGTGTTCTACCTGGCAATAGGTTAGCATGGAATGGTCCCACCTGTTTAGATTCTATTGGAGTAGAATAAACATTTCCAGCTGAATCGAATGCATAGGCTCTGTAACTTATCACCTTATTTCCGCATGTAGCTGGAATTAATTTTGTCGCAATCGTCCAATTGGCTGCCTGATAAGGTGAAAATGATTCATTTATCCAAGTATTACAATTGCCTCCAACATTCCAAGATAAAATATACCCGCCGTCGGATGGCGTACTGTTTAATTTCCAATCATCTGTCCATTTTACTGTAAATTGAACTTGCTCTCCTGCCGATAATGTAGCTGGATTTGTTTGTAATATAGTCAAATTTAAAGGTGGGGTCAAATCGAATGTTAAATTCAGGTAAGCGTTATCAGAAAACAAATCTGAATCACATTCATAAACAATTCTAGTTTCGGGGTCTCTAAATCGTAATGCAAATGTTTCTACACCAAACTGATACAATCCTGTGTTGCTGATTATATTTCTTGCATTGGCATCAGTATATATCCTTGTATAAAAAGCGTCTACGCTACTTAAAGGGTAGCCTCTATTCCATCCTATTTCATTATACCATTCATATGCATTGCACTCAGTGGTATCAGTTCCTGATGCAGTAAAGTGTCCTCGATAGCCTTCTACTAACTTGACAACTTTTGACTGACTGCAACTGGGACAACTATCAATTGTGCTTACATTAAAAGTAAATCGAGAAAACGTACATCTCACCCCTTGGGTCGAAATGCTAACAGAATCCACTTTATATACGGAATCTGCTGCATTGATTTGATTATAATTTGTATCGGTATATTCTATCCCGGCTGCACCTGGATTGCTGCATAGAACAATACCAGAATAGAAGGCTTTATGTGTCACATTATTCAGTAGGTGTAAAAAAACTGTCGCTTCCACATTGCTCGAAAGAAATGAAATTGAAAAAAATGATATAAGAAAAATTAAAACAGTAAAAATTTTAATTCATACCACCTGATTTACTCCTGAGAACATAGATAAAAATACATTTTTCAAGAATTCTGCAACTTGGTTGATAAAATCAAAGTTAATTGGAGAACTGTTGGTTCTAGACACAGTAAACTCTGTCGATAAAGAATGTAATGTGGTAGGATTGCTGTAAATATTTGGAGTGACCGTAAGAATATGTCTGCCTGGTGTAACAAAAATTGGTATTGTACAATTTGTGATTAGCTTGGAATGATTGTTTTCAGAAAGTATATATGAAATATAGCTAGGCCACGGTGGACTTGGATTTATTTGGTCAAAATTACCAAGATCACAACCATTTGTTGAATCCCAGTAAAATGATCCATCAATATCTAAAAGATAGCTGGAGTTATGACCTGCAATATATCTTCCATCATAAAATTCTATAATCAGTTGAACGGACTGATTGGGCAGGGTATAATTTGGATTCATTACAACTTTTGTATAACAATCACTTGAACAAGATTGCTGAGTTTCGCCAACCTCGCATATATTATTATTGTTGCAATTACCTGGTATTACCACTCCAACAGATACGTTAACTAGAACATCAGGTCCTGATGCCTGATTTCCATCAGTATCTTGGCATGTAGCATGTGCTGGGAATTCACCTGGTACTGGTGGCGCATAAGGAAAAGTTGCTGTAACTGTAGAACCATATTGATTCGGTGGAACAAACATGCCTCCTAAACCAACGCCATCCCAATAGAAATCACAGAATGCTACTCTTAAATTGTCTGAAACTGGAGCTTGGAATACAGTTGAAATACCTTGAGTAGCACTGGTTGGAGAAATTTTTCCTACAGATGGGGCTATCGTATCAGCTACAACTAGAAGTGAATAAGCGTAATTTGTTACAGATGGCGCCGTTGCCGCACCTCGAACTGTTATATTATAAGTGGTTTGTACAGTTGAAGGATTTGTTAACACAGTAAGAATAGATGAATTACTGCCACCATTTGAAAGAAACACTGAACTTTTGCTTAAAGTACATGATGCAACAGGACAACTACCAAAAATTGACAGAGAAACCGTTCCTGTGAAACTATTAAGAGAAGTTAATGAGATATTGTATTGTACTGTATCTCCTGGATTTGTTTGAGTAATTGGTGGGATTGACGTCATGGAAAAATAAAATGAACCAGGAGGTGGAACACATTGTGCTATTCCATTTGGGGAAAGACATGTGTAGCCTGCACCATATTGTGCGACACAATTAACTACAGAATATTGACAATAACCATTGCATTTCTCCAAAGTAGTAGAGTTTATACAAGTAAGACCAGAATTTGGATATTTTTCATCGCATGTTTGAGACGCATTGCATAAAGCTGGGTATCCTGCGTATCCAATTGGAATATTACCATTTCCTGCTGAATCACACTTTAAGTCTGGTGGAGAACTGGCATTAGACGATCTTATTTCAATATTTGTAGTAGGATTTGGGTATCCTGCTCGAGAACAATAAATGCACTTTCCTGGATTTCCATCTTCTTTGTCGCAGGCGTAGCCAGGGGCGCAATCTGTGTCTGATTGACATGCTGAAAGAGGAATACAACCGCCAGTGGCATTACATGTCGCCCTAATCCCGCCTACATAACCGCATGTGTCATCTGGTCTTTTTTCATCACAGCCAGGATCTGCATCACAAGCTGACTCAAAGACATTTTGATATTCAACAACAAAACTGCAAAAATGAGATTCGGTTTTAATATGTGTTACATTATTGCATTTTACACACGATCTTTGAGAAGCATCCCATCTCACACATTTGCTGAATAAACAATCTTCAGTACCGCTATCAAAAAATGGTACACAATTTCCCACATAATCTGATGGATCAAACGGATTGCTACGCCCATCTTCACGTATTATACATTGCTGCCCATTTGCATATGATGGGGGCACAACGGTAGATTGGTTAGTCAAACGGCCCGGAGACATCTGCTCAGCATAGCCGACGGGAAACCTATCAGTACAATCAGCAATGTTATAACCAATCAAACTTCCAGTCTCCACAAACCACACACAACCTATAGGACCATAGCGGTAGTAAAAACATCCGCCTAGTGATCCATCACAATAACCAAAATTTTGAGTTTTACAATTGGGTAGATATGGCTCATGATATCCCAAAGGCTGCCATTGGGTTATTCCACAACTTTGTGAATTTTGAGCAAAAAATATCAATGAAAAAAATGATGCAGAAATTATCAAAATGGGTAATAAAAAGTGACTCCTCTGACTAAAATTCATAAATAAACTTTAAATTTTGATAATAAGAATTTACATATAAATAATAGATTTTTTAAATAAAAATAAGTTCGAATTTCTAATTCTTGAATTTTCTAATTGATCTAAAGTTGAACTTAACGAAAAATATAATTACAGAAAGAACAAAAATCTGGACGAAACCAAATAGATCGAACTCAGGCAGAGTAGCGTGCCCTGCTTTAATTGTAAGATCAGGAGTCAGTCTACTCCAACATCTGTTCTTGAAACAATAGCCTCGACCTGCATTTCCGAAAGCTGGACAATCAATTGAGGGATTGTTTAGGTCATTATTGTTCGCATTACAGTCCACTTTGAAATCAGGAACAGATTCAATATTTGATCTTACCAAAACTTTTAGTTGTGATGTACCTGCGACAAGGAAATTTATTCTTGGAAAGACTGATGTTACATCATTATATTCGATTGTCTCTGTTTTTATGACAGGATTATCGATTGTCAAATATTGTGGATTGGTGACTGCTGTAACATTTACAGTAAAGTTGGAAGCTATCAATCCAACAGATTTAATTACCGTAACAAGATCAAACGGTTCTCCGACTGTTATTCCTGCTGATGATGTAGATATCAAGTAATCAATTGGCCTGAATGTTGTATTTGGATAAGGCAGAAAATCTGTATTCGGTGATGACGGATCATAGAATTTGCAAGCTACACTATTTACTACATTTTCATTGCTTACATCATTATAAACATATTTTGGATATTGAATTGTACAGGAATGATCTCCTGTGGGACCGATGAATTCGCACTTTTGGCTTCCCGCGCAATTTGCATCAATACTGTTTCCAGGATTCGGACAATTCAGATAACATCGAACACCAATATTTTTGCCAGGAGTAAACTGTGGATAGTTAGCACTCCATTTTAAATTTAAGAAATTAACATCTCCTTGTAAAGTAAGTAATTGGCCAGCCTGCGGAGCTACTATTATTTCAGCAACGAAAGGCAGTGGGGTAGGTGTTAATCTAACTTGAAATGGTATGCTGAAATTGAAAAACGTGGTATTTTCGTGGGCATAACTTGTGTCAAGCATGACATACCATGTATGCGAGCTCTGAGGTGTTAACGGAAGGATTTGAGTTGTGCAATTCATCAATCTACCTGTTGGTACTTGTCCTAAGCCCCCAGTATCAAAGAAACATCTGAGAGCCCCATCTACATACAGTCTAGCGATTGCTGTATTGTTTTTTAAAGAATTAGCTGTAAAATTTAATTGCACTACATCGCCTGATAAAACTGAGTTATTAGCCGGGGTGGACAGAGCTATTATCAAAGCTTCATAAATACCTAGTGAGCCAGGAGAACCTGCCGCTCCGCCTGAGCCACCTAAGCCACCTAAAACTGATATTATCGCTCCTGAAGATCTGTAATTTCCTGAGGAGATATTTATCAGCCCGCCTGAACCTCCATTGCCAGCATAACCAGGATTAAATGTAATATCTCCACCTTTACCTCCGACTGCTCTTAAAGTTCCGCTAACGTTTATATTTGGAGCGTATAAACTAATGCCGCCACCCCCACCG
>Ga0213870_1000180_pt1 | contig 33503 bp, 36 predicted proteins | sample WICALVC2017_Meta_FD_160119 | JGI IMG/M metagenome (GOLD analysis project Ga0213870, IMG submission 160119) | Freshwater microbial communities from subterranean cave lake in Wind Cave National Park, South Dakota, United States - WICALVC2017 | ecosystem: Environmental > Aquatic > Deep subsurface >... | reverse complement strand
GTCGTAGCCGGCCACCCGCGCGGAGCCGGACGTGGCCGGCATGGAGGCGGTGAGGATCCGCATGGTGGTGGTCTTGCCGGCGCCGTTCGGCCCCAGAAAAGCCAGGACTTCGCCCTTCTCGACGGAAAAACTGACGTCGGCGATCGCGGTCTTCGGCCCGTATTGCTTGGTGAGATGCTCGACCTGGATCATGGGTGTGATGCTGGAGGCACGATGACGTTACGTGCTGCATCTTACCTGCCGGATTGGAAGGCAGTCAAGGAAGCAGGGAGTCCCCAAGAACAGAGAGAGAAAGAGTCGGCGAGGCCATATGCTCCTGACCACCGTAGACCCAGACCCCGGATATCGGCTGGACTTCATGGTCAGGGCGCCGAAACGCTGGACCAGTTCCCGGCGGGTCTGTTGAAACTTTTCAGGCTCGACGGGCGTACCGTCGTTATACTTGAGAGGCAGTAGGATTTCGTAACGTTCGGATGGCATGGTCGAAGCCCTCGGTCTCAAGCAACGCGTAGGGCATGTGGAGCGTATCGAGCAGCGTCAGGCCCTGATCGGAATCGCTACTTCACGACCTCTCCTGTGCATGTGTAGCTCTTGTAGATGGGCCACAGAACGATTCCCCAACCCAAATCACTCTTGACATCGGTCAGCTTCACTTTGACGTCATTTTTTGCGGCTTCTTCATGCAAGGTCTCAATGCAGCCACTATTCGTATAGGCGCTGACGCTGATTTTCTGAGGAACGCCAGCGCTATCGGGCATAATGTAGTGCTGGCCGCAACCGCTGGCAACAAAGAAAAGCGCAAGGCATAACACCTTTACCTTTACCATCACACACTCCTTATCGTTTAGCTTCACCAAACACACAGACACGCCAATACGTTTCATGTCTCGCCTTATGCCGTTCCTCGTTGTATCAATAGGCTATAGGCACAAGTTCTACTCCAAAATGGTTGCCCTGTCAACCTTGCGTGTACCCCCAGGAACAGAGAGAGATTGCTTAGGGTGACACGGGCGTCGGCGGGTGCTTGGCCAGCAGCACGTACCCGTGCCGGCTCAGGATGATCGGATAGGCGGAGGCGGGAGCGGGGAGGTGGGCGCGCAGGCGTTCCTGAGTGAGGATCATGATTTGGCCGGGGCGTTCGAGCAGGGGGCGCAGTTTCTCTTCCTGGCCCTGCGTGATGACCTCGATGCAGGGCTTCGTCGCCGCACAGCGGCGCCTGGCGTAGAACAGCAGGCTGGGCTTCGGGCGGCCGTAGGCGACCAACGTATCCGTCGGTTCCAGATTGAGTCCGGCGATGGTGGCCAGTTCTTGGGGAGGCGCGATGAAGTAGCGGGTGAACTGTGGCAGCCCCACGACGATGATGATGAGCACGACGCCGGCCATCACAGACGATGCGATGCCGAAGCTCAGGCTAGCCCGGCCCGCGGTCAGGGCCGCGTAGCCGAAGAGGCCCATCCCACCGAGGATTAGAAAGCCGATGGCCGTCGGCGCCCAGCCGGGCCCGACCTGCGTGGCGGCGGGGAACTCCCGCGCGATCTGTGCGTTGAAGCGGTCATAGGCCCAGTCCAGTCCGATGAACGCCAGCCCCAAACAGCCCCCGATGCCGAGCGTGAACCAGAGGGAGAACCGTCCCCATCGGCCCCCGTCATCGGACAGGAGGCGGTCCCACGACGCGGCGACCAGCAGGGCGGCCGCCGGAAAGAGCGGCGCAATATAATGGGGCAGTCGCGTGGCCGACAGGGTGAAGAAGACGAACACGGCCACGACCCAGACGGCGCAGAGTATCTGCAAATGGCGCTGCCGGTCCTGGGTGGCGGCAGAACGGGAGCCCCGGAGAGTCTCTACGAGCGCCACCGGCAGAAAGCCACTCCAGGGGAAGAATCCCAGCAGCAGGATCGGGATGTAAAACAGGATGGTCCCTCCGTGCCCGCCGATGATGGAGAAGAACCGGGTGAGCGTGTCCCCGCGCGCCGAGTCGGCATAGCCCGATCCGTGGAGCAGGAACATCGCCGTGTACCAGGGCACGGCGATGGCCAGAAAAACCAGCGCGCCCGTGAGTGGACGGCATTCACGCAGGGTGTCCCGCCAGCGTCTTGTGAGCCAGAGATAGGGAACGACGGCGAGGAGCGGGATCAGGACCCCGACGGGACCTTTGGTGAGCGTGGCCAGGCCCATCCCCGCGTAGAATCCCCAGTACCAGCGCTTCGCCTTGTTCTCTCTATCGGTAGGGGGCCCCGAAGGCGCCCCTCCCGCGCCCACTCCCCACAGGGCGAGAAAAAAGCTGAAGATGCTGAAGGTGGTGAAGAACATCATCACCATGTCGGTCAGCACCATCCGCCCGATGGCCAGCATCTCAAGATTGAGCAGCAGGATGAGCGCGGCCCGGAAAGCGACAGTCGGTCCGAGGATGCGCGACGCGAAGGCGTATTGCATCAGGACGAGCGCCATGCCGAAGAGCGCGGAGGGCAGTCGCGCCGTGAATTCGCTGACGCCGAATGCCAGATACGACCCGGCGCCGAGCCAGTAGGTGAAGACCGGCTTGGCGAAACGGGGGACGCCGTTCAGGGTCGGCGTGATCCAATCGCCGGACTCGACCATCTCGCGGGCGGCCTCGGCGTTCGATCCTTCGTCGCGGTCCGTCAGGCCGAGCGTGCCCAGTCCCAGGAGGAACAGCAGAGCGCAGAGGGCGAGAATGAAATGGGCGCGCACGCCCATCAGTTCTGAGGTGGGACGGCGGAAGACGCCGGCGCTTTCGGGTCGAGCGACGGCTTCTTGCGGTGGATCAGCATGAGATTGCGCACGTACACCAGGGTTCCGGCGGCCTGTCCCGTGATGAAGACTGGGTCCTTGCGGTGAATCGCGTAAGCCAGGGTAATCAACCCGCCGATCAGGCTCAGGTACCAGAAGGCGAGCGGGACCGTGCTCTCCTGTTCCCGCTCGGACCGAAGCCACTGGACAATCCATCGGCCAAAGAACAGCCCCTGGCCGCCGAAGCCGATGATGAGCCAGACAGTGTCTGTGTTCATGCCCGGTAGCGGTAGGTCAGGCCCCGCCGCTGCATCCACCGGACGGCGATCAGGTCGCGCAGGCTCTTGAATATCCGATTGCCGATGCCGTACTTCGACCGGCCGTGGGCCCTGGGAAAGTGCGAGACCGGCGTTTCCGTCACCGTGAACCCGTGCATGCGGGCGAGCGCGGGAAAGAAGCGGTGCATCCCTTCGAAGAGGGGAATCCGCTCCACGACCCGGCGGCGGAAGATTTTGAGCGAGCAGCCGGTGTCGTGCACACCGTCCTGCGTGACGGCGATGCGGATCGCGTTGGCGATCCGTGACGACCACCGCTTGACGAGATTGTCGTGGCGGTCCCGGCGCCACCCGCAGACAAGGTCGTACTGTTGCGCCAGAGGCAGCAGCGTCACAATATCGTGCGCGTCGTATTGCAGATCGCCGTCCAGCGTGACGATCAGCTCGCCGGCGGCCTGGCGAAAGCCGGCGTCGAACGCGGCGGTCTGTCCGTAGTTGCGGTCGAAGTGGAAGACGCGGACGTCCGGGTAGTCCCGGGCGAGTTGGTCCAGGAGCGGTCCGCTCCCGTCCGTGCTGCCGTCATCCACGTACAGGATCTCGAACGACGGCACCTGCCCGGTCAGGGCCTTGAGAATCTGGCCGGTCAGCGGGGACAGATTGTCCCGTTCGTCGCAGATCGGAATGACGACCGAAAGATACGGCTTGGGGGATGCCGGCATGCGAATCGAGTGGTCTCCGTGGGTACGGCGCATCTAATCAAACCGGCGCGCTTCGCGTCAAGGGAAATAGGGCGTTCCGTCAGCGGCCTCAATTCATGGAACGGGGGATCCCTCGAAGAAAGTATTTGCTTGATATTGCAAAAATCCTTGTGCTAGCATCCTGCCTGATTTATTAAAAGCGTGGAACTCCACGTTTCACGCATGCTTCACGATAGAGAGGGTGTGTCTGTGTTTGGGTTCGGGTGGATGGAGTTGGTGGTGGTGCTTGCGATCGTGCTCGTGCTGTTCGGGGCCGGCAAGCTCCCGCAGTTGGGCGAAGGCCTCGGCAAGGCCATCAAGGGGTTCAAGAAGTCCGTGCATGAGCCCGAGCCCCATTAAGAAGAAAGTTGCACAGCCATGTTCGGCCTGGGTGTCACAGAAGTGCTCGTGATTTTGGTGGTGGCGTTCCTCCTGTTCGGGCCGCAGCAGTTGCCCGAGGTGGGGCGGCAGGTCGGCAAAGCGGTCAAGAGCCTCAGAGACGCCACAGAGGATGTCAGGAAGTCGGTCGAGCCGGAGTTGAACCTGATACAGGCGGAAATGAAAGCAATGGAACAGCGCCTGGAATCGTCCATGCAGGAAGCGACCCCATCCATCACGATCCAGTCCGGCCACAACCAGTCCGGGTTGTCCGAAGGGGTCAAGAAGGCCTGAGCGGCCGTATCAATAAAATAAGGGCTCTTCGTGGAATCGTGTGGGTGCATTATAAAAGACGTTGAAGCCGGAGAGGCAGACATGATACACAGAGACAACGAGGCGCAGAGTACAACCAAACAGGAGGGTCGCTATGCTTACTGAGAAGAGGTCTACAGGGTGGAAGGCCCTAGCCGTGTCTGCAACGGTTGCAATGGTCGCAACGGTTGGTGGAACGATGGTCGTCGCCGACTCCGCGTTCGCGAAAACGGACATGGACAAGTTGACCCTCGGGGGCGATGCCAAGGTCAAGTACGAAGTCCGAACGGGGGCGACGTTCGGGAGCTCGAAGTCGAATCTGAGCGCGGCCGCCTCGCGCATCCGGATCAATGTGGGGTATGACCTGACCCCGGACGTGAGCTTCTTCGTTCAACTTCAAGATGCTCGTAAGTGGGGGAGTGAGAACTGCAGCTTCGTGGGAACAACGGGAGTCGGGGCGGGAGCCGGGCTTGGCGGATGCAATCCAGGCGCCATCGGAACCGTGGCGACGGTCGGAAAGGCCAACCAATACGGGACCGGTGTAGACCTGCACCAGGGCTACATCCTGGTGAAGAATATACTCCACCAAGGGCTCAGCCTGAAGCTCGGCCGTCAGGAGATCGCGTTTGGCGATCACCGGCTCTTCGGCACCGATACCTGGAGCATGGTCGGCAATGCATTCGATGCCGTTCGCCTCACCCACTCAGCACCCATGGCGGATGTGGACCTCTTCTGGGCGCGCCTCTCCGATAACAACGGCACAACATTTGGATCCGGGACTGGGACCGGGCCAGAGTCTGGGGTGTTCTTCCCGGAAGCGGGACGGTTTGCCACACAGGACCAGGACCTCTACGGGGCCTATGTGACCCTGAAGCCGGCGGAGAAGTGGACGGTGGAGCCCTATTATTTCTGGCTCAATGATTGGAGGAGTTCTGTAGGGAGAGCAGCAATCACGGATCCTCAGGCGGCTGATCAGTCCAGAAGCACATGGGGCGGCCGGATCAGTGGCAAGACCGGCGGGTTGGATCTCACCACCGAGGCGGCCTACCAGTTCGGTTCGATTGCCAGCGGGGGTTTGACAGGCGGGAAGCGCGAGCGTATCAATGCCCATGCGGAGACCGCGAAGATCGGCTATACGTTCGAGCCGGTCCCGATGAAGCCGCGGCTCGGCTTTGAGTTCAACTATGCCTCCGGCGATAACGACAACAACAAAGCGACGCCGGCTGGAGCCGTCAATCAACATCGTGGAAACTTTAATACCTTCGAGAACCTCTTCCCCACGAACCACGGCCGCATGGGGTACATGGACCTGATGGCCTGGAAGAATATGGTGAGCTATGCGGCCGTGTTTGACGTCAAACCGTCCGAAAAGAGCAAGCTTGAGGTCAAGTTCTCGATCCTCCGGTTGGCCAACAAACAAGACAACTGGTACCGGGGGCAGCAAGTGATCTATGCCACGTCCTGCAGTACCGGCGTGGCGGCATGCGGCGGCCGGGCAAATGAGGCGGCGTCGCTGGGCCAAGAAATGGCCGTGCATTACTGGGTGACCCTCAAAGAGAGGTTTAAGTTGGAGTTCGGGTATGGGCATTTCTTTGCCGGCGAATATCTGCGCAAATCGCGCCCGCAAGCCTTGTCTGCAGGGCAAGCGAGGAGCACGGCCACCTTCACGGAAAATGGTGACCAGGACTGGGGCTATGTGATGGCGAAGGTCGAGTTCTAAGAATCTCCCGTAGGGGCGCGGCGCGCCGTGCCCCTACCGCGACCTGTGACAAACAAGGGGCTCGGTTCGCCGCAAGGCGGGCCGGGCCCTTTGTTTTGGGGCTCACGTGCCGGTGGCAAATGCTCGCTCTGTTGCGGTACCATAGCGCGAGCGTAGAGTCCGATCCACCCAGCTGATTGAGTGTGAGTGTTTATGGAGGGGGTACCTATGACAGCGCGGATGAATGTTCTCTTCGGCAGTGGGCTGGCTGGGGTTTTCCTGGGGGCGACGTTGGTGCTGGTTCCGCCGCCGGCAACCGTTGGCGCAGCCGCCGTTGCGCCGCCACAGTTGGCCCAGGGATTTTCCCCCATCGTCAAGGCCGTGACGCCGGCGGTCGTCAATATTCAGGTCACGCAGGGCGAGCGTGGGCGCGCGCCCCGCGATCCGCGCCGGCGCGATCATGAAAGCCCGCCCGGCCGTCCCGGTCCGTTCGGGCCTCCTCACGGGCCGTTCGGCGGGCCTCCCGGTGCGCCTGATGAGCCCGATCAAGGCCCTCCGTTCAGCGGCCCTCACGGCCGTCCCAACATGTCAGGCGGATCCGGCGTGATCATCAATCCCAACGGGTACATCGTGACCAACAACCATGTGATCGAGAAGGCATCCGACATCAAGGTCCATCTTGCCGACAGGAGGGAGTACCCGGCCAAGGTCATCGGGACGGACCCGAAGACGGACCTGGCCGTCATCAAGATCGAAGCCACGGGCCTCCCGTATCTCGGATGGGGCGGCTCCGATGATCTCCAGGTCGGCGACGTCGTCCTGGCAGTCGGCAGTCCCTTCGGCCTCTCGCAGACCGTCACGATGGGCATCATCAGCGCCCTCGGGCGGGGCAACGTCGGCATCGCCGACTACGAAGACTTCATCCAGACGGACGCGTCCATCAATCCCGGCAATTCGGGCGGCGCGCTGGTGAATCTCAAGGGCGAGCTGATCGGCATCAACACGGCGATCTTCTCCCGGACGGGCGGCAACGAGGGCGTCGGCTTCGCGGTGCCGTTCTCGCTCGCCAAGAACATCATCGACAGTCTCATCAAGACGGGCAAGGTGGTTCGGGGCTGGCTCGGCGTGGCCATTCAGGAGATCACGCCGGATCTGGCCAAGGCGTTCAAAGCGCAGGAGAAGGGCGCCCTCGTCAGCGACGTGAACGAGCAGGGCCCTGCGGTGAAGGCGGGCGTGCAGCGCGGCGACGTCATCGTGGCATTCGACGGCAAAGACGTCCGGACCGTCAGCGATCTGCGGAACCGCGTCGCCCAGACGCAGGTGGGCGCACGCGTGCCTCTGAAGGTGATCCGCGAGGGGCAGGAGAAGGTGCTCACGCTCCAGATCGGCGAGCGCCCGTCCGACGCCATGTTGGCGCGTGGCACAGAGCCGGGCGCTGCCACGCCGGAAAGCGCCGAGGCGCGCCAGGGACCGCTGAACGTGCTCTCTGATCTCAGGGTGAAGGCGATCGACGACGAGGCGAGGGCGCAACTGAAGATCGGCGCGAAGACGTCGGGCGTGCTGGTCGCGCACGTCCAGGCGGGGAGTCCGGCGGAGCAGGCCGGCCTGCAGCGCGGCGACGTGATCCAGGAGGTCAACCGCCACCCGGTCAGAGGGGTCACGGACTACGAGGCGGCGGTCGCCAAGGTCAGGCAGGAGGAAAACGCGGTCCTCCTCGTCAGCCGCCAGGGCAACAGCCTCTTCATCGTCATCAATCCGTAAGGGGCCGGACCGCCGGGAGGGTCGGAGTGCCCATCAGCCGCGTTGAGAAGTTCCTCAAAGGCGTCCGGGACCGGGTCTTCACGCCGCTCGACGACCCGAAGATGCCGTTGACCCAGCACTTGGAGGAGCTCCGGGGGCGGCTCATACGGGCCGTCGTCATCCTGGCCCTCGCCTTCTCGGTCGCGTTCTCTTTCTCGGTCCCGATCATGGACTGGGTGCGCATCCCGCTGCAGAACGCGTTCGTCTTCGTCACGTTCAGCGACCAGTACACCCTTGACGGCATTCTCACGAGCGGGAACGTCGGCCAACTGGCAGCGTGGCTGTCCACGGGCCGGGTGGTGATGCACTGGCAGCCGACCGCGCTGGCGCAACTCCCGGTCATCTTCCTCTCGCCCGCCGAAGCCATCTGGAACAACGTCAAGGTCTCCATGGTGGTTGCCGCCTTCCTGGTGATGCCGTACCTCATCTGGGAGGCGTGGATGTTCTCGTCGCCCGGTCTGCTGGCCCACGAGCGGCGCTTCGTCCTGCCGTTTGTGATCATCAGCAGCGGCGCGTTCTATCTGGGCCTCGGCTTCTGTTATTTCGTGGTGCTGCCGTTCGCGTTGAACTTCCTGGTCCAGTACGGCATTGATTCCGGCTTCGTGCCGCAGTTGTCCATCGCGGCGTTCGTGGGCTTCATCCTGTGGTTCCTGCTGATCTTCGGGCTGATGTTCGAGCTGCCGCTAGCCATCACGCTCCTGGCCAAGCTGGGCGTGGTGGACGCCGTGATGCTCCGCCGGCACTGGAAGTGGGCGTTGGTCGGCTCGTTCGTGGTCGCGGCCATCCTGACGCCGACGCCCGACCCATTCAACCAGTTCATCATGGCGGCGCCCATGTACGCCTTCTACGAGATGGGCATTGTGGGCGCCAGGCTGTTCGGGAAGAAGAAACCGGCGCCCGATGTGGTCCCGGCGGTTGCTCCCGCGTCGGCCAAGGCCGGGCGGTGAGCGATCTCACCAGACTGGAAGACGCGCTGCAGACCGTCCTGGCGGCGGTCTCCGTGCTGGGCGCGGAGAAGGTCGGCCTGCTCGACGCGCCGGGGCGCGTCCTGGCCGAGGACATCATCGCCGAGCGGGACCATCCTCCCTGGGACAACTCCGCGATGGACGGGTTCGCCGTCCGCCACGAGGACATCGCACGGGATCCCGCTCAAATCGTTCTCACGATTATCGAAAACGTGCCGGCCGGCACAGTCCCCGCGAAGGTGGTCGGCAAGGGCGAAGCCGTCCGGATCATGACCGGCGCGCCCATCCCCGCGGGCGCCGACACCGTGCTGAAGGTGGAGGACACTGCGCAGACGCCCACCTCGGTGACGGTCTTCAAGAACGAGCCAAAGGGCGCGTACATCCGGCCGCAGGGCGGGGACGTGCGCAAGGGCGACTGCATCATGCCCAGGGGCACGATCATCCGCCCGGCCGAAGCGGCCATGCTGGCCATGTTGGCCAAATCGTTCGTCTTCGTCTCGCAGCGGCCGCGCGTGGCGATCCTCTCGACCGGCGATGAACTGGCCGACCTCGACGAGCGGTGCGGCGAGGAGAAGATCGTCAACGCGAACAGCTACGGCATCGCGGCGGCGGTGCAGGAGGCGGGCGGCCTGCCGATGCTGCTGGGCATCGCCAGAGACAACCCCGAGGACCTGAAGGCGAAGATCAGCCGAGGGAGACACGCCGACGTGCTCGTGCTCTCCGGCGGCGTCTCGATGGGCGAGTACGATTTCACTAAGCCGGTCTTGCAGGAACTCGGCGGCGAGATGCACTTCTGGAAGCTGGCGATCCGGCCCGGCCAACCTGTAGCTTTCGGCACGATCGGCCGGACCCTGGCGTTCGGCCTGCCGGGCAATCCCGTCTCCTCACTGGTCACCTTTGAGCAGCTCGTGCGTCCGGCCATCCTGAAGCTGTGCGGCAGTCAGGTGCTGACGCGTCCGGTCGTTCGGGCGCGGTTCCAGGAGACGTTTTCCAAACGGCCCGACCGGCGACACTTCCTCCGCGGCATCCTCTGGATGGAGAACGGCACGTTGATGGTGCGGACGACCGGCAGCCAGGGATCGGGCATCCTGACCTCGATGGTCAAGGCCAACGGTCTGATTGACATTCCGGTCGAAGCGGAGACGCTCAAGCCGGGCGACGTCGTGAATGTTCAGGTCCTGGGCGGGTGGTGCTGAGCGATGACGCCGCCGCCCCATGGTTCGACTGAGCCGACCGTCCAGGTTCTGAATCTCACCAAGCGATTCGGAGAATTTACGGCTGTGGACGGCATCTCCTTCGAGATGCGCAAGGGCGAGATCCTCGGCCTGCTGGGGCCGAACGGGGCCGGCAAGACCACCACGATTCAGATGCTGCTGGGGCTGGTCACGCCCACGAGCGGGGAGATCCGGGTGTTCGGCCTGCCGTTGGATCGTCACCGGGAGGCGATCCTTGGCAAGGTGAACTTCTCCTCGACCTACGTCTCGATGCCGCAGGCCCTGACCGTCGAGGAGAATCTCCGGGTCGTCGCCCGGCTCTACGGACTGGACCGGATCGCGTCCCGCATCGACGACGTGGTCAAGCAGATGGAGATGGAGGACTTTCGGACGAAGGTCACCCGCAAGCTCTCATCGGGCCAGATGACCCGGCTGTCGCTCGCCAAGGCGTTTCTGACCGATCCGCACGTCTTGTTCCTCGACGAACCGACCGCGAGCCTCGATCCGGACATCGCGGACAAGACCCGTTCGCTCATCAAAGACATCCGCCGCACGGCCGGGCTCACCGTACTCTATACGTCGCACAACATGCGGGAGATGGAGGAAATGTCGGACCGGATCATTTTTCTCCAGCGAGGGCACATTGTCGCGGAGGGGACGGCCGAGGCCATCAAGGCGGTGCATGGGGAGACCGACCTGGAGGAGGTCTTCCTGAAGCTCGCCAGGGACCAATCGGCGCGCGGCGCGCGCGCCGCGCGCGTGAGCCGGCCATGAAGCTCCACCGGATCGCCGCGCTGCTGTACCGCCACGGCTGTCTCTACAAGCGCAGCTTTCCCCGTCTGCTGGAGATCATCTACTGGCCCTTCGTGGACCTGGTCATCTGGGGCTTCATCACGCTGTATCTCCAGCAGTTCAAGGAGGCGCTGCCGAACTTCGTCCTGTTCTTTCTGGGGGCGCTGATTCTCTGGGACGTGCTGTTCCGCGCCCAGCAGGGGGTCACGATCGCCTTTCTGGAGGAAATCTGGTCGCGCAATCTCATGAACCTGTTTGCCGGCCCGCTGACGCCGGGCGAGTTCCTGGCCGCGACCATGACGCTGAGCGTGGGCAAAGTGCTGGTTGTGTCCTGCGTGACGGTGTTGGCCGCGTTCGTGTTCTATTCCTTCAACATGTTCGTGCTGGGCGTCTCGCTGATTCCCTTCGTACTCAATCTCATCATCATGGGCTGGTGCATCGGCGTGTTGACGACCGGCCTCATCATGCGGTACGGGCAGGAAGTGGAAGTGCTGGCCTGGGGTCTGGTCTTTCTCTTCCAGCCGATCTCGTGCGTCTTCTATCCGATGTCCGTCCTGCCGGGCTGGCTCCAGGTGATCGCGCAGATGAATCCCGCGGCGCATGTCTTCGAGGGCATGCGCGTGGTGATCGCCACCGGCGCGTTCCCCGCATCTGAATTGGTCTGGGCCGCCGGTCTCAACGCGGTCTATCTCGCCGCGCTGGTTGCCTGGTTCCACAGGATGTTCGCGGCCTGTAAGGAAAAGGGCCTGCTGGTCCGGGTGGGGGAATGACTTGGCATAACCTGAGGAGCCATGCTAAAGTGCCCACATATGGGCACACCGGATAACACGCGTTTCCTGCTCCAGGTCGTCCGTGCGCTGATCGGCTCCACAGGCCTTCGGGACTTTGCCCGAGGCTTGGACCGAGCGCTGGCCAGCCGATTCCGGTGTGATGCCGCCGGGCTGTATCTCTACAGCCAGGCCACCGACATGTTTTCACCGGTGTCCGACATTCTCGTTGATCCCACGTCCGTGGGCTATCACATCGGGCAATTACCGAGTGCCGGCACCATGAAGGAGGCGGCCGTCCGGGCCGGCACTGCGTTGCTGTGTGACGATCTGCGTGCGTCCTCCTGGACAGAAGGTGCTCTTGTGAGCAAGGCAGGGTACCCTTCCAGTGTGGTGATGGCTCCGTTGGTCCTAGACACGGGAGTAGGGGAAGCCAAGGCGCGCCGCACCATCGCCATCATGCTTATGGCGACCAAGTCCCGCCCTGCCTTCACCGAGGACGACCGTGTCCTGATGGACGCGCTGGCTGCTCATATTGCCCCGGTGCTCCAGACGGTGCTGGCTTCAGAAGAACGGGATGCGCTGATGGCGATCGCGACTCGCGTGGTCGTCGGTACCGTGACGGTTGAGAGCCTGATGCCGGCGCTTGACGATGTGATCCAGAAAGTGATTCCCCACGACAGCACCTGTCTCGCAAGGTTTACGATCGGACCGGAAGGACCGTGGTTCGAACCGATTCATTTCGGTGGGGAAGTCTTCGATTTCGCCCCATTACGTCGCTACCCGTTTGAGCGCATGGCCCCCGCCGAGGTGCTGGCCACCGGCCGGCCGGTCCTCATCACCGGACATGGCCACGAGCGGTTTCCGGAGGCGCCCTACTTCGAGTCGCTGGGTCTCTTCTCCGCGATCCTGTGTCCGCTGAGGGTCTCCGGCACACCATACGGGTTCCTGGCAATCGGCAGCCACCGGCGCAATGCCTTCTCCGAGCGGGACCGGGTTCTGGCCGAACAGATCAGCCACCACCTCTCACAGGCGCTTTCGAACATCCTGGCCTATGAAGAAATCCGACGCCTGAAGGACCAACTCGAACGCGAAAATGTCTATCTCAAAGAAGAGATTGGCTCTTCACTCGACTTCAAAGAACTGGTGGGGGACAGCCCGGCGCTCCAGAAAACGCTCAAAGCCATCGAGCAGGTCGCGGCGACCGGTACCACCGTCCTGGTGATGGGGGAGACCGGGACGGGGAAGGAACTGGTGGCGCGGGCCATCCATCAATTTTCACTTCGGAAGGACAAGCCGCTCATTAAGGTGAACTGCGCGGCCTTGCCACCGTCGCTGATCGAGTCGGAACTGTTCGGCCATGAGAAGGGGGCGTTCTCCGGAGCCACAGCCCGTCGGATTGGCCGGTTCGAGCTGGCCGACCAGGGGACGATCTTTCTGGACGAGGTAGGCGAAATCCCGCTCGATATCCAAGTGAAACTCCTGCGTGTCCTTGAGATGCAGGAGTTGGAGCGGGTCGGCGGGAGCCAGACCCTCACGCTGAACGTCCGCGTGATTGCCGCCACGAATACTGATCTGGAACAGGCAGTCAAGGCAGGGACCTTCAGGGCGGACCTCTATTATCGACTCAAGGTCTTTCCCATCCATGTCCCGCCGCTTCGGGAGCGGCGGGAGGGTATCCCCACGCTGGCGCGATATTTCGTGAAGAAGTATGCGGCCCGGCACGGGAAGAAGATCACCCGGATCGGCTCGGCGGCCATGCAGGCTCTCACCACCTATGCCTGGCCGGGAAACGTCCGCGAACTGGAACACGTCATTGAGCGGGCCGTCATTCTCACCCAGGGTCCTGTCCTCAATCTGCATCTCGACGAACTCAATGGCGAGATCGCGGATGCGCAGGGACCCGGAGCATCCGCCGCTCAGCAGACGCTGGCTGAGGTCGAGCGGGCGCACATCCTCGAGGTACTCACGCAAACCAACGGGGTGGTGGCGGGGAAACACGGCGCCGCCGCACGCCTCCATATGAAACGCTCGACCTTGCAGCACCGCATGAAGAAGCTCGGCATCGCCCGCCCGCCCGGCCTCTGACATCCCAACCACCTGCCCGCATCCTGGCACCTGTGCCGACAGATCGGCAGTAGGGCGAGCGCTTTCTCTTCCAGAGGGTCCCTCGAAAGTTTACGCGCCCCGTGCGCGTTCAAGCAGTTAGGCCGCCTCGACGCCTTGTCTTCGTCAATGGCATCGTTCGTGCTTTATGACGGCTGCTATGGAGCGAGGCCAGACCGTGAAAACACCGGAGGCTGTGAGTGGGGCCCTGCAGGACTACTTACAGAAGCGGTGGGACCAACTGGTGCCAACCGGAGAGAGGACGCGCCATGGTCACCGATTTACCTGGTGCGGTGAAGTGCTGGAATTCCTGACCGAGGGTGTGACCGAATACCTTGCCTCGCTGGGGCTCGAGTGCTTGTGGCCCTACCCTGGTCCATTCCGGCTCTGGGACGAGGACCAGCACCCGGACGGCGAGCACGTACGCCGGTTCTGGGCCGTCGTGGTCGAGCACGAAACCAGACATCCGGTTGCCAAGCTCTGCACGGTGTTTTATCACCGCCACGATCGGGTGGCGGTTCCCCGGCCACCGCGCGTCGAGGGGTTCCCTCCGGATTATCGTGGAGACGAGGCTGAGCCATGACATCCACCCGGACCCGATGGGTGCTGGTTGCTGCCATGCTCCTGAGCCTCGTGGTGGGAGTGGTCCTGCTGACCGGGAACCGCAATGGCACAGCCCAGCACGACACGCCTCCGCCCATGGCGACACCGGTCGAAGTGGCCCCTGTGACGGTGGGTCGCGTGACTGAATCCGTGGGCGCGGTCGGCACCTTGCAGGCCAACGAGTCGGTCATGATCCGACCCGAACTCGCGGGGCTGATCACTAAGGTGCACTTTCAGGAAGGACGGGCGGTAGAGCAAGGCAAGGTCCTGATCGAGATGGACGAGGCCGAGCTCAGGGCCCAGCTCGCGCAGGCGACTGCGGCGTTGGAGATCGCGCGGCTCAACCACGAACGGACGAGGCGCCTGATCGCCAACGACAATGTGTCCCAGCAGGAGCTTGACCAAGCCGCGACCACCCTCAAGTCGGCCGAAGCCACTCACGCGCTGTACCAGGCTCGCCTGAGTAAAACCAAGATCCGGGCTCCCTTTTCGGGGTATCTCGGCGTCCGCCGTATTTCTCCAGGCGATTACGTCCAAGCCGGAACCGACATCGTGAATCTGGAGGACATCACGACGCTGAAACTTGATTTCAACATCCCGGAGATGTTTTTCAGCCGCCTGGCAGTGGGTCAGCCGGTGGAGGTACGGGTGGACGCGCTGCCTGGGAATACGTTTGAAGGTCGGGTGTACATGATTGATCCCCGGGCCGACGACGTGAGCCGGACGATTTCGATGCGGGCGCGCATTCCCAACCTCCAGGCGATGCTCCGTCCGGGGATGTTCGCCACAGTGCGACTCGTCCTCGGCCAGACCGACGGGGCGCTGCTGATTCCGGAAGAAGCGGTGACCCTTCAGCAAGAGCAGGCCTTCGTCTTCCGTGTCGTCGACAAGACGGCGCGCTGGACCGAGGTCAAGCTCGGCGCTCGTGAGAAGGGTATGGTGCAGGTGCTGGAAGGGCTGCAGGCGAGTGACATCGTGGTGCGGGCGGGGTTGCAAAAGATCCGTGATGGGGCATCGGTGAAGCCGCTGGAATCGACATGAAGCTGTCCGACACCTCCATCAAGCGGCCGGTGCTGGCCACGGTGATGACCCTGATCTTAGTCTTGTTTGGGGTCCTCTCCTTTACGCGATTGTCGGTCCGTGAATACCCGGACATCGATCCGCCGGTCGTCTCGGTGCGGACCGTGTATACGGGCGCCAGTGCCCCGATCATCGAAACCGACGTCACGCAGATTCTGGAGGACCAACTCAGCGGCATCGAGGGGATCAAGACCCTCAGCTCCGTGAGCCGTGAAGAGGTGTCGCAGATCACGGTTGAGTTTGAATTAACGCGCGATGTGGATGCGGCTGCCAATGACGTGCGGGACCGGGTCGCGCGCGCGCGCGGCCAGCTCCCGGACGACATCGAGGAGTCGATCATCGCCAAGGTTGAAGCTGATGCGAACGCCATTATATGGCTGGCTTTTTATAGTGACCGGCATACCGCGTTGGAGATCACCGACTTTGCCGATCGCTATGTGAAGGACCGGCTCTCCAGCCTGCCGGGCGTCTCCAACGTCATGATCGGCGGAGAACGCCGCTACGCGATGCGTCTCTGGTTGAACAAGGACCGCTTGGCGGCCCGCCAACTGACCGTCCAGGACGTCGAAGAGGCCCTGCGGAATCAGAATGTCGAGATTCCTTCCGGTCGCATCGAAAGTGACCAACGGGAATTCAGCGTGCGCACGCGTGGAGACCTCAACAGCCCCGAGCAGTTCAACCAGCTTATTATCGGGCACGTCCAGGGGTATCCCATCCGGCTGCAGGATGTGGGCCATGCAGAGCTGGGCGCCCAAGACGACCGCAACCTGGTTCGGGTGAATGGCAAGCCGGCCGTGGGGCTTGGAGTGGTGAAGCAATCGAAGGCCAATACGCTGGCGGTCGCGGCCGCGATCAAGAAGGAGATCCCGGGTATCGAGCGGAGTCTTCCTGCCGGCATGGGGATCGAAACGGCTTACGATAGCTCGATCTTCATTGACCGGTCCATCCACGAGGTGTACGTCACGATGGGGATCGCCTTGGCCCTGGTGGTCCTGGTCACCTTTGTCTTTTTGCGGAGCCTCCGGTCCACGGTGATCCCGGCTGTGGCGATCCTCGCCTCGATCATCAGCACGTTTACGATCCTGTACGCGCTGGGTTTCTCCATTAATGTCTTGACGCTGCTGGGCCTGGTGCTGGCCATCGGGCTGGTCGTGGATGATGCCATCATCATGCTGGAGAACATCCATCGACGGAGGGAGCAAGGACAGGGGGCGCTGCAGGCGGCGTTGGAGGGCAGCCAGGAGATCGGGTTCGCGGTGGTGGCGACCACGCTCTCGCTCGTCGCGGTGTTCGTGCCGATCGCGTTCATGACCGGAACGACCGGGCGCTTGTTCGCGGAGTTTGCCCTGGCGGTCGCCGGCTCGGTCTTGATCTCCGGGTTCATTGCGTTGACCCTGACGCCCATGATGTGCGCAAAGATGCTCGGCTCCAACATTTTCACCCACCCGCCCCAGGCGCGCCAAGACGCGCCCCTTCCCGATCATCATGGTCGGTTCTACCAGGCGACCCAACGGATCTTCGAGGGCATGACTCATGGGTACCGTCGTCTGCTCGCCGCCGCGCTGAGCATGAAGCCGGTGGTCATCGGGGTCGGGCTGGCCGCCATGGCTGCGAGCTATGGGTTGTTTACCGCCCTGCCGTCGGAATTCGCGCCGGTGGAGGACCGCGGGGTCTTCCTCGGGGTGATGGTCGCCCCGGAAGGCGCCACCGTCCAGTACACGAATGCCTATGCGCAGCAGGTCGAAGCGCTGTACGCGCAGGTGCCGGAGATCGCGAAGTACTTCATGGTCGTGGCGCCGGGTCTGGAACGGCCCAATCCGGTCACCAATGCCATTAGCTTTACTATGCTGAAGGACTGGGGTGAGCGCCGGCGTAAACAGCAAGAGATCGTGGCGGAACTGGCGCCCAAGATGTCCGCGATCCCGGGGTTTCTGGCGTTCCCTATTAACCCGCCCTCGCTGGGCCAAAGAGGCGCCAAGACCCCGGTCCAGTTTGTGATCGGGGCGTCCAGCTATGAGGAGTTGCAAACATATGTCACGCGGATCGTGGACAAAGCCGGAACCTATCCAGGACTGGTTAATCTGGATACCGACCTGAAGCTCAACAAGCCGGAATTGGAGGTCACCATCAACCGCAGCAAAGCGGCGGACGTGGGTGTGCCGGTGGCGGCCATCGGGCGGACGCTGGAGACTATGTTTGGCGGGCGCGAGGTGACGCGGTTCAAGCGGCAGGGCGAAGAATACGAAGTCATCGTGAAGCTGAAAGACGAAGACCGTATGACGCCCTCGGATCTCAGCGCCGTGTACGTGCGGGGAAACCAGGGGGCCTTGATCCAGCTCAGCAACCTGGTGACCGTGCAGGAGAAGGCCGCTCCCAAGGAACTCAATCACTACGATAAGATGCGGGCGGCCACGATCAGCGCCAACCTCGGCTCGGGCTACACGCTGGGCGATGCCTTGGCCTACCTGGAGACAACCGCCCAGGAGATCCTGCCTCCAGGGACACGCATCAGCTACGCGGGCGAGTCCAAGGAATTTCGGGAGGCCACCGGCAGTCTGTATATCACCTTCGGGCTGGCCATCCTGGTCATCTACCTCGTGCTGGCAGCACAGTTCGAAAGCTTCGTCCATCCCTTCACGATTTTGCTCTCTGTGCCGCTGGCCGTCACCGGCGCGCTGCTCTCCTTGAAACTCACCGGCGCCACGCTCAATGTGTATAGCCAGATCGGCATGGTCATGCTGGTCGGGCTGGTGAGCAAAAATGCCATCCTGATCGTGGAGTTCGCCAATCAACTGCGCGCCCGCGGCCTGGCCTTGCTGGATGCGGTGGTCGAGGCGGCCACACTGCGGTTGCGCCCGATCCTGATGACGAGCGCGGCGACGATTCTGGGGGCGGTGCCGCTGGCGCTGGCCACGGGCGCGGGCGCCGAAAGCCGCCGGCAACTGGGGTACGTGATCGTAGGGGGCATGACCTTCTCGACCCTCCTGACCCTGTTCATCGTGCCGACGGTGTACGTCCTGTTGGCACGGCGACGTGCCAAACAGGAGGCACCCGTTGTGGCGTCGGCAGAGACGGTCCCTGGCCACTCGGCGACATAGCCATGCTCACTCCCTTCCTTTGTGCTCTCTTTCTGCTGGGCGGAGCCATTCTTGATACCGCACGGGCAGCCGAACCCCCCGCCGACCTGCCGGAGCTGCGGCTGAGTCTCCGGGACGCAATCCAGGCGGCCACCGACAACAACCCGACGGTCCGGCTGTTCAAGGAACGCATCCTGGAAGCCCGTGGGATCGCCAATACCCGTCGCGGCGCACTCCTCCCGAACCTCTCCGGGGCGGTCAGCCAAAGCAACCGCACGGTGTTCCTCCGCTCCTTCGGGATCGCGGGGGCCGGCCGCAGCGCCCCGATCGACATCTTCGATGCCCGTGGAAGCCTGGTCCAGAACCTCTTCAGTCTGAGCCTGATTCAGCGATGGCGGGCAGCCCGAACCGGGGTGGAGGTGGACGAGCTGGATGCCGAGGTCACCACGCGCGACACCATGGCCACGGTGGGGCTCCTGTATATGGAGGCCCTTCGTGCTGAGGCCGCCGTAAAGGCCAGCGAGGCGAACGTGGATCTCAACCAGGCCCTGCTCAAGCTGGCCCAGGACCGAAAGGAGGCCGGGCTGGCCATGGGTCTCGACGTCACCCGCGCGCAGGTGCAGTTGGAGACCGAGAAACAACGCCTGCTGGTCGCGCAGAATGAGCGCGATCGGGCGAAGCTCAACATCATCCGCACGCTGGGGATTGATTTTGACATTCGCCTGGTCCTGACCGACGAGCTCCAACCGGTGGACATGGAACCGCAGACCATGCAGGAAGCCTTGGACGTCGCCCATGAACATCGCACGGAACTCAAGGCCCAGGCTCAGCGACAGAAACTGGCCACCCTCACCTTGAGTTCGATCACGAGCGAACGGCTCCCCTCGCTGGCCGCCACCGGGGATTACGGGATGATCGGCACCTCAATGGAGGAGACCTTCAACACCCACTCCGCTGCCGTGGTCCTCTCGGTGCCGGTCTTTGACGGCGGGCAGCGGGAAGGCCGCATTGCGGAGAGCCGAAGCCAGGTACGTCAGGAAGCGATCCGGATGAAAGACGTGTCGGACCAGATCACCCTGGAGGTCCGGGATGCCCTGCTCACCCTCGCCTCCACCCGGCAGCAAGTGCTCGTCTCCCAGGACGGCATCCGGCTGGCGCTCAGAGAATTGGAGCTGGCCCGCGAACGCTTTGCCGTGGGTGTGGCCAACAACATCGAGCTCACCAACGCCCAGACCTCCGTGATACGCGCCCGGGACAACGTGATTGATGCCCTATTCAATCTCAATGCGGCCCGCATCAACCTGGCCCGCGCACAGGGTCGGCTGGAGACGCTGTACTGAACGAGGATGTCCGGCCGGCCGACCTGGTCATGATCTTCAAGGCCCGTCATCCCTCGGTGTCCGGGACGGGCAGGCCTTCCAGAGCCATGAGCTTGAGCGCGTTGGTCGTGGGGCAGGGGCCGGGTCGCAATCGGTAATCGAACCGCAGTTGCTCGGACTCGATCGTTTCCTGGAAATGCGCGTTCGCGATTCCTGGAAGTTCTTTCTCCATGGACGTAAGGTCCAAGTCGTGGGTGGTGATGAGGCCCAGCCCGTTGCCCGCGGCCAAGGCTGTGATGAACGCCTGGCTGCCGACGAGCCGCTCCCGGTTGTTCGTCCCCTTGAAGATCTCGTCGATCAAGAACAAGACTGGCGGGGCGGAGCGGTCCCCGGCGGCATCAAGAATGCGCTTGAGCCGCTTCACCTCGACGTAAAAATAGGACAGCCCTTCCTCCAACGAATCACTCACCTGAATACAGCACGCCAGCCTCACCCACGTCCAGGTGAAGGAGGACGCGCCGACCGGGGCACCTGCTTGGGCTAGGCAGGTGTTGAGGCCGATCGTCCGCAAAAACGTGCTTTTGCCCGACATGTTGGAGCCCGTGACGATCACCACACGGCCGACCCCGCGTACTGCAATCTCATTGGTGACACGCTGCGAAGGCCTGAGCAAGGGATGACCCAGCGCCTGCGCGTCGAGCCCTGCCGGCTCCGATGATCCGGTGGCCCGGCCGTCTCCATCGGCCTCCATCAGGGAAGGCCACTGGTAGGACGGATTATGAGAGGCAAACGTGCCGAGGGCGGAGGCGGCCTCCAAGGTGGCCAGCCGGTCCAGCCATTGCGGGAGGGACGGGCGCACGCGCTCACGCCATCGCTCCAGCCGATCGGTGAAAAAAAGGTCCCAGGGGCACACTGCATTCACGGCCAGGTGCACCAACCGGTAGGCGCGAATGCTCAGAGCCGAGCAGACTCGTTCCACGCTCCTGAGGGCTTCCGAGGGCCGTCGCTCGCCCTCGATCAGCGGCAGGCAAAGCTGCGCGAGCATCGGCGTCTCCGCATACGAGCGTCCTTCCAGATAGCGGAACACGGCGCTCAATTTGTCCAGCCCGTGATGCAGCGAGAGCGCCCGATCGAAGACGGGCGCGATCTGACCGAGAGCGAGGAGGTACAGCCCGGCGTACGCCAGAAAGGAAAGCTTCCAGTACCCCGGCAGCCCGGTCAGCGCGGACAAGAGCGCGAGGACCACGGTGGTCCCGGCCAGCGCGCCGGTGGTGATCAGCATCGGCACCAACCCTCTGAACCCGGCTGGTGTCTGGAGTAGGTCCCTGATGTGCGTTCCGCTGATCGCCGCTTCGCCGACCAGCATGGCTTCCAGTGCGATGCGGTCCCGGAAGAGCGGGAGACGGGCGAGTTCTTTCACCAGCCCTTGTCGCCGGCGCCATTGCGCCGGGTCCGCGGGCCGCTCGTTCTGATCCAACAGCCAGGCGGCCAGCCGGTCCCGGCCGTCTAGCGAGACCGTGGTGTCCAGCAGCCGAAGCAGCGAGTATTGGCCGGTGACGTCGAGATCCGTCGCGTAGAGGTGCGTCTTGGCGGCCGAGATTGAACAAGGAGGCATGGCGTCCCAGTCCAGCCGGAGACGGGCCAGATTCGTCGCCTTGATTGATCGCCAAACACGGAGTCGCCGGATGCGACCTTCGAGTCGGTTGTGGAACCAAGCCACCGCCAGGAACGACAGGACAATCGGTCCCAGCGCCCAGGCGCCGAAAGCCCCCCAGGGCGACTGGTCCAGCACCACGCACACCACGCCGGCAATGAACAGGACGAGACGGACGTGGCTGAACCACCGGCTGATCTGTAGGGCCCGCCCCAGCCTGCGGTCCAGCCTGGCCACCAGCCGCTCCAGGGCCCGTTCTCGTGTCAGGTACGCGGTGTCAGTCATGTTTTTCACGAACGTACTCGCTTTGACGGGCAGCGTCAATCACGCACAGTCGAGAGGCGCCGTGCCGGCTCCGCACATGGTGACGGGGAATGGGGTCTTCGTGTACGATGCGGCATGTCCAAGACCCCTTGAGTTGTCTTCCGGTCGGACACGTTCCTGTCGTCCTTCTGGACGATTGAATCCGCCCCGTTGGTTGGTGCTCTCAAACCCCATGAAATTATTGTGCCAAGGAGCCGCCCGTCATGCTGCTTCCCTGGCATCAAATTCGCTGTAGGAGGTCTGAGATGACATTCTTCGCGGCTCTCCTGCTGGTGCTCGGTATGGCCCATCCCCTTGAGGCGCAGACGACACCGTCCGTGCATGGGACCGTCACGCAGTATCTGCTCAATCCGCACGGCGAAGTTGATGGACTACTATTGACCGACGGCACCGCCGTCAAATTCCCTCCCCATCTCGGCATTGCCTTGGCCTCGCGCGTGAAGCCCGGTGACGGCGTGACGGTCGTCGGATTCATCGGACCGACCACGCCGCAGGGACGAGCCGTCAAGGCACTGACCATTACCAACACGAAGACGGGCGAAACACTGGTTGACCAGCCACCGGCACGTCGCCCGCTGCCACCGCACCTACGCGGCCTCACGCTCATGCCCCTGACGGTCGGCGGCACCGTCCTCCACTTTCTGGTGAATCCACACGGCGATGTGGACGGGCTCGTCCTGAACGGCGGGGAACAGGTGAAGTTCAAGCCGCATCACGGTGGGGTCGTCCTGATGGCGCTCGGACGCCCAGGGGTCGCGGTGACGGTCACGGGCTTCGGCACGCGAAACGCCTTCGGCACAGTGGTGGAAGCCACCTCCATCACGGTGGGGGGCCAGACGATCCCGATCCGATGAGGGATAGTGATGAGGGATAGTGATGATCACACAAGGGAACCATGGGATGTCCGACTTGCGGACAAGCACTGTCGCGCTTTCGGACTCGCATCATGCTGTCCAGTTGCGAAACGCCTGTGTTCATCGATACTTGAGACCCCTCGGGGTTGGCACGCAGCGTGCTTACTTAGTCTATGCAGATGCATGCCGGCTTAGCGGCTGCAAATTTTCAACAATCAACAGGAGGAACGTTCCATGAAGCCAGTCAAGAAAAACGCCGTGCTCACCGCTCTTGCGTGTAGCGCCGTTGCAGTCTTTTCCTTGCTGCCGGTACAGGCACAGACACAGCCACCTGCTCCATCACCGCAAGCGCAGGTTCCGGCTTCCCCGCTGCCACAACGACCGGTGGCGCCGCCTCCGGCCCCCGGCGTTTCGTTCTACGGCCAGTCCAGCCCTGTGGCGCAGGGGACGGTGGGGCAATACCTGCTGAATCCCCATGGCGAGGTGGACGGCCTGCTGTTCAACGATGGGACCCAGGTACATTTCCCCCCCCATATGGGTGACGAATTGGTGGCGGCCGTCAAGCCCCAGGACAAGGTGACGGTGCAGGGGTACCGGCACATGGGAGCGGCGGTCGTCAAAGCCTATATCATCACCAACGTCAGCACCGGTCAGACGGTCGTGGAGCACGAACCGTCTTTCTCTCATCGCCCACTCCCGCCCCATCTGCGAGGCATGACGCTGCAAGAACTGAGCGCCCAGGGCAAAGTACGAGTCCTGCTGTATGCGCCTCGCGGTGAACTTGGCGGGGCGGTGCTGGAGGATGGGACCATCATCCGCGTCCCGCCCCACGCCGGTTATCAATTAGCCGGTCTTCTGCAAGTGGGTCAGCCCCTTAGTGTAGTGGGGTACGGAACCGAGAGCCAATTCGGCCGGGTCGTAGAGGCCACGGCGGTGGGCGCTCCCGGTGGGGCGATGACGCCGATCTACCATCCTCACCGGCCACCGCACAGACGGTAATGGCGTGTACGAGGCAGGCAGCCATGTTTTACACACGGCTTGCCTGCCTCTGAACATAAGACTTAGAGTGAAGCTTAGGGAGGGTGCCATGAAGCAAATCATGACAAGCAACTGGGTGGCCGTGCTGGGTCTGTTCGCTCTGATTGCCGGCTGTGCCCCAGGGCCCTCGATGTATAGTCAGTTGAGTCCCGTGGCTCAGGGCACAGTGGTGCAGTATCTGCTGAACCCGCACGGCAACGTGGACGGGCTGCTGCTGGCCGACGGCACCCAGGTGCAGTTCCCCCCGCACATGGAGGACGAATTGGTGGCGGTCGTTCAGCCCAATGACCCGGTGACGGTCCAGGGCTATCGCCACGTCGGCGCCTCGGCCGTCACGGCCTATGTCGTCACCAATACCCACAGCGGCCGGGCGGCAGTGAAACACGAGCCGTCTTGGTTCGATCGTCCCCTGCTGCCCCCGCACATGAGACGGTGGTTCATGCGCGAAATGGCTGCCGAAGGCAGGGTTCGGGCCTTACTGTATGCGCCTCGTGGTGAAGTGCATGGCGTGGTGCTGGAAGATGGCACCCAGGTGCGGATCCCTCCTCATGCCCGCTATCACTTTTCAGGTCTTCTGCAAGTGGGGCAGTCGATCAGCGCTGTGGGGTATGGGACCGAAAATAGATTCGGTCGAGTCCTCGAAGCGGCAGTGATGGGCGCTCCGGGAGGCGCGATAGGCGCCCCGGCAGGCGCAGGGAGGGTGCCATGAAGCCGATCATGACAAGCAACCGGGTGGCCGTGCTTGGTGTGCTTGTTCTGATCGCCGGCTGTGCTCCAGGGCCGCCGCTCTTCGGTCCTGCCATGCACAATCTGCTGGGGGTGCTCTTCCTCGTGGCCTTGGTGGGCATCGGCATGTATGTCGTGAGGAATATGAAGGAGCAGGGCCGGTGGCCCAAAACGTGGCCTGATCTCACACGTCCCTCCCGCGCGGAAGACCTGGCGAAGGAACGATATGCGCGTGGCGAGCTGACGCGGGAAGAGTACGTGAAGATCATTGACGATCTCCGAGCCCGTTGAGCAAGGCTTCTGTGACATGATGGAGCGAACCACCGCCCCGAGCGCGCGCAGCCTGCGCGCGCTGGATTACCTGAATCTCTTTCTGGCCGACGTGCGGGATGGCATCGGCCCGTACCTGGCCATCTATCTTCTGGCCACCCACCACTGGGATGCCGCCAGCATTGGCCTCGCCATGTCGGCGATGGGCATTGCCACGTTCCTCGCGCAGACCCCCGCCGGGGCCCTGATCGACAAGGTCAGGCAGAAACGGCTCCTCATCGTCCTGGCCGCTGTGGTGGTCAGCATCGGCTGCATCGTTATGACCATTTTCCCGACCCTGTACGGGATCGTGGCCGCGCAGGCCGCCCTCGGCCTTGCGGTGGCCATCTTCCCTCCCGCCATCGCGGCTCTCAGCTTGGGACTCGTCGGCTACAAGCAGCTCTCGGCGCGGATTGGCCGCAATGAAGCGTTCAATCACGCAGGGAATGTCGGCGCGGCGGTGTTGGCTGGTCTCATCGGGCATTTCATCGCCCGCGAAGGGATTTTCTACCTTGTGGCAGCCGTCGCTGTGGCCAGTATCATCTCCGTCCTGTTCATCAAAGAGGAGGATATCGATCATCGCCTCGCGCGTGGCGCGACATCTGACGAGGACCCAACGGGGGAACACGTCTCGGGGGTGACCGCATTAATCAGCGACCCCAGGATTCTCATCTTCGCGCTGGCCGTGACCCTCTTTCACTTTGCCAACGCGGCCATGCTGCCGCTGGCCGGCCAACTGCTCTCCGAGGGGAAAGCGACCGGGGCTTCCCTCTATATGTCGGCCTGCATCATCGTCGCGCAGCTCGTGATGATTCCGACTGCCATCGTTGCCGGGACCTACGCTGATCGGTGGGGGCGCAAGCCGATTTTTCTGCTGGGGTTTGCGGTCCTGCCGCTGCGCGGCCTGCTCTACACTCTGAGTGACGACCCGTTCTTCATCGTCGCGGTGCAGGTGCTGGATGGCATCGGGGCCGGTATCTTCGGCGTGCTGTGGGTCCTCGTCGTGGCCGACTTAACCAAGGGCACGGGACGCTACAATGTCACACAGGGCGCCATTGCGACTGCGCACGGCATTGGCGCCTCGCTGAGCAACCTCGTCGCCGGCTACATCGTGCAGATGGCCGGGTACAGTGCGGCGTTTCTTACTCTGGCCGGCGTTGCGGTGATGGCGCTGGTCCTGTTTGCTGTGGCCATGCCGGAAACGAGGCCGGCGCGTGGTCACGCATCCGTCGTTACTCCCGTCGCCGCCAAGGCCCCGATTTCGTAGCACACTCCTCGTGCTGGTATACAATACCGCCATGAACCCGCGTCGCTGGTCCCTGAAACGGCAGATCCAGACCCTGGGGGCGCTCGCCGTGGTCACGCTCGTCCTGGTGGCCGTGCTGGGGGTGTTCCTGCTGCGCCAGACCGAATCGGCCCGGGTGGCCGACGCCGATCGTCAGCTCGAGCGGGCTGTGACCCAACTCGTAGAACGCTATGACTACCTGCGCACGGCCTTCGATGAACAACGGACGACCACGCCGTTGAGGTCTGGCGACGATGGTCTTTTGCGGTTGCTCGCCGAGGTCGTCTTGGCCGCGTATCCAGGCGTGGAAGGCGGCTTCTACGCGGTCGAGAGCACACGACTGCTTGGCTATGCCTATCCGACCTACCAAGGCTCGGGCCGGAAAACCGACGTCCCTGCCGCCGAGCAGCCGACCATCATGCGGGTAGCGGAGGCGGCGGTGACCGTACGCGGTGCGGCGCACGAGCGCGTCGACGCGGGGCCAGACCTCATCCTGTTCCGGGCTCAAGCCGTACTTGAGTCCGGGCAACCGGTGGGCGCCGTCTGGCTGATGGACCGGCTGAGGGACGTCCGTGACACGAGACGGCAGCTCTATCTGCTCGGTCTGATCGGTCTGCTTTCCGTATCCGGCGGGGTGGCCGCGGGAGCCTGGTTTCTCACCAGCAGACTCGACCGTGGGATCTCCGCCATTGAGACGGGGATCCGTGCGATGGAAGACCGTCTGGATGCCCCGGTCCCGGCAGCGGGGATCCCCGAGCTGGACCGTCTCGGGTCGGCCATCAATCGTCTGGCGCTCGCGCTCCAGGACAACCAAGCCCGTCGCGCCGACATCGAACAGCGCCTGCGCCAGGCCGATCGGCTCGCCACGCTGGGCCGGCTCGTGGCGGGCGTGGCTCACGAAGTACGCAATCCGCTGGCATCCATTCGGCTGAAGCTCCACCTGGCGCGCGGCGCCTCGGCGGACCCCGACCGCCTTGCTCAGGCCTTCACCGTGATCCAGGAGGAGATTGACCGGATGGATCGACTGGTGGAGCGCCTCCTCTCGCTCGGCAAGCCCTCGGAGCCATCGCGCCTGCCGACCGACCTCTCCCGCTTTCTCGCGGAGCGGTTGGAACTCTGGGAAGCCCGTGCCAAGGGCCAGGGCACCGTTCTGGAATTGCAGCCGGTCAGCTCCATCTCCGAACCGGTGCTGTTGGGTCGCGATCGGGTCGGCCAGATCCTGGACAATCTTGTCGGCAATGCGCTGGAGGCGCTGACCGACCGCGGGGGACGCATCACCGTGGAAGCGGCGAGGCCCCGGGTTGGGGAGATCGTGATCGCCGTGGCCGACACCGGGCCTGGCGTGCCGTCCGACGCGGTGGACCGGATCTTTGAACCGTTCTTTACGACCCGGAACGGCGGGACCGGCCTTGGGCTGTTCCTCTCTGCCGAGCTGGCCCGCCAGCTCGGCGGCGATCTTCGCTATTGCAACCAACCTGAAGGCGGTGCGCGCTTCGAGGTGCGGCTGCCGTGTTGACGCCGCCGCCCACCGTGCTGGTCGTCGATGACGAACGACACCTCCGTGAGAGCCTCGCCGAATTGTTCACGGCCGACGGGTATCAGGTCCTTCAAGCCGTTGACGGCGACGAGGCGCTCACGCTGCTTGAGCGGTCGCCGGAGTGCCCCGACGTCATCTTCCTCGATCTGAAGATGCCGGGCCGCGATGGGATTGCCACCCTGCAGGCGCTCACGGCGCATCCCGACCTCAGGCGCATTCCCGTGGTGATCATCACGTCGTTCGGCGGCAGCGAGCAAACGATCACCGCTATGAAGACCGGCGCCTATGATTACATCACCAAGCCGTTCGACGCGGACGAAGTGCTCCGGACGGCCAGGCGCGCGGTCGAGGTCAGCCGTCTGAGCCGGGAAGTGGAGCAGTTGCGAACCCGGGCGGAGACGCTCGAGGCCGATGAGGAAATTGCCCTGATCGGGCGCCATCCGACGATGCGGGCGGTCTTCAAGCTGATTGGAAAAGTGGCGCCCTCAGACGCCACGGTGCTGATTACCGGAGAGTCCGGCACGGGTAAGGAACTCGTGGCCCGCGCGCTCCATCGGCACAGTCGCCGGGCTGATCGTCCTCTTGTGACGGTCAACTGCGCAGCGATTCCTGAAGGTCTGCTGGAGAGCGAGCTCTTCGGTCACGAGCGTGGCGCCTTTACCGGCGCCGTCCAAAACAAGCCGGGGCGGTTTGAGCTGGCTGGGGGTGGCACGGTCTTTCTCGACGAAATCGGCGATCTTCCCGCCGGCACGCAGGTCAAGCTGCTCCGCGTCCTGCAAGAGCACACGTTCGAGCGTCTCGGCGGCAAGGACACGCTGCGCGCGGACTTCCGGCTGTTGGCGGCGACCAACCGCGATCTTCCCCAGTTGATCACCGAGGGGCGGTTTCGGGAGGACCTATTCTATCGCCTGAATGTGGTGCAGGTCGAGGTGCCGCCTCTACGGGCCCGACGCAGCGATATCCCGGAGCTGGCCGAGCACTTTCTGCGGCGCTACGCGGCCCAGCGGTCGGATGGGCCGTCAGGGTTCAGCGATGACGCGCTCCGGGTCCTCTTGCTCCACGACTACCCGGGCAACATCCGCGAGCTTGAGAACATGATTCAGCGGGCGGTGGTGGTGGCGCGCGGTCCGCTGGTCGGCCTCGACGATCTTCCGGATCTGGTGCGCGGGCAGGCGTCTGGTGAGAGCGAGCCGCGTCTTCGCGAGCTGCTGACCATGCCGCTCGAGGAGGCGACGCGGGCGCTGGAGCGGATGCTCATCACGAGCGCGCTGGCTCGCTCCCAGGGTAACAAGGCCGAAGCGGCCCGACGGCTGGGCATCCATCGCCAGCACCTCTACACTAAGCTGAAGGAATTCGGAATCGAGTAGGACGTCATCCTTTGGGATCAGGCTTGCGAGTAAATCCCGCTTGGACAAAGTGCTGGTCGAAGGTGAGGGCCGTGGTCAGGTCGAACTGGCGCATGACGGCAAAGGAGATGCAGTCGGTGAATGAGTACCGTTTATCGCGGTCACGTTGAAACTGTTCCCAGCCGATGTGGAAGAGGGCTTCATCCACATAGATGAACTGGACCGAGGGACTCGCGAGCAGGTACGTGCCGATCTCGACGGCCTTCGCATGGTGCCCGCGGCGGTTAAAGAACGTCACCGCCTCATCCAGGACATAGGCGGTAGTGACCAAGGTGGGCGTGTGTGTCCGCCAATAGGCATGGGCCGCTTTGTGATGCTGATCCGAGCGGTCTTCGAGGGCGATCAGAAATGCGGAGTCCAGAAACAGCGGAGTCACACGGGGCCGTACAGATAGTCGTCATGGCGTTCGGCGCCGTCCCCGAGTCCCGTGGACACGGGATGCCGTCCCAGCCGGCGAATCGGGTCAGTCTTCAGCGGCAGGACGATAATGCGGCCCCGTTCCTTGCGGATCTCCACGGCCTTGACCCCCTTCAACAACCGCTTGGGGATCAGGACGCCTTGCTCGTGGACTGCGGCTTTCATCGTCGGATCTCTCCTTCCCGGCCTTGAAAACAATATACGGAAGCTCCCTGCATAATTAATCAGTGTATGTGTAATATGCGCGCGCGTCAAATTCTTTCACCACGGGCTTGACAGGATCGGCGAAGCGGCCCGACGGCTGGGCATCCATCGCCAGCACCTCTATACCAAGCTGAAGGAGTTCGGGATCGAGAGAAGCAGAAAAAGGTGTCAGGAACCATTGTTTGAGGCGCATGTCCTGAACGCCTGAACTGAAAGAAGGGGACGGGCGCAGCACGCGGCGCCCCTACAGGAATTGGGCAACCACAGGTGGCCTACACGGATCGGTTTGAATCCACCGAGGGCGTATCGCGATACTCCCCTATGGGACGGACGGAATGTAGACGTGAAGACGGGGGCCAGGCACCATTCAGAAATGGAGCCAGGCCCCTCAGGTCATGCTCTTGGCATGCTTGGCCAGGATGTCGTTGATGAGCGTCTGGTAGCCGACGTCCAGCCGGCCGGCTTCTTTCTTGACCTTCATCAAAACCCGAGGGTCAATGCGGATGGCGATCAACTGGCGGGCGGACTCGCCGAGCGGGGGGCGCCCCACGCGCCGCATCGCCCGCAATTGTGCATCCGACAACTCGGGGATATCAGAGAAGTCAATTTTCTCTTTGCGGCTCGCCGGCCCGCGTGGTCTGGCGGTAGGCCGCTTTCTCTTTGCGGCTCGCCGGCCTTGCACTGATGATGCGGATAACCTCGACATTGTCCTTCCTCCTCACCGTATACGCGACCGTGAGCACTCTCCCCGGACCTGACAGGCCGACACGCAAGAACCGCATTTCCCCGGAAGAATGCCGGATGTCCTGACCGTCCAACCCTTGCGTGTCGGCAAAAACAGACTGCGCTTCATCGAAGGAGACTCCGTGCTTGGACAAGTTAGCGGCGGCCTTGCCAGGGTCCCATTCGAACACAGATTTAGTATATACAGAACTTAGTCGCGAGGCAAGCTGGATGGAGTAGAAAAAAGGGACAGGCTGCTTTGTTTGGGGCGCGGCGCGCCGTGCCCCTACGTTTGGAATCGGGGCAGGCACGGGGGCCTGCTCCTACATCGGCAACGGAACAAGACGGGGGCCAGGCACCATTTCAGAAATGGAGCCAGTCCCCTCAGGATGTGACCGGCGCCCCGACGGTGTCCACCTCGAAGCCGAGGTCTTCGATCATCTGCCAGTCCTCGGCGGCGGGCATGCCCGGGGTGGTGAGATAGCCCCCGACGAAGAGCGAGTCGGCGGGGTAGAGGGCCAGGGCCTGCAGCGAGCGCAGGTTGGATTCGCGGCCCCCCGCGACGCGCAGTTCCGTACGCGGGTGCAGGAAGCGGAAGAGGCACAGGATCGTGAGGCAGCGTTGGGGAGTGAGGTTCTTCTGACCCTGCATCGGCGTGCCTACCACCGGGTGCATCAAACCCTCGGCTATATCAGTCCCGCCGCGTTCGAAGCCCGGCGGGATGTGCCTTAACTACGTGTCCGTAAAATCCGGGACAGCTCATTACGTGTTCTTCGCTTCGTGTCGCCAGAAGCTGTCGGGAGAGAGAATATCAATGCCACGGTAGTGCTTCAAGACAAGCAAGTCCTTATCCCCTGTCACGATGCACATACATGACCCAGCGATGGCCGTGCCGATGATATTGTCATCATCCAGGTCGCGGCAGACGGGAACCGGCAGGGGTTCGGGAGTCACAATGATCATCCCTGTCTTCAGGAGTGCGACCGCCTCTGTGGCTTCTTGTCTGCTGAAATGGAACTTTTTCATCAACGCCTGACGGATTTCGCCAAGGATGAAGTCTGATGTGACCAACTCATGCTCATGGACGCAGTATTCCAGCAACTCATGGCAGGTTCCACGAGCGATCAATGCAGCAATGAGGACATTGGTATCGAGGACGACCTTCACGAAACCCGATTAAACACGTCTTGATCGGTGTAGATTCCTTGCGCTTGCGCCTTAACCATCAGTCGGCTGCGAAGCGCCCGGAATTTGCGGATGAAGAGGTAATTCCGAACCGATTCTCTGATGAGATCGCTACGGGAGATTTTCTCCTGCCGGGCAAGCTTGTCCAGCTCTTCGGCAAGCTCCTCGGGAAGGCTGACGGTAACGGCTTGTCTCATGGCAGCCACCTCGTGTGATTAATTGTAATACAGGTGGCGGGCGCGAGTCCACTCAAGTTCAGACACAACACAGGGACAGGCACCATTCAGAAATGGAGCCAGTCCCCTAGGAGGCGCCTGAGCACCCTCGGCGCCACCTGCTCAAGTCCGACTTGCGGCCATGACCGAGAGATCAGATAGAATATCCAAATCAGTACTGTGAGGAATGCTCCGATGAAGACCATCCCGGCGCGCGAGATCAAGCGTCGCGGCATCACCGCCGTGGACGAAGCCCTCAAAACCGGCCCGGTTCACGTCATCAAGAACGACCGCCCAAGCTACGTCATCATGGACGAAGCGCACTACCGGGAGCTGTTTGAAAAGCGTGAGAAGGCGTACATCGCTCGTGTCAGAGCCTCGCTCAAGGATGTAAAGGCCGGGCGCGTGCGGCGCGTGACGGCCCAGAAGCTCATCGACGAACTTGGCTTGGAAGGCTAATGTATGCGCTGATCCTCACCAGCCGTTTCGAGCATCGGATCGCCAAGTTCAAACGTGCGCACCCGGAGATCAACGAGCAACTTGCGAAGGTCTTGCGGGGCCTAGAGTCCGACCCTTTTCAAAAGTACCTGCGTCTACATCCACTTGTCCTTCCTGCGGCAGCGGAAAGATCAAAAAGGTCAAAAAGAACTGGAAAGGGGAGTGCCAGGGGCAGAAGTACAGGGTCCCTGGACTCGAGTATCACGAATGCCCGAGCTGTGGTGAGAAAGTCTACGATCGCGAGACCATGCGAAAGATTGAAAGCCGCTCGCCGGCTTTTGCTAAGGAACATGCCTGACTGATTTTTCGTTGACGCATAGAGCCCCCGCCCAAACCCCGCCGAATCGGCTTCCGCACGTGACGGCACGGGGACTGGCTCCGCTTCCGAGCGGTGCCTGTCCCTCTTCCTGTGCTGGCCTGTATCTTTTTCGGTCCGCCCTCCGCTGCTTCCATTCCTCCTGCATGACTTTACGGATGGGGAGTGGTAAGGATTCCGGGGCGATGGGTAGTAAGTGTGCCTGGCACCGGTATTCTTCTCGGACATCACCGGTAATGGGCGGTCACACTTTTTCCGGAAGACGAAATTCCGCGAAGACCGGCAATTGCAGCTTTTCGCCGCCGAGGACCCTGGCGGTAAAAAAAAGGATTTCGAAGTTTTCAATCTCGCCGGATTTCGGATTCAGCCGGGCGACCATCCCATAGTCGAGTTCCTCTGATTCCTGCTCAGGGTAGGGCGCAGTTTTGCCGAGATAAAGAATGTCGCCATTGCGGTCGTATTCAACGATCAAGCGCGCTTCCATTCCATCACCCCTTCGACAAGCTTTCGTGCAATGTAAGCGGTCACGATCCAGTGACGCCCTTCCGGCGGCGGATCGGATACCACCAAGACTACCACAAACTTACCCCCTTTGAGGTTATCAAACCAGCGAGAAAGCAAACGGGTTGCGGGAAAGCGGGCATCTACGCGGACCTCGTCGGGGTCCGCCAACGTCTGGGCGAGGCGGCCGAGGTGTTCGGGGAGCAAATCCGGGTGCTTCGCGTAGATGTGTTGCTCCCGTTCGTCACTCAGCTCGACTTCCGTGTGCAGGCAGGGGCAAGGAAACCGCTTCACAGTCTAGGGGTCATTCACAGTCTAGGGGTCAGGTCTTGACATCACGGTTTCACTCATTTATCCTTCCCCATGGCCAGCCCCCTCCGACTCGCATTCTCGGGTGCGCTCTATCACCTCACCGCTCGTGGCAACGCGCAGGGCGCGA
>Ga0213870_1000179_pt1 | contig 33559 bp, 32 predicted proteins | sample WICALVC2017_Meta_FD_160119 | JGI IMG/M metagenome (GOLD analysis project Ga0213870, IMG submission 160119) | Freshwater microbial communities from subterranean cave lake in Wind Cave National Park, South Dakota, United States - WICALVC2017 | ecosystem: Environmental > Aquatic > Deep subsurface >... | reverse complement strand
TTGTGCCATTATCATTAAGTTACGATAGGGAGTTAATTTTCTCTTGACAAGAAGGGTCATGAGCGAATACGATGATGTTTTTAATAGGAGATTCTATTCAGTGATTCGCGTATATGAAAATCAGCTTGAAAAGGCCTTAAGGGCGTTCAAACGGCAGATGGCCAAAGATGGTATTTTAAAAGAGGTGAAACGCCGTACTGCGTATGAAAAGCCTTCTATAAAGAAAAAACGCAAGCAGAAAGAGGCCCATAAAAAAAGGGTAAAAGCCGCGCGGATGGTATCTTTTTCACCATTTGGCATGTAAGGGGACACTTATGAATGTTACATCTTTTGGCGGAAGCGGCATTCCCCCTGTTTATTCGCAAACCCTGCAACCCCTTTCTGCGCCACCTTCTGCGCGAGGAGAAGCTCCGCCGCCTTTATCTGGGGTCAATAGAGTAACGCCCACATTTGCCCCGTCTGGCAAAGAGACTGAGTACGGAAAACGTTTTGTCATTGCGCGAGAAGATAAAACCAACGCCACCCAGAAATATTCGCCTAAAGAAAATGCGGCGCCTTTCCAACAACAACTTGGTCGTCTTGTGGATCGCGTTGTCTAATTCGTTTTTGGTTCTTCCATGTATCTAAAACGGCTTGAGCTTATCGGTTTCAAATCGTTTCTTGATAAAACCACCATTGATTTAAGACGCGGCATGACTGCCATTGTCGGCCCCAACGGTTGCGGCAAAAGCAATCTGATAGATGCTGTTTTATGGGTCTTGGGGGAACAACGCCCCAAAGCATTGCGCGGAGAGAAGATGGAAGATGTCATCTTCAATGGCACCGAGCATCGCAAGGCTTTGGGCATGGCGGAAGTCTCTCTTACATTAGGGGATATTTCAGAGCCAACTGCTTCTCCCTACTCTCCTTATTCCGAGATTACCATCACGCGGCGATTGTTTCGATCTGGAGAGTCTGAATACGAAATCAATCAATCGCCCTGTCGGCTCAAAGATATTCGTGAGCTATTGATTGACGTTAGAGCCGGATATAAAATTCATACCATTATTGAGCAAGGCCGCGTAGACGAAATATTGGCCTCTTCTCCCGCGCAACGCCGTGAGTTGGTCGAGGAGGTTGCAAACGTAACACGCTATCGCCTTCGCAAAGAAGAAGCACTGCGAAAATTAGATGCAACCTTCCGAAACCTGCTTCGTATTCAGGATATTTCTGCAGAGGTCAAACGGCAGATTAATGCGCTGGATCGTCAGGCGCGGCAAGCCCAAAAATATCAGCAGATTTACGAAAACCTGAAATCGCACGATTTAACAATCGCAGGAATGGAATGGGCGGAATGGACAGGCACAGGGGAAACGCTCATTCATGAAGAGAAATCACTGCAGGAGGCTTCAATACAAAACGAGGCAGAGAACGGATCGTATCAACTCAAAATTTCTACAGAACGCATCATTCTGACAGAAAAAGAACAAGTGATATCGCAACAAAAAGATCAGATGGCCGAGTGCGACGGAAAAATTGGAAGGGCGGAAGGTCGTGTCGAACGCACGCGTGCCCAAACAAAAGAATGGGCTGAAACAACGGAAAGAACAAAAACAGAGATATTAGAAATTACGCAAGCAGAATCAGAAACGGTTCTCAACCAAAGCCGTTTGGAAGAAGAACGGCAGGCTATTGATCAATCTCTTCCCCAAATAGAAACCGATCTTTTAGCCCATGAAGCGCAGGTGAAACAAATTGGCGAAGCTGTTTTGCAAAAACTAACCCATGAAGATCATGAACGGTCAGGGCTTTTTGAGTGTGTCTCCCGACTGACTGAGGCGCGCAATAATCTGGTCCATTTTGATGCGCGAAAAGAAACCCTTACCAAGAAAAGAGATTTGGATGCAATGCGCGCAAATGAAATCGCGCGGCGGCGGGAAGACACGAAAAAACGATTGGAAGCATTTCAGGAAGAATCTGAAAAGGCAGATCAATCCATCATTTCAGGCCGCGCATTGCTCAATCAAGCGCACATTGACTTCAAGAATCATATCGGCAAGCAGGAAGAGGACAAGAATCTTCTTTATAAAACAAAAGAGGCTTGGGCGCGGACACTTGCGGAATTGGCATCTAAAGAAGGTTTTTATCGCGGCCTCTTTGGCCCTGCGCGTGTAACGACACTTGACCTTCAATGCACCAATGCATTTGTTGCAGATGTGATTGACGTTCCAGACCGTTACGAAAAAGCGATTGAAGCCGCATTGGGTGAGCGGCTTCGCGGCATGGTTGTTGAGACCCTTCCCGGCCTTAAAGCAGGGATCAAACAGCTTCAAGAATTAAAATCAGGACGTGGCACATTTATTCTGCTAGACCCCCCGATCAAGCAACCACAAGAAGAGGCAAAAGTAGCCCCTGTCCTATCAGATGTCGTCGGCTATGCGCTTGATCTTATATCGCCCAGAGCAGGATATGCGGAAGTGATACACAGGCTTTTGGGCGGTGTATTGATTGTTCGTCATATTGATGCGGTCTTTGAATGGCTGGCGTTATCGCCGCCTTCGTTTGATTTACCCAAACTGTTTGTTTCTTTGCAAGGGGAGGTGATTGATCCTTCAGGCATTATTTCTGGAGGCGAAGTCAGCGGCCTGTTTGAGCAAAAAAGAATCATTGCGGTGCTTTCCGAAAAAACGGCAGAATTACATACTGAAGTCACACAATTGGAGTTGCGCATTGAGCAAAACAAAACTGTACAGCTGGAGATACAATCTCAAGTAGAGCAGTCAGAAGGAGCCGTTCGTGAAATAGAATCCAAAAGACAGGCATTGCAAAAAGAGATGCATGCGATCACCTTGGAAAACGATAAAATTCAGCTTACCCACCAAACAATTTTATTTGATCAGGAATGCGAGGATGAAGAAAGCACCTCTCTTTTACAAAAGCGTGAAAAAGAACTGCTGGTCATTGCGGCATTAGAGCGGCAAAAAACCGAGAAAGATTCTGTTTTTGCCTTGTCTCTCAAGGAGAAAGAAGCCATTTTGTCTGATCAAAAAAGTGCGGCAGAACGGTTGCTGGTATTACGATTGCAATTGACGCATCTTAAAGAAAACCAAAAACAGGCGTTTGCAAAAATGGATCAGATCACCCGATCTTGTGCGTCGCTTAAACTCCGCAAAGAAGACAGGCTACGGCTTTTAACCTCCCTTGCGGAAAAGTCCGTTGCGGCGCAAACAGAAGAATCAGCATCTCTTACAGAGATAGAATCGCTTTCTGTTTTACGAGGCGGCATTTTAGAAGCCGTTCGAAAAGCCTACGAAGACCGCACTTCCACAGTCGCGATATTAGAAACGCTGGAAGGGGAAAGCAAAAAATTATTATTAGAAAACAATAAAATCGTAAGCCGCCTCAATGACATTTCCGTTCGGAAGCTAGAAGCTACGATGACCTTGGATAAAATCAGGGAAACCGTTTTGACGCAATACCAGACAGAGATGCCAGTCTCGCTTTCGCACGAAGCGGAAAAAGACAGTCAGGACACGGCAAGCAGTGCCCCTACATTAGAAGAACTGAAAAAGACGCGGGATCAGTTTAGGGCATCGCTCACGGCAATAGGCCCTGTCTCCCTTGGTGCCATTGAGGAATATCAGGAATTAAGCACAAGACACACGTTTTTAAAAGCGCAGGAAGAGGATTTAATGAAGTCAACAGAAGACCTAAAAACTGCGATCAGTAAAATTAATAAAACAACCGAAACGCTTTTTATTGACACCTTTCATGCGATCAATCAGAAATTTGGCGAGACCTTTACTTCCTTTTTTGGTGGTGGAAAAGGAGAGCTTGTTTTAGTGGATGAGAAAAACCCATTAGAATCTGACATTGAGATTGTGGCCGCTCCGCCTGGGAAAAAATCCAAAGCCCTATCCCTTTTATCAGGGGGAGAAAAAGCGTTGACCGCGCTTTCTTTATTGTTTGCGACCTTTTTAAATCAGCCCGCGCCTTTTTGCGTATTAGACGAAGTGGACGCCCCGCTTGATGAAGAAAACACGCGCAGGTTTTCTGCGGCGATTGAACGTCTTGCAGAAGGAACGCAGTTTATGGTGATCACGCACAATAAACGTACCATGGAAAAAGCCGATATTCTCTATGGGGTTACCGCAGAAGAGGCCGGCGTCTCAAAGCTCATTTCTGTCAGCCTAAAGGAAATCAGCGCAAAGCAATCTGTCCCCGCGCAGATCTAATCTCAAATTCCACTAGGAGGAATGTTATGAAAGTTTCTATTGTTTGGGCCATTCGGGAACAGCCTGATGACGAGAACGAGGATCTCTACGAGTTTGGCCTGTTCTATTTTAGGCTGATTGACGCAACGACTCCAAAAGAGGAAATGGCCGTGCCAGCCATCTTGGTTCGTTTTTCAGATGTGAGTCAAATTGAGACGCTTCAATTTCACTGTCCTTTCGCAAGGCTTGGCCCTTCTCATGCTTTTACAGAAGGGCTGGTTTTAACAAAAGATTTGGAAGAGGCAGGGACGCTTTGTAAAAAACTAGAACGCATTTTTATGGATGCAGAAATGAAAGAGATGCTCGACGATGATGTGATGGAGGATTATTAGGCAGGTATTTCTATATCAATGGAATTCTTTTTTCGCGCGCAGAATACTCAATGACCGTTACGGCTTGGTGCAAGCGTTGAAGACGCACATTGCGCTTTCGGATTGAAAGCGTGTCGTTTGTGGGGAAACTCTGACTGCGAATGTCTTTTTGCGACTTTCTTAAAAACTGAAGCAGTTCCTTATAATTGTCCGCGGTAAACCGTTTTAAAAGCTGAGGATTGACCGACACAAACCCCTCCGCAACATCCTTTGCAATCACAGAAAGTGAGCGGCCGTTTAACTGATTTTCTGGCATGATAAAACACTTTCCAATGATTGACACAATAGTATCACTATAATAGAGTAAGATGCTAGAGATTTAGAATCAGGATACAAGCGATATGGAACAACAAGAACGAGACACAAAACCCCTGATGGTGGCGGAACTTTATCATCAGGAAACGAAGTATGCTGAACGCGAAATGGGCAAGCATGAGAAAAGGCTTGATCTGCGTGAACAGCCCGAATCCTACAAGGAATATCATAGTGAGCAGAGATTTGATCTGACGCCCTATCTGCCGTTTCAGAACAATATCTTTACAGGGGAACCGCTTGCCCCGATTAAAAAATTGTCTCAAGAAACTCCGATCACAAGGGCAACCCTCTCCCGCCTTCTTTATTTTACAAATGGCGTAACCGGTATTTTAAGATACCCAAATGGGCAGTCCCTTCTTCTGCGCGCCGCTCCCACAGCGGGCGGGCTTTATCCTACAGAAATCTATCTCGTTATTCGGAATTGTTCTTATCTGACATCCGGCATTTATAATTTTCAAGTGAAAAACCATTCCCTTGTGCTGGCTTGGGAAGGCGATTATTGGAACGCATTTGAGAAATATTGCATGGGACACGAGGCAATCGGACAATCCGACTGCCTGATTCTTTTAACAGCAGTCTATGAACGAAGCACATGGCGTTATTCAGAAAGGGCGTATCGCCGCATATTGCTTGATACGGGACACGTCCTTGGAAACTTAGCCGCGTATGCGCCTTACGAAGGGCTCACGCCTGTCCCCATGGCCGGTTTTTTTGATGCCTCGTTGAACGCGTTGCTTTATCTGGATCCATCAAAAGAGGGGGTATTGGCCGTTGTCGCCTTGCCACAAACGGAAAAAATCGCGCATCACGAAGTGCGTCTTCATTCTGCAGTGGCCTCCCGATCACAAACACCTACTGCAACCGATTCAGCGATGCTTCAGCTTGCGTTGCACCGCATATCCTCAATACGAGAGGCAGACAGAGTAGATCAGGCGCCTGTGCCTCTCGAAACGCTGGAACCTGAAGTCAAAAAAACGGAACCCAGAATTATTTTTCACGATACGCCCATTCGCTGGCCAGAAGGCGTAGGGCAAACGATCTTGAATCGGCGATCCACGCGGGAATTCACGGGAGAGGGGTTCTTACAAGAAGAGCTCTCGGCGATTTTGGAGTACGGCTATCAACCGGTTATTCAGGGGCTTGCGTCGTCGTCTCCTTCTTTCTTTTTCACCCCGTCGCTTTTAAAGACAACGCTGATCGTTCAGAAAGTGATTGGGTTGTCAGAAGGAATTTATCAATATGATCCTTACGAGAAGACGGCGATACAAGTTCGCGCAGGCGATTTCCGAAATCAAACGACCCATTTTTGCCTTGGTCAGGAGCTTGCTAAAAATTCTGCCGCATTGGTGATTCATCTGGCGCATTTTCCAACGGCCTTACAGAGATACGGAGACCGTGCCTATCGGTATCTTCACATGGATGCAGGGCATATTGGGGAGCGAATGAATCTTGCCGCGATTCAAATGGGACTTGGTGTGAGTGGCATTGGCGGGTTTTATGACGACGAGGTGAATCATCTGCTTGGTCTTTCATTAGATTGGATTGTCGTTTATATCACCACATTAGGACGTCCCTAATGGTGCGCTGTATTCGTTGTGAGCAATCTGCGGAACCGATCAGTGTCATGCCCCATGGAGGCGTGTTGGGGGCAGAACTTACGGCAAAAATTTGCGCCCTTTGCTGGGAGACGTGGAATCAAGAAGCGATCAAGATCATCAACGAGCATCGGCTGAATTTAAGCGATCCTTCCGCGCGCAGTTTTTTATCAACCCAGATGAAGATTTTCTTAAAGTTGATGTCGCCCCCACCCATTTCTGTAACATTGTCCTAATGCCTATCGCTACGAATAAAGCGCGAATGGCCAAGATATTGCGTCGTCTTGAGAAGGCGATCCCGCAGGCGAAGGTCGCATTGGCGCATCAAAATCCGTTTGAGTTATTGGTCGCAACGATTCTTTCTGCGCAATGCACCGATGCGCGTGTGAATCAAGTCACCCCAAAACTTTTTTCTCTTTATAAGACGCCCTCTGATTTTGTAAAAATGTCTTCTGTTGCGTTAGAGGCCATCATTCGATCCACTGGATTTTATAAAAATAAAGCCAAGTCCATTATGGGAGCGGCCCAAAAAATTGTGGAGCGATTTTGCGGCGAGGTTCCAAGCACAATGGAGGCGCTTTTGACATTACCGGGGGTAGGCCGCAAGACGGCGAATGTGGTTTTGGGACATGCCTTTGGTGTTCCCGGTGTTGTTGTGGATACCCATGTTCGGCGCGTGGCAAACCGATTGGGATTGACGCAATCGCAAAACCCAGATCATATAGAGGGCGATTTGGGATTATTGATGCCCAAGTCAAAATGGATTGATGGCGGAAGCCGCCTGTTACTGCATGGGAGACACGTTTGCCGCGCGAGAACGCCGTTGTGCAGGGGATGTACGCTCTTTAATCTTTGTCCAAACGAGGAAGAAAAGCAAAAAGCTGAAAATCGGCCATGAAGTCTGTATAATAGCGCGATCTTCATTTTGCGCCTGTAGCTCAGTCGGATAGAGCAAAGGTTTTCTAAACCTTTGGCCGCAGGTTCGATTCCTGCCAGGCGCACCAAACTGGTGCTCAATATTGTTAGATGACATTTTTATTTGAATTATTGACAAATTCAAATAGTCTTTGATACCATCCTTCTCCCCAAATAGATATGGGCAAAAAGATTTTAATTTCAACGTAAGGAGCAAGAAAAATCATGAGACTTCTCGGAAGCCATCTTTTGAAACCGTTTTTTATTCTCACGCTGATTTTTTCCATGCGAAGTTTCGCCCTCGCGGAGGAGCCTGCTGTCCACAACCATTCGGATCATTCGGATCGTTCAGATGCGCAATCCAGTCAATTAAAGACCAATCAATTACAGGCGGGCATTGCGCCGAACTGGCAAAAAAAACTAAAAGACCAGATTGCCAGAGAAGATAAAGCGGAAGGCCGTGATGGCCATGCTGATCAGGTCAATGCGGCGATGGGCAAGCTGATGAACGAGATTGGCGTGGGCATGAAACAACATGCGGGGCCTGGCGGCAATACAGGTGCTTTTGCTGATATGGGTGCGATGCAGCAGATGGATCAGAGTTTTTTTCTTGCGGCAACCGGCACAGAAGAATCGGTGACCAAGGGAGGCCGTTGTCCTAAAGGTGCCCCTGTCAAGAATTATGATATTACCGCCATCAATGTTGAGATTACTTTAAACCAATGGTTAGATTATCATCCCGGTTATATGTATGCCTTAACAGAAGATTTGCCAACCATTCGGGCGGAAGAAACGAAAAACGCAGAGGCCCGTAAAAAAGAAGGGTATGATCCTGGGGCTGTGACCAATGGCTTGCAGACGGACCTCATTCAACCGTTGAATATTCGCGGCAATCAGGGAGATTGTATTGGTATTATTCTTCGCAATGAGACGGAAGGAGAAGATGTTAGTCTTCACATCCATGGTTCTAGCATGGTCATTAAAAGTACAGGCGAGGCGGCAACGATTGCGAATCCTGATTCCACGCTTAAAAAAGGGACGACCCAATCTTTTGAGTGGTATATTCGTCCAGAGGAACAGGAGGGAGGGCACACCTTCCATAGCCATGTGGGCCGTGAGCAGGCGAGTTTGGGCATGATTGGAACGTTTGTTGTTGAGCCAATGGGCTCTCGCTATCTTGATCCTTTTACGGGCAAGGAAAGTAAACGCGGCTGGCAAATGGTGATTGCCGCAGATAAAGTGAGTCATCCAACCGAGAAAGATTTTAGGGAGTTTGTGATTATCTATCACGAAATCGGGGATGAAGCATTTAGACCCTTAAATCGGAGCGGGGAGATGATTCCTCAGCGCGATCCCAACACCGACGCCTATCGTCCTTCTGCCCGCGCGATTAACTATCGGAGCGAGCCGTTTGGCGTTAACAATCTTGCGTTGCAGGAGAAATATTTTCACCATGAAGATGAATCGTTGAGTTATAGCTCTTACACTTTTGCCGATACCCCCACGATCATTCCGCGGTCTTATATGGGGGATCCCGCGAAGTTTCGATTGATTCATGGCGGCGGCGAGGTATTTCATTCGCATCATCCTCATGGAGGGACAATTCGTTGGCTTCGTCAGCCTAAGGCCGATGGAAAAGAGAAATTTCTTTTGACAGCGGCAGAAAACGGCCCTGTGAAATATCCAGAGATTCGTACCACGTCAGACCGTGTAGATGTGCAAGTGATCGGGCCTTCCGAGGCGCTTGATCTTCAAACAGAATGCGGCTCTGGCCTCTGTCAGCAGTTGGCGGGAGATTTTTTATTCCACTGCCATGTCGCGCACCATTATGTCGCTGGCATGTGGGGATATTGGCGGGTATATAACACGCTTCAGACGGGAAATTATCCGTTTGCCAGCACTGATGTGATGCCAGCCTTGCTGGAGCTTCCAGATCGTCAAGGCCGTATCAAGCCCGCAGTGACCTCTGATAAGCTTGTGGGTAAGACGATGGATTGGTTTGATAAAAAATGGAATGTAACGGCGAGCAAGGCTGATTGGTCAAAGCCCATTCCCGATATTGCAATCAAAGATTGGGTCACGATGATGCTTCCGCCAGCCGGTCGTCCGGGACATACTGCCGATGAGAAAGGCCAGATTGAGGCGTATGATGCGACGGTTTGGGACTGGACATGGGAAGGGAATAAGGCCATGGGCGAAGAAGAGGTGACGGGCAAGTTCCCTTGGCCGAAATATAAATCGCCGATGCCGGGAAAGCGGCCTCCGATTCTTTTTGACGGCAAGACCGGTAAGCTTGCATGGCCCCATTTCAAGCCTCACTTTGGAAAGCGGGTTCCATTTGCGCGCCATCATGGGCCGGCACCGTGGTTAGAGCCGATTCATATGGAAAAAGAGAACGGGTCGTTGCCCACTGATCCGGGCGGAAAGGGGCCTGTCGGAAAGGAAACTGGTCAGCCTGCAAGGCCTGGAGAGCAGGGGCGTTGGAGTCTTTGTCCGGAAAATGCGGGTCGTAAGCAATACACGATTCATTTCATTGAGACCCCTATCATGCTAACCAAGGGGATCGGAAAAGAAAAACCGATTATTGATCCAAACGGGCTTTTATATGTTCTTCATGAGGAAGAGGCTGAGGTGAAGTCTGATCCAGGGGGAGAAAAGACAATTCCTCTTGTCTATCGCGCCAGTGTTTATGATTGCGTAGATGTGATCTTAAAGAGCGAGTGGAATGATAACGACACGCAGAACTTTCAGATGTCAAAGATCAATATTCATATCCATTTTATTCAGTTTGATAACCAAGCGTCCGATGGCGTGATTACCGGATTCTCTTACGACCAGTCGGTTCGTCCGTTTACCATGATCGGGAAAAAAGCGGAGAAGGGGTTGCCGCCGCCGATGAATGCGCTTTTGGTGGAAGAGTCCAAAGCAGGCGCGAGTTCTATTAAAATCAAGATGGGGGAAGGTGCAACGCCGTTTCATATTGGCACTGATCTTATGATCGGGATGCGCGAGGTCAAGACGTCGGAGATTCGGTGGATTAAAGATATTAAAGGAGACACCGTTACCTTCACAGAGCCTTTAAAGTTTGACCATAAGAAGGACGAGATCGCGTCGGTCGAGTGGGTGCGATATCGTTATTGGGTGGATGCTGATACTGGTACAGTCTTTTGGCATGACCATGCCTTTGGCGCAACAACATGGCCGCATGGTGGCGTTGGCGCAATGATTGTGGAGCCAGTCGGCGCAACCTATCATAACCCGACGACGGGTGAAGAAGTGCGGAGCGGCCCGATTGCCGATATCCACTCGACCGAGCCGATTGGGTATGGGATCAACGGCAGTTTCAGGGAACTGGTGGTGATGCCGCACGATACGGTTCCGTACGCGGCGCAGGTAGTGACCGAGGGGAATCCCCCCGGGCAAACGATTCAGGTCGCGATTGATGCGGGGCAAACGACGTCATTTCAAATGCCGTATGATCTAGACTTGGTTGCAGTTCCGATGTTGAATGGCGGAACCCATACAACAGGAGGGGGCTTTAACTTCCGTGCGGAGTCTGTGGCAAGGCGTTTGCGGTTAAATCCTGATCCAACGCTGATCTTTTCGAGCAAGACGTTTCAGGATCCGAGTACTCCGCTTTTGCGCGCCTATTTAGGCGATACGGTCTCTGTGCGTCTCTTGCATACGCTGATGAATGAGAGTCATGTCTGGAAGATCGCGGGACACGCCTTTCGGACGGAGCGGTATGCTGAGCATTCTGATTTCAGAAATGCGCATCATGTTGGCATTGCGGAACGGTATGATTTGGTCTTTAAGGCGGGAGGTCCGCAAGAAATCGCGGGCGATTATCTGCATTACAATGGCCGAGCGTCCCATCTTTCGGAAGGGAGCTGGGGCATTTTACGGGTGATGGATAAAGAGATCGCCAGCCTGAAAAAACTGCCGGGTCGGGATGAGATTCCTGCATCGGCAAAATCAGTCTGTCCGACCGGTGCGCCAACCAAGAGCTTTAATGTTGTTGCCATTGATCATCCGTTGAAGTTCAATCCCAAAGCGCCCGATGCGATTGAGGTTGATTTTGACCGTAAATTATTGGTTGCAAACCCGAACGGAAAGATATTTATACTGGAGGGCGAGAGGGCTAATTTAAAGGCAGAAGGTTTTCATCCAATGCCGTTGGTGCTTCATGTCAACGTGGGGGATTGTGTCAAGGTCAGCCTAAAAAATGAGTTGAAGAAAGAGCGCGCCTCGTTTAGCGCGGACATGCTCTCCTTCGACCCAAAAGATTCTCAGGGGGTGAACGTCGGCAATAATCCGGGGGATCAAACTGTTGGTCCCGGAAAGAGCCGAACATACACCTTCTATGCCCATCCTTATCATGGGGAGACCGCTTCGTTGGTTTGGGATTGGGGGAATTTTATCAACAGTGTTCGTGATGGGCTTTATGGTGCCGTCATTGTTGGGCCGCGTGGGGCAACCTATCGTGATCCTGCAACGGGTGCGGATGTTTCGTTAAAAAGCGCTTGGTCGGCCGATGTGATTTTGGATCGGACGCGGCCGGAGAGTCTGGGGCGCAGTGATTTCCGCGATGCGTCGCTGTTTTTCCAGGATGAGGACAACATTATTGGCACCTCGTTTATGCCGTACCTCCAGCAGATTGGGGGACTCACCGGCGTGAACTATCGCAGTGAGCCATGGGCGTGGCGTGAAGAAAATGGGTGCGAGGCTGGAAATATGTTTACTTCCTGTGTCGCTGATCAACCCGATATCGTGACGCCGATTATTCAGGCGCATGCCGGCGATCCAGTTCGCATCCATGTCTTTGGGGCGTTTGGGGAACAGAATCAGGTATTCAGCATCGAAGGGCATGAGTGGCCATTTAAGCCAAACATGGTTGGTGCCGATATGCTAAGTAGTTTGCAATTTGGCAGTTCGGAGTATCTGGATGTCTATCTGAAGGAGGGTGCAGGCGGCCCGTTTGCGCTCCCTGGGGATTATGTCTGGCAAAATCATCGTATGCCGTTTGCGGCCGCTGGGCAGTGGGGCTATCTGCGGGTTCTCCATGCGGGCGATCCCAAGATTCTTCCATTGAATGGTACGCTTAGTTCCGTGCCGCGTACTGCCGGAGTCGGTATTCCGAATGCCGACGTGGAAGCAGGGAAACGCGCTCTGCCTCTGCCCGTACCGGTTTCGATGCTAGGAAAGTAGGGGTGCGCCTCTGCGTGTGCGCCCTTTTGATACGGGGCAGACAGAGATATGTCTGCCCCTACAAATAATTGGGTACTTGAAATGAAAAAAATATCTTTCTTTCGATTTTTTTTAGCATTTATTTTTCTTTCGGCAATCGTGTTTTTAGAAAATAGCCCCCTCTCTGCCTATGACGAGATTGACGTTCAAAATGGCGGAAAGATCACAGGCCGTGTTGTCTTAAAAGGGACAGTCCCTGCACCGCGTATCTTTTCGTTGGTTCTTTATCCTTTTAGCTCTTTTTGCAAGGGGATTTCCGATGGCGATGGAAATGTTCTTGTGGAAGAATTTTATGTGAGTGCTTTTGGGGGTCTAAAGGATGCTGTTGTGGCAGTGCAACAGGTCAAAAAAGGAAAGCCATTTGCGCGGATTAACCCAAAATGGGTTGCTGAAGACTGTATGTTTCATCCTGCGGAGGCAACGTTCGATGAGAAATATGTTAAAGATGCAGATGGACAGAGGCATCATGAGCATCCGTTGGTCTCTGTGGTAGAAAATGGTCAGATGATTGCCGTCGAAAATCTTGATCCTGTTGCGCACAACACCCAAATCTATCAAACTGGAAAAGGGAATATCATTTTAAATGTTCCGCTTCCGCCTGTGGGTACGCCTGATGCGAAAAATGGCGGCGGGATACTGAATTTTTCTGAAGGGAAGAAGATATTCCAGATGATTTGCGGTGCCCACGAATTTATGCAAAGCTGGGGCTTTGCGGTGGATAATCCCTATTATGCAAAAACAAAAAGAGACGGGGATTTTACCATTGACCGCCTTCCCCCCGGAACCTATCGTGTAACGGCATGGTATCCTCATATCAAGCCCGTTGAGAAAGAGATTACTGTGAAGGCGAACGAGACCGTAGATCTTAATTTTGAGTTTGATTCAAAACAGGTGGAGCGGCCGCTTTATGAGAGTCAGGCGAAGTTTCGGATTGGGCCTGACGCGCTTCCGAACGAACATTTGAGACATCATTCTCCTTTCCGCCAGCGTCCTCCAAGCTAATGAAAAAAATATCAGGATGGCGTGCTGTTCACTGCTTGTTGCTTCTCTCGTTGGCAATTTGTCTTCCGGCCCATGTTGTCTTAGGATACGAGGAGGTTTCTGTCACATCTCTGGCGACGCTGTCTGGCAAAGTGACTTTAAAAGGCGCTGTTCCGGCAACTCGGATTTTTCATCTTGTTTTCTCTCCGAATATCGCGTTTTGCAGTCGGGTTTCTGATGGCAAGGGGAATCGGCTGTTAAAAGAGTTTCGTGTTGCTTCTGATGGTGGATTTCAGGATGTTGTGGTTGCCGTCGTCGGTGTAGAAAAAGGGAAGCCGTTTAATTTTGTGCCTCAGATAGACATTGAAGATTGCAGGATGCTTCCGTTTGTGACACCGGTGAGGAATCAATATCCAATCGCTCTTGTAAATCATGATCCGGTGCATCATGACATTCAAGGGTACACGCTGAAGGAAAACTATACCTTTCCGATGTTCAATAAACCGTTGGTTCCAGCGGCGAACAGTTCAGCCAAAATTCGTATGCGTGACGGGCATTATATTTTTCGGACACAGTGCGGGGTGCATGATTTTATGCAGTCGTGGGGAATAGCGGTTGGGAATCCGTATTTTGCAGTAACGGGTAAAGACGGACAATTTGACATATCGGATATTCCAGCCGGGGAGTATGATCTAATTGCGTGGCATCCGTATTTAAAGATTGAGACACAGAGGATCAAAGTGGGCGAACAAGGAAAGATCACTGCAAACTTTGAGATGGATGCCTCTTTTGTTGAAATTCCTCTATATAGCACTCAAAAGGAGTACCGATTAGACACGACATTAAAGATTGACCAAATCGTTTCCCCCTCTGTTGAACTTCAGATAGAATAGGCCACTGTTGCACCTACGGTAAATTTGTTTTCATGAAATTGCAAAAGAGATATTTTGAAGTTTTATTGCTCGTTATTTTAGGAGCAAGCATTTTCTCCTTTGCCAATGCGGTTAATCGAGAAACTTTTGGGCTTGATATCTTGCGTCATGAGTGGCATCCGAAAACCGTGTGGGAGCGGATTGGAAAGACTCAGTTTATTTGGAAGGCCACGGTCATCAACCGTTCCGATATGCAGAAAAGGGTTTTTGTCTACTACAGTCTTTTAGATGATCATCATCGTCCGCTTTCTAGAAATGTTGCGGATAAAGTGATCAACGCCCATCAGACGGTTGAGATTGTCGGAGACTCTTATATCAATACCGCCTTTCTCCCGCGGGTTAAAAACAGCGATGCGACCCTTCGCGTCGGTTTCCCTGAATGATAAAACGCTTGCCGTGCAAAGAAATGCAATGCGGCGTATAAATACGTGGACGATCTAAAACAAATCATAATATACACAGACGGTGCCTGCACTGGAAATCCCGGGCCTGGCGGTTACGGAACTGTTTTACTATGCGGAGATCACCGAAAGGAAATCAGTGGCGGCTATCGGCTGACTACCAATAACCGGATGGAGTTAATGGCGGCCATCGCAGGGCTCAAAGCCATTAAGCAAAACTATCCTGTTGTGCTTTACAGTGACTCAAAGTATGTTGTGGATGCGATGACGCAAGGCTGGGCAGTGCGTTGGCGCGCCAATGGCTGGAAGCGGAATAAGAAAGCAAAGGCTGTCAATACTGACCTTTGGGAACAGTTGCTTTTGATCTGTGAGCAGTTGGATGTAGAGTTTAGGTGGGTGAAGGGGCATTCAGGCGATCTTGAAAATGAACGGTGCGATACCCTCGCTGTACAGGCGGCGCATCAGGCCAATTTGCCTGTTGACCTGGGATACTTCCCTGATCCGCAGTAAAGAAAAAGATGGCTTTCAATCAAACAATTAAAATTGTCTTTATGGGAACGCCACAGTTTGCCCTGCCATCGTTTGAGGCCATTGCCGATTCAGAAGAAGTGATTGCAGTGGTCACACAGCCAGATCGCCCCGCGGGCCGCGGCATGGCACTGACAGCTTCTCCGATCAAGAATGCCGCGCTCAAAAGAAACATTCCGATTTACCAACCTGAACGGATCCGAAAAGATACCGCTTTTATTAAAACGCTATCTGATCTTCATCCAGATATGATTATTGTCGTTGCGTTTGGACAGATTTTGCCAGAATCAGTTTTAACGATTCCGCGTTTGGGATGTATTAATTTGCACGCTTCTCTATTGCCAAAATATCGCGGCGCGGCACCCATTCAGTGGGCATTGATTCGTGGCGAAAAGACAACAGGTGTGGCTTCCATGCAGATGGACGCGGGGATGGATACAGGGGCCATCCTGCTACAGCAAGAAGTGGTCATTGATGCAGGCGAAATGGCCACAGCACTTTCAACGCGATTGTCGCATAGTGGCGTCAATGTATTGGTAGAGACTATAAAGAAAATCAAAGAGGGGAGCCTCGTCCCTACGCCACAGCCTGCGGAAGGTGTAACGCTTGCGCCCCTTTTGAAAAAAGAGGATGGATATATTCGGTGGGGGGATTCTGCAACGCAAATTTTTAATCGCTATCAAGGCGTTTTTGCTTGGCCTGAAACAACGATGTTTCATGGCGAGGAGAGATTAAAAATTATTGCTTTGAAAATAGGGTCGCAGGAGGGGAGATGGGGCGCGCCAGGAGAGCTACTCAAGGTATCGGATCAAGGGCTTGAAATCGCGGCGGGCATCGGTTATATAGTAATAACGAGATTGAAATTTTCGGGGGGCAAAGATATTGCGGCAGAGTGCTATGCGGCTAATGTAGGTCTGCCGATCGGAACAATTTTTCACACATAATTAAGGAGATGTCAATGATGAATGGATTGCGAACAACATTTTTAATGACGCTACTGACCTGTCTGCTTGTTTTTGCAGGACAGGCGATGGGCGGCCCGGGCGGGGCGAAGATGGCCTTTATCATCGCGTTGATTACAAATGGCGTGAGTTATTTTTTCTCCGATAAAATTGTCTTGAAGATGTATAACGCAAAACAGGTGACGCGCGAGGATGCCCCCAATCTCTATGGTGTGGTGGCCGATCTTGCGATGAAGGCCAATATGCCGATGCCGAAAGTCTATATCATTGAAAACCCAGCCCCTAACGCCTTTGCCACGGGGCGTAATCCCCAACATGCGGCTGTTGCGGCAACCACCGGTATTTTAAAATTATTAAACCGCGAAGAACTAACGGGTGTGATGGCGCATGAAATGGCGCATGTGGCCAATCGGGATATTCTCATTGGCTCTATTGCGGCGACTGTGGCAGGCGCTATCTCAATGATGGCGAACATGGCGCAGTGGGCCATGATATTCGGCGGAGGACGATCAAACGATAGAGACAACGAAGGCAGTGGTGGCGGCAGTTTCATGGGAAGCCTTGTCGTGATGATGATTGCGCCGTTTGCGGCCATGTTGATTCAAATGGCAATATCCCGATCACGGGAATATGCCGCCGATGCCTTTGGGGCGCGACTTTCTGGCAATCCAAGGTGGCTTGCCAATGCGCTTCGCAAACTGCATCTGGGTGTGCAGAATGTTCCAATGGACGCGTCTCCTGCCACAGCCCACATGTTTATCGTTAGCCCTTTAACGGGCGGCGGAGTAATGTCTCTTTTTTCTACGCATCCACCGATGGAGGAACGGGTTGCGCGCCTTGAGGCGATGATTCTTTAAACGCGATTTTCAATCAGGAAATCCATTCTTTTTGAGCCGTGGACACCGAATACGAGAACCCCATACCCGCGACCCAAGCATGTTTGTCAGGCATAGCGATGATAACGATGACGGATGTTATCCAGTTTTAATAGAAAGTTCTTTTAACTGTTTTGGATCCACTTCCGATGGGGCTTGCGTCATTAAGCAAATTCCTTTTTGTGTTTTTGGAAACGCGATGACATCCCGAATGGACTCGCTGTCGGTTAAAAGCGCGGCGAGCCGATCCAATCCAAACGCAATCCCGCCATGCGGCGGCGCGCCATACTGCAATGCCTGTAACAAAAATCCAAATTTTACGGAAGCCTCTTCCTTTGTAATGCCAAAAAGTTCAAAAATTTGAGCCTGTAAATCAGACTGGTGAATACGGATGGAGCCGCCTCCCACCTCACAACCGTTTAAGACAAAATCGTACGCCTTTGACCGCACAAACAAGGGGTCTGTTTTAAGCAGGGGAATATCTTCGTCCATAGGCGCGGTAAAGGGATGATGAATGGCCACATACCGTTTTTCGGTGTCATCATATTCCAATAACGGAAAATCCGTTACCCACAGCGGCCTAAATTGATCCTTGTCAATTCGGTTAAGTTTTTGTGCCAGAAAAAGCCGTAATCCGCCCAAGACCGAATGCGTTATTTTTTCGGCATCGGCGACAAAGAGAAGAAGATCGCCGACAGCGGCATTGAACCGTTCTCGAATCTGCGTCAAGATTTCGGGTGTGAAAAATTTCGCAATCGGGGATTCGATTCCGTTCTCGGTAATCTTTAACCACGCCAAACCCTTTGCGCCCCGTGTGGTTGCCTCGGCAACCAGCGCGTCTATTTCACTGCGCGAGCTTTTCGCCATCCCCTCCGCGTTAATCCCTTTAATAATTCCTTTTTTAGCAATGACGTCCAGAAAAACCTTGAATTGAGACTGCCCTGCAAGGTCGGTGATATCTTTTAATTCTAACCCGAACCGCATATCGGGTTTATCCACACCAAACCTGCTCATGGCCTCTTGATAGGTAAGACGCGGAAATGGAGCAGATAGGGTAATCCCCTTTAATTCTTTAAAGAGAGAGGTCATTAAGGTTTCCATTAAGACCAGAATATCTTGCGCTTCTAGGAAGGAGAACTCGATATCCAATTGCGTAAATTCGGGCTGACGATCTGCCCTTAAATCCTCGTCACGAAAACAGCGAACCACCTGATAATAGCGGTCGAATCCAGAGATCATTAGAATTTGTTTGAACAGCTGGGGCGATTGCGGAAGCGCGTAAAATGTCTTTGGGTTGAGACGGCTTGGCACGAGAAAATCCCGCGCGCCTTCAGGGGTTGATTTTGTCAAAAACGGCGTTTCAATTTCAAGAAAGCCATGCGCATCCATAAATTGACGCACGGCCTTTGAAAGGTTATGCCGTAGAATAAATTTCTGTTGCACAGATGTCCTGCGTAAGTCCAGATATCGGTATTGGAGCCGCAATGCTTCTGCAGGTTCTTTCTCCGTATCTTCAATGGAAAAAGGAGGCGTAAGAGAACGATTGAGAATCGTTACGGCGTCTGCATGGAGTTCAATCTGTCCTGTCTGCATATCACCATTCTCTGTGCCAGCAGGTCTTTTAGAGATTTCTCCGCGAACTTCAATCACATATTCAGAACGAAGCGCGCGGGCATTCGTCTGAAAAGGATCCGATTCTTTTGTCGTGTCTACACAATCAAAGACGACTTGAACAAGCCCTTCGCGATCTCTTAGGTCTATGAAAATAATAGCGCCATGGTCACGGCGGCGGTGTACCCATCCAGTCAAGACAACTGTTTTTCCGACATCTTTTTCCTGCAGTGTGCCACAATAATCGGTTCGTTTCATCGTGTCCAGACGGTAACATTTGGTCTCACAACTTGTCAATTATAGGTCATTTGTGAGAGAGTATGGACAAAAATGAATTTGCAATTAAAGCAACTCTTCTTTGATGAAGATCACGGCCTTTTCTTTTAGCGATACAGTATAGGCACGCAAGGCCTTCTCCTGTTTTTGAGCAAGACTGTTCTCCCTTTCCTTATTCATATCGGCGGGATTGAGACGTTCAATGTCTGCGGTCTCAGAGGGGGTGAGCGCGGAAGACTGTCGGATCAAGGTTTTTGCCTTTTTCACCACCAGCTCCTCACGCTGTTGTCTCTCGAATTTCTCTGGACTCAGGTGTTCCGCTACCAAGGCACGGCGATAAATATCAGTATTAAATTGGCCGTTCTTTTGAAACCCGGGCATTTCTAAAAGCGAGTCTCTTAATTCGGAATCCGTGACCCGTAAATTAAGCCGCTTTGCCTCATGGATCCAGAGTTTTTGTTCCACCAAAAGATCAATCACTTGTTTGCGAAATTTTTTCTCGTCAAATTGATCCTTCAATATTTGGCGATAAAAACGTGCCATATTTTTGTAAACACGCCGATATTCCTCAATAGAGATGGTGTCTTGATCAATTTCCGCAATCACATTGTCATGTTCTTTATTATTTCCATCACCCCCCACATAAGCAAGTGAAATCGCAAATGAGATTGCAAGGAATCCCATGATGCCGCGAAACAGCCACGGATTTTCTATTGCCTTTTCTCGAATCAGTCTGATCATTTTATTTTCCTGTCATTTTTATTTTTACACGCGACAAACGGTCTGGATAATTTGTGAACAGGCCGTCCATGCCTATCCTCATAAAATGAGACATCTGATTGGGCGCGTCTACGGTGTACGCATACACGAGAAAGCCTTCCTGATGAACACGCACAACTTTGTCTTCAGTCATCAATCTCCCTGAAAAATGCAGTGATCGCGCCTTCATGGCGTGTCCTTTTTTAAAGATGTCTGCATCTCCCTTTCGATCCACAAGATACCCTAATGGAATAGCCGAATCAAGAGATCTGATTTTCATCAGGATTTCCGCCTTAAATGAAGAGATCAATACGCGGTGTTGGGCATTGTAAAGATAGATGGCATTTAAAAGTTTTTCAGGACGCGCCTCCTTGATTTCCAGATTCAAAAAAAAATCAGTTTTTTGTAACAACGCTTTGAGTTCTGGAATGCGTTCTCCGTTTCCCGCGTCTATCTTCTGAATTTTTGCAAGGGAAAGTTGATGGATGGGCAATGATATCCCTGCAATACGTCTTAATGTTGCATCGTGAAAGACTACAAGTTTCCCGTCGCGGCTTTCGCGAATATCGCATTCAATCCCGTCTGCCCCCATGTCCCTCGCAGTTTGAAAAGCCAGCATTGTATTTTCTGGGCAATGCCCTGATGCGCCCCGATGTCCAAAGTTCGTAAAGGTTTGACAGGCGTTTTGATCTGCTATAGACTTTTGACCCATAATATAGAATGCTACAAAATATACTGACAAAAGTAAAGATTGCAGGGGCCGGGCCATCGGGGCTGACCGCCGCGATTTGTTTGGCAAAAGCGGGCTACGAGGTGACCGTCCATGAAGCCAAACATGCTGTTGGGGCGCGTTTTATCGGCGATTTTCAGGTTTTGGAAAATATCAGCGGCCATCTGGATTTTCTGGAATGGCTGAAAAAAATTGGCCTCTCAATTAATTTTTTCACGCGGCCTGTTCATGAAGCCACCCTTTTTGATTATCGTTTGAAGGCCACAACGGTTAGAAGTCACGAACCGTTTGGCTATTTTATTAGACGCGGAGAAGCCGCTTCAGCCGTTGTGAGTCTAGATCATGGCTTACGAGATCAAGCACTCTCTGCTGGCGTAACGATTCATTATCAATCTCCGACCCAACAAACAGAAGCGGATATCGCGGCGACAGGGCCGCAATCTGCAGACGCGCTTGCCAAGGAGATGACTTTTTTGACCCACGGCCCCGATAAGGTTTGGGTTTTGTTTGATACGAAATATGCCCCCGGGGGATATGTCTATCTTTTTGTGCTAGATGGCGTGGCGACGTTTGGGTGCGCGATTACACGCGATTTACCTCAAATCAACCGCTATTTCGACCGCGCGCTCAGAAGGCTTCAAGAAATCGCCCCGTTTGAAATTTTAGACGCAAAAACGGGATATTCCTTTATGGATTTTACCCTGAAAGAGTCTGCAACAAATCATCTGCAGGGGGCGATTCCTCAAACGCGTTATGTTGGAGAAGCAGGCGGCTTTCAAGATTATTTATTTGGGCTAGGATTGCGCTATGCCATGATGACAGGTTATTTTTCGGCCATCAGTATCATTGAGAATAAAAGTTATGACAGTCTCTGGAGGGCGGGACTGGGTGCGTCACAAGAAGTCAGTCTTGTGAACCGCGCCCTATATGAATATGGGGGGAATATTGGATTGTCTGCATTTGTTCGACAGGCAGCGCAAAAAGATTTCAAACAATATCTCACTGGATGGCACAGGTCTTCCGTCTGGAAAAGCAGACTCCTTCCCATTATAAAATGGGCATGGCAAAGAAAAAAAACGCAACCCTTGTGTAAACATCCTTTTGCGTCCCACTGGTGTCGAGAAGGGAAGCGTCTTTCGTATAAACTAGGGCAGACATGATTTCATTAGAAGAGGCGTATCGTTACTGTCGAAAAGTCACACAAAAAAGCGGCCCTCATTTTTCGGTCGGATTTTTATTTCTGCCACCGCCCAAACAAAAAGCCATTTATGCGGTCTATGCGTTTTGTAGATTTGCAGATGATATCGTAGACGAACATCAACAAGCCCCCATAGAAACCCTTTTGGTAGAATGGGAAGAGGAGTTGCATCGCGCCTATTGCCATGTTTCAAAACATCCGATAGGGATTGCCTTGTCTGATGCGGTTTCACGTTATCCGATTCCAAAGGAGGGTTTTTTAGGGCTGATAGACGGTTGCCGAATGGATTTAACAACGAAACGATATGCTACTTATTCAGGGTTAACGGTTTATTGTGATAAGGTCGCCACCACGATTCGAGATCTTTCATTGCCTGTTTTTGGATTTAGCGATCCTTCCGCATGGCAATACGGAAATGCCCTTTCGACCGCATTGCAGATGACCAATATCGTGCGTGATATCAAAGAGGATTTGGACCGCGGACGTATCTATCTCCCTCAAGATGAGATTTTGGCGGCTGGCTATTCTGAAGCAGAATTACTTGCTTGCGTTAAAAATGAGGCGTTTTTGAAACTAATGAAATTCCAAATTGCCCGTATTCGAGGACTTTTTAATGAATCAGCAAAACTAATACCCTTTGTAGATAAAGATGCGCGTTTGGCACTCTCTCTCATGCGGGGGATTTACATTGAGTTGATTGATCAAATTGAAAAACGACCTTTTGATGTGTTGCACCGACCGATTCGACTTTCTTTACTACAGCGAATAGGGGTTGTTATCAGAACGTTGGTGAGCGGCTAAGAAGAAAGCTTAGGGTGCTTTCCCAAATGGAGATCGGGATTGTCATGATCATAAGATAACTTAAGATCGGAAGAAGACCTGACGGGTGGCGGTCCCCCTTGTTGGATGTCGTCTCCCGACGGTGGCACCATATTCGGAATCATGCTGTCTGGCACTTCAAAGCTACCGAGTTTATTCCAAGCCTCCTCAATGCTATCCGTTTCCATTTTGCAGGGAAAACAATGTTCAATATGGTAGACCATCTTTAATAGGTCAGTATCGTCCTCGCCACCAGCAAGAAACGCACTGAACTGTTGGCGAATTTCGAAACACTGGGTGGGCGTTTCGTTTTTGAAGCTACCCGTTTTAATCTTGCAAGCGTTACAGTCCTTAATGTGTAGAATAATATCGGATAGGACAGTGCAACCCTTTTTCCCAATCAGAAAAGAACTAAATTCCTCTCGGATTTCAGAACACCGCAATACGGTCTTTTTGAGGGAACTGCCTGTTTTTATTGCACAAGAGGGACACGGATCAATTTGGCTAACGATGCGGAAGAGAATGGCGAAATCCATTTCTCCAACCAGACGAGATGCAATCTGTAGTTGTACATTAGAACAAGAGCTATTCAAATTGTCTCCCTGCACGATAAGGGCACCAGACTAACTGTCACGGTGCGGTTTTATCTTCTGGGCCACAAACACCTGCGCATTTCGTATTATAACCTGTACTTCACTTGTATTGCAACCAACTATATCACAAATATCATGGTTTGTCAGTCCGTGATATCGGCTTAAGATCAGGGGAATGCGAAGTGAAGGTTCAAGTAATTTCAATGCCCGCATTACTTTTTGGGCTGTTTCTTGTCGGTCGAGCTCGACCTCTGATGCCAAAGGAGATGAGGTTGAAAGATTTTCAGCAAGAAAATGTCCCTCCCCTTCTGCTATTTTCGTTAGACGAACATACTTATCAGTCTTGAGCTTCTTCATGCAAAGATTACTTGCAATGGTGTACAGCAGTGTGGAGACTTTTTTATTAGGATTACATTGAGGCGAGGGGTTACACATTTCTACAAACGTTTCGTGGACGATTTTCTGGGCATCCGAAGTATCCATTAAAGTACGATAGCAAAATCGAAAAATGTTCTGATGATGTTTTTCAAAAAGCGATGCAACAGCGGCTTGATCCCCCTTTTTACATCGCAGCATCAGTTGTGTGTCTAGGTCAGTGTGTGTATTCATAAGATTTACCCTTTCAAAAGATATGCTATTTATTGCTTCTGGCAGATGATGATGCACAGGTTATGCCAAACAAAAAATTAAATAATTATAATATGTTATATTATTTTCGTATCGTGTAACTTTTATCGTATAACTCGGTTATGCAGCCATGTTGTGTACTTTGTTACATAATTGTTTGCGTTTTAACGAGTGGCCGTTAAAAGCCTACTCACATTTTGCGTCATATCTTATTCTTGGTTTTTTTGGTAATGTGAGTCGTAAAATATGAAAAAATCTGTGACGATTCAAATAACCCTCAAGGAAGGGATGAATTTTGATGCCTTGTACGGAAGCCACGATCGCCATCTTAGGATGTTAGAGAAATCTTTTGGCGTGACCATTGGGGGCAGAGGGGGAAACCTCATGATTGCGGGAGACGCCAGTGCCGTACAACGTACAGAAAAAGCGATTATGGATATTGCGACGCTCTCCGAAGAGGGTTTTCATTTGACTTCCGAAGATGTGACATACGCCATCACCGCCGCAAAACATGAGACCTTCTCTCCTCTTGAACAGATATACCAAAAAGAAGCCATTCCGATCTATGGGAAAAAAAGGGCGATTATGCCAAGATCGCCTGCACAACAAACCTATATTGAGGCGATCAAACACCATGATTTGGTGTTTGGAATTGGGCCTGCTGGAACGGGAAAAACCTATTTGGCCATGACCATGGCGGTTTCGGCGTTCGTCAACAGAGAGGTAAAGCGAATTGTTCTGGCGCGGCCTGCCGTGGAGGCGGGGGAAAAATTGGGGTTTCTTCCGGGCAGTATGATTGAAAAGGTCAATCCTTATTTAAGACCGCTTTATGATGCCCTGTACGACATGATGGATATAGAAAAAGCGAATAGGCTTTTGGAGCACGGAGATATTGAAATTGTCCCGCTTGCCTTTATGCGGGGACGTACGTTAAACGACGCATTTATCATTTTGGACGAGGCGCAAAACACGACCTCTGAACAGATGAAAATGTTTCTCACCCGCATGGGTCTTCACTCCAAAGCTGTGATTACGGGTGATATTACACAGATTGACCTGCCCTCAACCTGCACCTCTGGCTTGATTGAGATTCAGAATATTCTAAAGAAAATATCAGGCATTAAATTTGTTTATTTTTCAGAAAAAGATGTGATGCGGCACAGTCTGGTTCAAGAAATTATTAAGGCTTACCAGTCCCGTTCGGGACATGTTCCGTGTGGCACATGTTCTTGTGCCACTGGAAAGGCTTCCAAAAGAAAAACAGATTGATAAGAGATGCAGATTCTGATTCAGAATAAACAGAGAACCTATCCGCTCAATGAAAGAAAAATACGGCAATGGGTGCGCGCTATTTTGAAAATGCAAAAGGAAGACAATTCCGAGATAGGGCTTGTCTTTGTGAACAATCGCACGATTCAGAAATACAACAAAGATTATCGGGGAAAGAATGTGCCTACTGATGTGCTTTCGTTCCCCATGCGGGACACAAGGGTGAAAGATTTTTCGCCCCTACTGGGCGACATCATGATTTCTTTGGAAAAGACTTACGAAGAGGCCCATTTATTTTGTCATGGAAAGAGAGAACATCTTCTTTTTTTATTGATTCATGGCATCTTACATCTTCTAGGATATGACCATGAACAATCCCGTAACGAAGCGGCTAGAATGAGACGGCGGGAGAAACATATTTTTGAAAAAATAATATCCGAGACTAAAAATAATATCCGAGACTAAAGGATAGGAACCCCGGATTTCCGCGCCGCTTCCCGCAAGGCTTTGTCTCTTGTTGCCAAGTGCAGTCCTTTGCGCATGGCCAACTCCAAATAAGCCGCGTCATAAGAAGATAGCCGATGCTTGCGCCCTATTTCCAATATCCTAGCCTGAATTTTGCTTGGAATTTCCTGATCCAGACGAATGGGCAATGAATCAATGAGACTGATAAATATGCTTGTATCTGCTTCCGTGAGCCTTCCTCTGCGTTCCGCAACCAGCAAGACATTTGTGATTTCAAATGGGGATAGGGAAGAAACAACCGCCTCACTTGTGGATAGACGATCTAAGATACGGTCTGAATAACTATCCCGTTCATCCTTCAGACACCAAGATGCGATGACGGAAGTATCAAGAACAAAGGAATTTAAAATTTTCTTCCTTCTTGGATCATCTTCTGAATGGAAACGCCCTTGATGGGATGGCGTTTGCGAAATGCTCGAATCTTTTCAATGACCTCTTTGATGCTGTCCACAGGCACTGGATTCACCGGAATGAGCCTTACAATGGGAACCCCACGCCGCGTAATGGTGATCTGTTCTCCCTTGACGACACGGGATAAAAGACGAGGCAAGTGTGTTTTGGCCTCATAAGACCCTATTGTTTTCATTTGTGTTTCCATTTGTGTTTCCATTTGCTCCTCCACCATGATATAGACTGGTCTGATAAAATAACTAAACTAGTCTATATCATGGTGAAATTTTTGTCAAGAAATGCTTTAGTGTTTGTTGGGCGTTTTTTATACAGACACAGTCATGTAGGCGGTAGACAGTGATTCATTCTGATGAATTTACATGTCGTGTGGAAGAAAAACAGTGCCGAGCGCTTCTCCATGAAACGCCCGTTGTATCAGACCCTTCTTGGTTCCGTTTAGAATCAGTGTGGTGACACCTTTTGCCGCTACCTTCTTTGCAGTCGCTACTTTGGAAGCCATTCCCCCGGTTCCCCCAAGCTGACCCTGTCCACCCGACATCTGTTCTATTTTTTTGGTGATTTTTTCTACGCGAAAGATTTGCTCTGCCTTTTTACTTTTTCGCGGGTCTTCTGTGTATAGGCCGTCTACATCGGAGAGAATGATTAACAAAGTTGCATTCACAAGGCTTGTGACTTGTCCTGCAAGCGCATCGTTATCGCCGAATCTAATTTCCTCCGTTGCAACGGTATCGTTTTCGTTGATAATCGGTAAAATCTTATTGTTTTGTAAGGCAAACAGCGTATTTTTAGCATTCAAATATCTGGTCTTGTTTGCTAAATCGGCGCGTGTGAGCAGGATTTGCGCGACCTTTATTTGATGTTGCATAAAAAGATGTTCGTAAGCCCACATCAAATAACTCTGTCCTACCGCCGCCGCCGCTTGTTTCATCGGAAGCGTTTTGGGATAATCAGAAAGTTGCATCGTTTTGGCACCGCACAGAATAGCCCCTGATGAGACAATAAACACCTCAATCTTATTCCGTATCAGTTCTGATAGTTCACAGGCAATCTCTTGCAAACGCTTTTCATTGAGGCCATTCTCGCGGGACGCAATCACATTGCTTCCGATTTTCACCACAATACGTTTATGAGCTTTAAACACGGATTGCGACATGATCGCTCCTTGTGGCTTCAACTTGTTTTGCCATTGCGCGCATAAGCGACGGAACGCCTGCGCCTGTGACCGCCGATATTTCAAAAAATGGAATCTTGTTTTTGGCGCAATACCGTTTTAATTTCAAGAGATGTTTTCCAACAGAATCCGTCTTGGTTGCCACAACGATAAACGGTTTTTCAATGAGACTTTCTTGATAAGACGAAAGTTCTAACCGCACCATTTTAAAATCGTGTACGGGATCCGCGTTGGTGCTGACCGAGACGTCCACCAGATGCGCCAATAGCGCGGTGCGTTCAATATGCCTTAGAAACTGAATGCCCAGCCCTTTCCCTGCATGCGCCCCTTCAATAAGGCCGGGGATATCGGCAACGGTGAAATGATGTTCATGGTGGCGTCCCCAATGCACAACCCCCATATTCGGAATGATCGTGGTAAACGGATAATCTGCAATTTTTGGTTTTGAATTAGAAAGCACGGAGATCAGCGTTGATTTCCCCGCATTGGGCAGGCCCACAAGGCCCACATCAGCCAAAAATTTTAATTCCAGAGAAAGCCATCGTTCCTCTCCTTGTGCACCCGGCTCGGCGATGTATGGCGCCTGACGGGTAGGAGATTTAAAATGATGGTTTCCGCGTCCTCCTCGCCCCCCCTTTGCAACCACCAATTCCTGCCCAATCTCTTTAATATCCCCGACAATCTCGCAGGTTTCAGCATCTTTAACAATGGTACCGGGGGGAACTGGAATGATTAAATGAGGAGTGCTTTTTCCAGAACTCTTACTCCCACTGCCGAGACCGCCTTTTTTGACCTTGTATTGTTGTTGATAGTGGATATGAATGAGGGTCGAAACTTGATTGGAGCCTGCAAGAATAACATCGCCGCCCGCCCCGCCGTCTCCGCCGTCTGGACCGCCTTTTGGAACGTAAGCCTCACGACGGCAACTAATGGCGCCATCGCCGCCATCGCCAGCCTTTACGAAAATTTTAGCATGATCAATAAACACGTCGGAACGCCGACTACGAACAAAGCAGACGCGTTGGCCTGCCTAAAAAATAATAAGCATTATATAAGAAAAGAAAAATAGTATCTCTTTTTTGTATCAAAGACTAGCGGATCGTGGGACTTTGTGAAATCGCCACGACCGTCTCGATTGGGTTGATACGGACATCCTGTTTTCCCTTGGTGTGTCCAAATTGTATGGTGCCGTTGACCAATGCGAATAGGGTATGGTCTCTGCCGATTCCAACATGAAGTCCGGGATAAATGCGTGTCCCTCTTTGGCGAAGAATAATACTTCCGGCAGACACAAGCTCACCCCCAAACCGTTTGACCCCCAGACGTTGCGAGTTACTGTCTCTCCCGTTTCTTGTAGAACCCTGTCCCTTTTTATGTGCCATCGTTATATCCTAAATGAAGTGGGATTATTTCCCTACGCAACAATTTCCAACACTTTTAACTGTGTGAACGACTGCCGATGCCCATGCGATTTACGATAGTTCTTACGCTTTTTCTTTTTAAAAACCTGAATTTTTTTGGCGCGACCTTGCAATAAAACCTTACAGATAACCTTTGCGCTCTTCAACTGCTCGGTGTCTGTGATCAAGGTGTCTTCATTCTGAAGGAGTAAGAGTTTGCAAAATTCCACCTGCTCCCCCTTTTCTCCAGAACACTTTTCAACGCGCAGTACTTCTCCAACACCTACACGATACTGCTTTCCGCCTGTTTCCAATACGGCATACATATTAATAAAGCCTCCTAATTCTTGATATTTATATCATCTTGATTAAACGAGTGTCAATCCTTTTGGATTTATCGTAGCAGATTCGTCATCTGCACCCGATCCCATAATGTCATTGGGGAGATTTGAAGCCCTGCAATCATTCTGACCATCTTATCATGCAGTTTTTTATTGGTGTGAAGTGCCTTAAAACTCTGATTGCGCGCCCAGACAATGGGGGTAAATCCACTGTTCCAGAAAAAAGTCATCTCATCCCCCAACTGTTGTAAAATCGTTACGGAAGGCCGACGCACCGCTTCATATTCCGACAGTACTTTTTGCGAAAAATCCCCCTTTTGGAAGCAGTCTAATAGGACATTGGACAAAACAACAGCATCTTCCATGGCCGCGTTTCTGCCTTGCGCAACATGGGGATTCATGGCATGCGCCGCATCGCCCATCAAGACCGCGCCGTCTGATACCCACCGAGAACACCGCACGCGCAAGCAAGGCGAAAAGTCCGTCTCTTCCCATCGCGTAAGATTTTGTAGAGGCGTTTCCAGTGCTTTATGTATATGGCACAGTTGCTGTTTAAAGACAGAAATCGGGGTTGCCCGCAAAGCAGTTATTTGATCTTTTTGTACCATGTAAAAGAGATACAATGCTTGTTTTGATATTGGAAATAGGCCAAGAATTTTTCCTTTCCCCAGATAATATAGGGCATCATCAAAATTTTCAGGGCGTGGCAGGAGGGCTGTTAAATAGCCGTCTTGATAATGATGAAGATCGTATGGAATAGAGAGCGCTTTCCGCAAAGGAGAGAATGCCCCATCCGCACCGACAACGATCGGGGCATAAATTTCTTTTTGCGCGCCATCTTGCGCGTATGTTATTGCCCCTTTTGAAACAGATTGGAAGGTCGCGCCCCTTATCATTTCCACATTGGGCAAAGCGGTCGCCTCTTTCAGAAATAAATCTTGAATAATTTTCGGCAACAGGATAAGGGAATAGTTGTAGGGAGGTAAAAGCCGCTGATAGTCCATGGTACACAGTTTATCGCCCTCTGCCTGATAAAAATGAACGGACTGATTCTGATGGGAATCAAGCGCAAGAAGCCTTCCCAATAGGCCTATACCTTCCAATATTTTTAAGCCGCCGGGCTGAATCAATTCGCCGCGAAGGGGCGTGGTCATCTCCCTGTTTTTCTCTAAGAGGGCAATACGCAATCCTTTGCGCCCAAGCAAAATGGATAACAGCAGTCCGCCCGCGCCGATAATGACGAGATCGTATTTTTTTGAAACGTCCATAATTATTTTGACAGGGTAGTAGAACCCCTTTGGAATAGCAATATGAAAAATATTTGTAGACGATAAATGCAGAATGTCAAATTTCATTTTTGCTCAAAATGATGTGTTACAGACACAAGTTGTTTCTATCTTGAATCCCGACACTGTTTGTCGTATCATCACCCCGTCCATGATTCTATTTTTGTTTTTAGGAGATAATGAATGATTAAAAAATTCGTCTATTCTTTTGGGGGGGGCAAGGCAGAAGGTTCGGGCGAGATGAAGAATTTGCTCGGAGGAAAGGGCGCGGGATTGGCCGAGATGACACGATTAAAAATTCCAGTACCTCCCGGATTCACGATTACAACCGAGGCTTGTTTGGCCTATTTTGACGGAAAAAATAGCCGGGTGCGTCGTTACGCCTTTCCAGAAGGAATGATGCAGGAAGCCATCGTTGCGTTACGGTGCGTGGAAAAGGTAAAGGGAGAGCGTTTTGGCGATCCTGCAAATCCTTTGTTGGTCTCTGTCCGATCAGGCGCGCGCGCCTCTATGCCCGGCATGATGGATACGGTGCTCAACCTTGGATTAAACGATCAGACCGTTTTAGGACTCATCAAAAAATCAAAGAACGAACGCTTTGGATGGGACGCTTATCGCCGATTTGTGGGGATGTTTGGCAATATCGTGATGGGGGTTGAACGTGACAAATTTGACAAAGGATTAGAAGAATGCAAACGGGCGCATGGCGTGCGTCTTGATACCGATCTATCTGCCTCTGCCTTAAAAGGGCTGGTGAAAACATTTAAGGAAATTGTTTTCAAAGAGACAGCCAAGCAGTTTCCCGATGACCCCATGGAACAGCTTCAGCTTGCCATTGCCGCTGTTTTTCGGTCTTGGTTTGGACAGCGGGCAATGACGTATCGCAGGCTTAATAATCTTCCAGACAGTTGGGGAACTGCGGTGAGCGTGGTTGCGATGGTTTTTGGAAATATGGGAGAGGATTCGGCCACGGGGGTTGTTTTTACGCGCGATCCCAATACAGGACAAAAAAAGTTTTTTGGAGAGGTTTTGTTTAACGCGCAGGGAGAGGATGTCGTGGCAGGCATTCGGACTCCGCTTTCGATTTCTGCTTTACAGAAAAGACTTCCAAAAGCCTATAAAGAATTTGTGGCCATTTATAAAAAACTAGAAAACCATTACAAAGAAATGCTTGATTTGGAATTTACCATTCAAGAAGGACGGCTTTATCTTTTGCAAACGCGTATCGGAAAACGCACCGCGTTGGCCGCAGTCAAGATTGCTGTGGATATGGCCAATGAAGGGTTTATCACAAAAGATGAGGCGATTTTACGCGTTGACCCGCTTTTGCTGGATTACCTCTTGCACCCCATGATTGATTCCAAAACGAACGTACAGATTATCGCCAAAGGGCTTCCTGCGTCTCCCGGCGCGGCGATTGGAAAAGTTGTCTTTACCGCCGAAGAAGCAGAACGAATGGCTACGTTGCATGAAAAAGTTATTTTGGTTCGCTCGGAGACATCCCCTGAAGATATTGGCGGAATGTATGCGGCAGAGGGGATTGTCACTGCGCGCGGCGGGATGACGTCTCATGCCGCTGTGGTGGCGCGCGGAATGGGGAAATGCTGTATTACCGGCTGTGGCGCGCTCAAGATCAATGAGGAAAAGCGCGTCTTTACAATAGATACAGATGATCATCCTATATCTATCAAAGAAGGGGACTATATCAGCCTGAATGGTTCGACGGGCGAAGTGATTTTAGGCCAGGCCCCGTTGGTTCAGCCGGCATTTAGCGGGGCGTTTAAAACGCTGATGGGCTGGGCTGATTCTGCGCGGGTGCTTAAAGTCCGCACCAATGCCGATACCCCAAAGGATGCCCGTGTGGCGCGTGCGTTTGGCGCGGAAGGGATTGGGCTTTGCCGTACTGAGCATATGTTTTTTGATGAAGGGCGGATTCGGGCTGTGCGCGAGATGATTCTTTCGGATTCTGTTGACGAACGTAAACGCGCATTGGCCAAAATTCTCCCGATGCAGAAAAATGATTTTGTGGAGATCTTTAAGGAGATGAAAGGGCTTCCCGTAACCATTCGGCTTTTGGACCCGCCGTTGCATGAATTTATTCCCCACGCGTTAGAAGAGATTACAATCCTTGCGGGAGAGATGCGGCTTTCGGTTGAGACATTGCAAGCAAAAGTAAAGTCCTTGGAGGAATTTAATCCCATGCTTGGGCATCGCGGATGCCGTTTGGGCATTAGTTATCCAGAGATTTACGAGATGCAGGTACAGGCCATCATTGAGGCCGCGTGCGAATTAAAACAAAAAGGCGTGTCTGCGGTTGTTGAGATTATGATACCGCTTGTGGCGCATGGTCGTGAGTTTACCGAGATGAAGGCACTCTGTCTGCGTATTGGCAAAGAGGTGATGGATCGGTATAAGAAGAACATTGCTTATTCAATCGGAACCATGATTGAACTGCCACGCGCCGCGCTGGTTGCGGATGAAATTGCGAAAGAGGCTGAATTTTTCTCGTTTGGAACAAACGATCTGACGCAAACCACTTATGGACTCTCTCGGGATGATAGCAGTCGGTTTTTACCAGACTATATTAAAAAAGAGATTTTTTTGCAGGATCCCTTTATATCTATTGATCAAGACGGTGTCGGTGCATTGATGAAGATTGCGCTTGAAAAAGGGAGAACCACGCGCCCAAATATGAAGATCGGCATTTGTGGTGAACACGGAGGCGATCCCGCTTCTGTCGTCTTTTGCCATCAGATTGGGCTCAATTATGTCAGTTGCTCCCCTTTCAGGGTTCCCATCGCAAGGTTGTCCGCCGCGCAAGCCGCCCTAAAGGAAAAGCAAGAGAAGAAGCAAGAGAAAAAGAAAGAGAAGAAAAGGAATGCAAAACACTAGCCGGGGTTTTGTTACGGTGGCATTAAAAAACAGTACCCATCATCTTGCTCTGGATCAGAAAGTACTCCTCTCACAAGCCATTGATCGTGAGGTACATCACAAGACTTTATAGTCAGTTTTGGAATTGGCATCTATTGGGCATTTTTGCATTCCTATTTAAAACAGAAGGGAACCCGTATCGTCGGCAGGTTTTAAAGCAGGGGGGAGGTGACGATGCAAAGAGGCTTCTTGCTATGCTTCCAAGCATAGCATCAGGGATCACCCAAGGTGCCGAAT
>Ga0213870_1000178_pt1 | contig 33919 bp, 38 predicted proteins | sample WICALVC2017_Meta_FD_160119 | JGI IMG/M metagenome (GOLD analysis project Ga0213870, IMG submission 160119) | Freshwater microbial communities from subterranean cave lake in Wind Cave National Park, South Dakota, United States - WICALVC2017 | ecosystem: Environmental > Aquatic > Deep subsurface >... | reverse complement strand
TCGTTTGTGAGATAGAGCCCACTTCTTGTTATCCGTTAGGAAATCCTCTTTGGGAAATTGCAGGCTTTGGAAGAGCAGAGATTATAAGTGAATGGAACGTGTCAGTAGTTAAAGTTTACAAACTCAAACATTATACAGGCAAAGATTAAGGTATCGTCTCAGATCGCATGGAAGGTGTCAGAAATGAAAGAAGAAGGCTTACATTTACGAGTTGTTGGTGATTACTATGATATTGGCAATTCGTTGTTGGATGCTGGTTGGCATCGAGGGTCTTTTGGTTTACACTACGGAATTTGGGTTGATGGAATAAGATCTCGTGCTCAAGCAATCACTTACGGCAATGAATATTTAGCTGATCTGGCGAATATTCAACAAGGCGAATTTGTGCTAGACGCGGGATGTGGTTTGGGTGGTAGCGCAGTATGGCTTGCACGAAATAGAAACGCGAAAGTTTTTGGAATCAATTTAGTTTCAAGACAGCTCAAAGAGGCTAGGAAAATCTCAAGAACGCTTCGGAATCAAACAGAATTTGCTAGAGCAGACTTTCATAATCTTCCCTTTAGGGATAAAAGTTTTGACGTAGTTTGGTCATTTGAGACCATAGAACATGCATTTAGCGTTAGTCAGTTTGTTGATGAATCCCAGCGGATACTTAAACCAGGAGGTAGACTAGTCATTGCATCGCTTTTGATGGGAGAAGCATTTCCTTCAGAGGAACAACAGAAGAAGATCAATGAAGGATTTATTGGATCTTTGAACGATCACAAAACAGGTGAAGAAGTAAAAACATTAATGGAAGAAGCAGGGTTTAAGGCTATTCAACTCTTCGATATTACAAAAAATATTTTACCTTCTGCTTGTGAAATTACCAAGATGTGTAAGCTAGGAGCAAGATTTAATTGGATAATAACAGGATTGAGGATAGCTTCTCCTATAATGCTAAAGTGGGGGTTAGCACAGGAGGAACTTATAAAAGCAGGAGTGCTGGAGTATAACGTTATTGTAGGTACTAAGTCTTAATAAAATCGTATCCGTGGTGTAGCTACAAGTTCACCCCAAGGGTGTACGTCTATAAGGGTGTACGTCTATATACTATAGGTAGAAAATTCACCTGATTTTTGGTATAATTCAACCCTATGGTAGGAGAAAAAGAGCCACAAGGTCAAAATGGAAATCCTGAGTTTAAAGAAACTCTTAAAGCAAGACCATTAACGCATGGTGAGTTTTATCTGGCAATGACAGAAAGACCTGATCCAAATGGATTAGGTCTAAGACCTGAATTGCGAGGTTTCTTTGTTGGACAAGAGAGAGCTTACAGGCAACTTTATAACGCTATAACTCAATCTCCTTCAGGGACAGTTATTGCTGTCACTGCACCATTTGGAGCAGGAAAAGATGCATTAATGGATGTGATAACTACTGATCTTGTGGCAAGCGGTAGGATTCAGCGAGACGAAATAAAAAAAATACATGTAGATTTTGATTTAAAGGAAGGAATAACATTTGAAGAAGTAATTTCAAAAAGGAGACATTGGGCCCACTTGGGTAAGCCGTCTGAAGAAAATATACAAGACCACACCAAGGTAAAAACTCTAGTGGTAAACGAATCAGCTTATGGTTGGCATAATCACTCTAAAGAGAGTTTACAAAGACAGTTAGGAATAGCTGGTAAGTTTTTAGGTAAAGAAGTACAAATAATGGTGTTAATCGGCGACTATGCATTAGAGGATCAAGAGATAGTTGGTACAGTAGGCTCACCCCATGAACCAGTCGTTATAAAACTTGATCCCCTTACTCCCTATATGCTGAAAGAAACTTTACGTCAACGTTTAGCATACACTTTAGAACGAAAGCCCGAGGAAATAGATGTTGATGCCATGCTTGATCCAGAGCTCTTAACTGCTCTTATTCCAAATACTGAATATCCAATAGCAACTATGAGGTCCTCATTAGTAGTGTTAGGAAGCATTGGAAGACGATTAAAACCTACAGAGGAGTCCTTACGGATTTCCAAAGAATTAGCAAGAAAAGTTTATGCTGGAGATGAGTTGTATAAACATTTTTGGCGAGAATCCGAACAAAAGCAACAATTTATACTATGGCTAATACAGCATATCAATAATCATAACAACGGTATAGACCTAATGAAGGCAATGACTGCAGAAGAAATTATGCAAGCTTGTCCTTTGAATATTGAACCTGATAGATATCATAGACGTATTATTAACGGAATGGAACAAACAAATATTGGCATAAAGAGAGTAAGTTCTTCTCCTGACTTGTACCTTCCAAGCGAAGAATTATTTTTATTAACTGCTTTAAGACAGGTGCCGCTTGATCCTGAATCTGAATTGGGAAAAGCAGAAGTAACCAGAATGGAGCACGAGGTTGATAGGAGAGCGGGTAGGGCAAGATCTGGAGAGGGATTAAGCTACTGGGAAACATTTATACGAAAAATGAGTTCGCTTTATGGATGGAGCGATGATTTTGGCCGTGGTTTAGTACTTGATATACTGAGTACGCTTGAAGAGCGAAGGAAAGCTAAGCAAGAGCGTGAAGAAAGGAGAATGCGTGAGAGGTAAAGAAGACGAGAGATCATTGACAAAAGCTCCAGGATCAAATCTTTATCTTCCAGTTCCGTCTGGAGAAGTAAGAAGGCTTGAGAATGGTTCGCTTTCACAGATGCTTGCACAAACGGTAAGAGATTTAGATGTTTTATATTTCTTGCGTTCACCTGATGATCTTCCTGAGACAATAAAGTATTTACGAAATCCCAAAGATGGAATTTTGATCATGGTAAGCAGAAGAAGACCTGCTTCCTTTGCGTATGGAGGCCATACTTATGGGTACTTTGCAGAAGCTTATGAAGAAATAAATGGTGTTCCTCAACACAGAATAGCTAACCCGTCCACAGTTTGGGGAGGAACTTATGAGCCGGTAGATATAAGTGATCAAGGAGATTATCACAATTCTGGCCTAACGCCTACAAATTTTACTAGAACTCGAAGGATTATACTTGGTATTTCCAGAGAGAGCCATTTAGCATTACCAGAAGCAAGACAACTCCAATTAACAGAAGGTGAAGAGGCTAAAATAATAGAAGAACATGGTATAGATGAAACTGGAGCTTTAGTTGTTCCGGAAGAAGCAGTTATAGCTAATCTTTTTGAAATAGCAAATGCACAAGCAGATGAGATGGAAAGAGTCGGACAAGGAATAAAAGATTCAATTAGAGGAAAATTTATTCCAACCAGTCAGGGTTTATCGCCCGAAGTTGGTTTAGCTCACCTTATTATTACAAATGAAGGAAATCAATCGCCACTTTTACCACTCTCCAGTAAGTTAGGACTTGAACCACATGCTATTCAATTTTGGAAAATGACGCACAGCATTAGTCCATATGTCCGCCATATAATAAGAAACCGTGGAAAAGCGTCCGAAGTCTTTCCATTAGATCAGATAAAAGATTTTGACAATTATCAGCAAGATTCACTTGGTTTGTTTAGAAAACAAGCCGGTATTTTCCCAATGGTAGTAACTCTAGATTCTAGAGGGGGGTTGTCTTCAGCAGTCCATCAAAAGGATTATAGCGGCGCAAGACAGCAGCTTTTATATAATCTAAGTGAAGCAAGTATAAAGCATCCATTGTTTGCCATAATTGAAATGGGTGAAGATTTGGAAGAAGACAATTCAGTTTTAGTAAAGCGTCAAGCAAGCGGAAGATATTTATTCAAAGGTGAAAACATTAATGACATACAAGGACTACTCGTAAAGATTGGAGTAGATTATGCGCTAACAAAACAAGTACGTGGCTTATCTGCATTAGTTTCTTCATTGTAAAGAATACTTGAATTTAATATACTTTCAATATGGAAAAGAAGATTTTGTATTTTGGATATGGTGCGAACAGTCAAAGGGAAATGATGGAGGCCATAACCGGAAATAAAAGTTTGACTGGACAACCAGGAATTTTGCGGGGTTTTAAGCTTTGTGTCCAAAGAATGGATCAAGTTCCTAATTCAGTTTTTCCTAATTCTCCAGCACCAGTTTTCCCAAAAAAAATTCTAAAAGAAAGTTGGCCTGACAGTTTCGAGACATACATGATTAAACCGGGAGAAGAAACGGATGAAGTTACAGGAACTATTTGGGAATTAACTCCCTTAGAACGAGAATTAGTTAGAGATTGGGAGCTGGTTGATTTTGGTTGGTATAAGGATATCAAAGGAAGAGCAGTAATGAAAGAAGGTCAAGAAGTTGACATTCAAACAGAAGGTTTCCGAGAAGGGCAAGAAGTTGACAGAGAGGTTGATGGAAGAAATTACAAACCGTTTCTGAATCAACTCGGAGATTTTCAAAGAGTCGCAGAAAAAGCAAGAAAAGAATATTTGGAAAGAATATTAGTTGCCGGGAAAGAAAACGTCTAAAACTACAGCGCTATCTAGCGATGGAGTTTTGTAAAGTTTTTTTGGCAGGATTTGGCAAGATATGGCAACATTCGGCAACATATGGTAATATATTGCCATGAAGATTCCACCTTCTTATACCGTAACTGCGGAAATGGTAGGACTTATTGCAGAGATTGAAGCAATTAGAATATATTTGGTTTCCCTCAAGCCTCAAAAACCAATAAAAGAAAAAATAGAAAGAGTAAATCTTCTAAAAAGCTCTCTCTTTTCAGCCAGGATAGAAGGAAATCCTATTGAACTTTCCGATCTTGAACTTGGCAGGCAAACAGAGCAAAAAAAGAAAAAGGAAATATTTAATATTTTGGATGCGGCAGGATTTATTGAGAAAAAGATAAAGAGCAATAAGATCACAATAGATATTCTTTTGCAAATACATGAGTGCGTAATGAAAGATATCTCTTTGGATGCCGGGTATTTTAGAAAAGAGGTAAGCGCTATTTTCAATAAAGCAGGAGTTGCAGTATATATGCCCCCGCCTCCTTCAGAGGTTTCAAGCTTACTGAATAAATTGTTGGTATATGTTAACTTGGATAAAGAGAAATTTCCTCTTGTTGGGGCATATGTTGCACATCTGGTTTTTGAAAAAATCCATCCCTTTTTAGATGGAAACGGTAGGGTAGGCAGGCTCTTGATTACAGCGATTTTGAAAGCTCGCAAGTGGGATGTTATTTTTAGTATCCCTTTTGAGGAATATTTGGATATTCATAAGGATGAGTATTATTTTTACTTAGACACTGGTTTACAAAAAACAAACGACTATCTTCTCTTCATGCTGACGGCTTTTTTGGAAGAACTTAAGAAGATAAGACTGCAAATTGAGGAAGAGATTGAAAAGAAAGAGCAAGTTTTTCTTCCCCCCCGGCAGGAAGAAATATATAAAATTATTCAAGATCATGTAATTGCTTCTTTTGATATTATAAGAAGGCGTTTTCTACGTATCCCCGAAAGGACACTTCGTTATGACTTACAGAAACTTCTTAAGCTAAAAATTATTGAGAAGAGCGGAGAGACCCGAGGTAGGTATTATCGTGTAAGGAAACAAAAGTAAGATTCCAAGAAAAACCCCGCGAAAAACGCGGGGTTTTTATGTGTTCTTGAAGGAATAATTTCTAGTCCCTCAAGAAAAAATTCCTAAGAATCTTAGGATTTTCCAATCCTGTACATTCCTGTTCCGCAGACTGGGCATTTGCCTTTCATTGCCGGCTTGCCATTTTTCATTGTAACTGCTTGAGCATTTGGATCTTCTCTTTTTGCTCTGCATTTTACGCAATACATTGATGCCATATTTTTTCACCCCCTTTCACCCGCCGCTAAGGCGCTCCGTGAGCCGTGTACGAATAGTACCTGAAGGCGAACGGTAAGCTTAGGCGGGCTTCAATAGCTTACTATTGATAATGAAATTATATGTTTTTTGACAAGGAAGAAAAGGATTATTTGCAGGCCAATAAGAGTTAGAGTTATAACTAATGTTTTTGAAATGTCATGCAGAACATAAGAGTAAGAATGTTCATCATTGCGGCTGATTTTTGCAGAATTAATATTTACTGATGAAGAAATATTTTTATTTTCCAAGGAATAAACCTGGTGACGATAGTCTGCAATAATTTTTTCTTTACGAGTTTTTTTATGCTTAGCTCCCATAATAGCAAAAGACTACACTATTGACACGAAGCTGTCAAGAGGCTAAGATAATAATAACTTATGGACTCCAACTTTCTCCTTTTTTCTTTTTTCATTTTTTTCATCTGGCTTTCTGTCATTTCGGTAGTTCTTTTTAGAGCCTTATCTCATTACAATAAATTGGGCAAAGGATTGACAGATAAAAATTTTAAATCATTAATGGAAAATCTTTTGAAAGATGTAGGTATTGCCAAAAAGGACATAGATTTTTTAAAGGCATATTGTGATAAAATACAAAAAGAAGGCCTTTTGCACATCCAAAAAATAGGACTTGTGCGTTTTAATCCTTTCAAAGATACGGGCGGGGATCAAAGTTTTATCTTGTCTTTGGTAGACGGAAACGATACGGGAGTAATAATTTCAGGATTATATGCCAGATCGGGTACCAGGTGGTACGCCAAGAAAATTATAAAGGGCAAATCCACAGAGCATGATCTGTCAGAAGAGGAGAGAAAAGCACTCAGGGAAGCGAAGCCGACTTAAGCTCGGACAAAATCTTGAATATGAATAAAAATAGATTGTTAAGTGTTTTACTTATCGTAGTCATTTATCTAACTTCCGCAGGTAGCTCTTATATACTTTTTTCAGAAAATCCTATCATCACCAGTACCAATACATCAGCTCCTACCATTGGAGGAGAGAATAAACTTACTTTTGATGAAGCTCTTCCCAAGACAGAAACGTGTCCCTTAAATGGAACTCTATACTCAAAACAGCAAAGGGGTTGGTGGGAAAAACATAGGCCATTGGGAATAATGATTGAAAATCATCAAGAAGCCCGTCCACAATCTGGATTGTCATCTGCAGACGTCATATATGAGGCAGTTGCGGAAGGTGGGATAACAAGATTTTTGGCTATATATTATTGCAACAGCAGTGAACAAGTAGGCCCAGTTAGAAGTGCACGAACATATTTTCTGGATTTTATTTCAGAGTATGGAGCGAGTCCTTTATATGTTCATGTAGGAGGAGCCAATCAGCCCGGTCCGGCTGATGCGCTGTCTCAAATTGAAGATTACGGTTGGGTGGGTTTAAATGACATGAATCAATTTTCAATTGGATTTCCAACGTTTTGGAGAGATTACGATAGACTAGGACATCCTGTGTCTACAGAGCATACAATGTATTCAACTACGGAGAAACTTTTACAATTTGCCGCAACTAAGAGAAAGCTAACAGCTGAAGACGCGGATGGAATTACTTGGACAAAAGGTTTTATTCAGTACAGCTTAAAGGATGATGCTTTGACATCTCAAAGGCCCCCATCGCAAAAGGTCCATTTGGAATTCTGGACAACGGATCCAGATTACAATGTTGATTGGACGTACGAACCGATAGCAAATATATATAAGAGAAATAATGGGGGCGCAGTTCATACAGATTTTAATAATAAACAACAATTAACCGGGAAAAATATTGTGATCTTGACAATGGTAGAAACAAGCGCTAATGACGGATATGAAAACAATGCCCATTTGTTGTATAGGACAAAAGGCGTAGGAAAGGCAAATATTTTTATGGATGGAAAAGAAACTATTGGGACTTGGAGAAAAGATAGCAGAACATCAAGGACTTTACTTTTTGATGGTTCAGGAGCACCTATTAAATTCAATAAAGGGACAGTCTGGTTTGAAATTCTGCCCGTAGATGGTATACTAACGGTAAAGTAAGACGGGGCAAGAATTTATGTTAGCTGATTTAATAACTTCTCAGTCTCGAATAAAATTGCTGAACGTTCTGTTGGCGCAGCCTTCAGAGATGTATCATGTTAGAGAATTGGTTAGACGAACAGGGGATGAAATTAATGCAGTAAGACGCGAACTTTTGTTTTTGGAAAAAAAAGGACTCTTGGTCAGAGAGCCGCGCGCAAATAGAGTATACTATTCATTATCCAAAAGTTACCCTTTCTATTTTGATCTGTTGAGAATGGGATCGAAAATGGCTGGATTAGGAGCTGGTATATTGAGAAATCGTGTAAAGATAGGGAAAATAAAATATGCAATGTTCTCGGGAAAATTTACAAGGAGAATGGAAAAAAGACCAACAGATGTAGATCTTTTAATAGTTGGTACAATCGTTTTACCAGAGTTAGCGATTCTTATAAGAGATGAGGAAAAAAGATTGGGTAGAGAAATAAATTATACGGTTATGACAGAAGAGGAATTTTCATTTAGAAAGAAAAAAAGAGACCCATTCATACTGTCTGTCCTTTCTGGATCCCGCGTAATGTTATATGGGGATGAGGAAAGTATGCTCGCATGAAAAAGAGTCCTCGGCTTCTTCTTTGGCTTATTATTTTATTAACAGCTGTTGCAGCAATAATTAATCTTCCACCAATTGGCCCCCTTTCTTTTACAAAATCCTTATCTTTTAAGGAAGGTTTAGATCTTGCAGGAGGAACAAGCCTTACTCTTAAAGCGGATATGGCAGAAATTGATAGTTTGCAAAGAGAAAAAGCGCTAGAGGCAGTAAAAGCTAAGATAGAAAGAAGGACAAACTATTTTGGAGTTTCTGAACCAATAGTGCAAACAGCAATAAGCGGAAATGACTATCGTGTAATCGTAGAATTGCCTGGAGTAAATACCAACCAAGCAAAAAATATAATTGGTACAACCGCACAGCTTTCATTTTGGGAGAAAACATCAACAAGCGCAGCTATCCTAATTAAATCAGATAAGGATTTTCAGATTCTAGTCTCAACGCAATCCGGATATCCAATTAGTGTTGTATTGGCATTGGGAACATATCCTCATAAAACGGGTCTTGGGGGGTCAGACATAAGAGAAACAAGTGTTGGTTTTGATTCAAGTAGCGGTAAACCTCAAGTGCAGTTGAAATTTACAAATGATGGGGCAAAAAAATTTGCAGACATTACAACTCGGAATGTTGACAGAATAGTCGCAATTGTTTTGGACGAGCAAGTTATTGAAGCGCCAGTCGTAAATCAACCAATACTCACAGGAGATGCTGTCATAAGCGGAGGGTTTACTACCCAATCAGCGAACGCCCTGAGTAATTCTCTTAATGCCGGTGCTTTGCCGGTTCCTCTTATTTATTTGCAGCAACATGGTGTTGATGCGACCTTAGGTCAAGACTCTTTACTAAAAAGCCTTTTCGCAGGAGGACTTGGAATAATTGTCATAATTATTTTTATGACTTTCTTATATGGACGCTTGGGAGTTGTAGCAAGTATAGCTTTAATTCTTTACACTTTATTTGTGTTATCCATTTTTAAATTAAGCAGTATTACTCCATATGCAATTACTCTTACCCTTTCCGGTATTGCCGGATTTATCTTATCAATCGGGATGGCTGTTGACGCAAATATTTTGATTTTTGAAAGAATGAAAGAAGAAAGAAGAATGAATAGATCATGGCATGATAGCCTGGAACTAGGATTTTCCAGGGCTTGGACGTCTATTCGGGATTCCAACATTGCAAGTCTTATAACCAGTTTTGTTTTGTATCAATACGGAACAGGTCCGGTCAAGGGTTTTGCGCTTGTTTTGGCAATCGGGGTTGTAGTTTCTATGTTCTCGGCAATTGTCGTCACAAGGACACTTTTGAGAACGATCTATAAATGATATTTTGAAGTGGGATGGCCGGATGTTTTTGACCTTGAGTTCTTGAATTCTTGACATCAAGACATCAAAGATTCAAAATCAGAGACGTCAAAAATGTCTCACTTCAAAAATTCTAATTATGAATATAATTGGTCGGAAGAATTGGTATTTTGGTTTGTCATTATTGGTTTTAATTCCTGGAATTATAGCAATATTTTTGTGGGGGTTAAATCTTTCTATTGATTTTACAGGCGGTTCCCGATTAACGCTGTCTTTCAAAAATACTGTTTCGGATAAACAAGCTGAATCTATTGATAAAATCTTGAAATCGGACAATATAACAGTCGGCAGTGTTGAAAAATCAAATAAATTAATTTTCGTTCGGACAGCGCCGATGGATCAATCCCAAAATAATAAATTTATTAATTCCTTGTCAAAAGAGTTTCAAGATGTTAAGGAGCAGGAATTTGAAACAATAGGTCCGACAATTGGAAAGGAAACAACGCTCAATGCTTTGAAAGCTGTACTTATCTCATCTGTTCTTATTATTCTTTATATAACTTGGTCTTTCAGAAGTGTTCCAAAACCCGCAAGCAGTTTTAGATTTGGAATTTGCGCAATTGTTGCCCTCATCCATGATGTTTTGGTAGTTGTTGGAATTTTCGCAATACTAGGACATTTTTTTGGAGTTGAGATTGACTCTCTTTTTGTCACGGCAATTCTAACTGTTATTGGTTTTTCAGTTCATGATACTATTGTTGTTTTTGATAGGATAAGAGAGAATCTTAGGAAAACGGGAGGGGCGGATTTTCCAAAAACTGTGAATGAATCGATAATTCAGACAATAGACAGATCTCTAAATACTTCTCTGACGGTTATCTTGGTACTGGTTGGATTACTATTGTTCGGAGGGGAAAGTATTCGCTGGTTTGTTGTCGCGCTTTTAATTGGAATTATAAGCGGAACCTATTCTTCAATTTTTAATGCAAGTCCTCTTTTAGTTCTGTGGCATGAGTTCTCCGCCCGCCGTCATTCTGGGGAGGAGCGAAGCGACGACTCCAGAATCAAATGAAAAAAGGCGGATATATTTATATCATGGCAAATCTTAGGCCTACGCTTTATGCTGGCGTAACGAACGATCTAGTAAGAAGAGTTTATCAGCATAAAAATAATTTAGTTGAAGGATTTACTTCTAAATATAATTTACATAAACTTGTGTACTACGAAACGTTTAACACTGTAGAACAAGCAATTATTAGAGAAAAACAAATTAAAGATATGAATAGACTAGATAAGTTAGAAATGATCAGAAAATTTAATCCTAAATTGGAAGATTTATATAATAAGATTTTGGGTTAAATAGGGGATTCTGGACAAGCCAGAATGACGGGTAGGGAGGGATTATTTTGAATTATTTTTTAATACAGAATTTTACATCCTTGGGGTAGAAGAAAGGGATAGGGACAATAGTCTGCTCATTACGGAAACGTGTTCAGATGGCAGAGGATCATCCATAATAGAACTTAATCCGATACGTCGGGCAGTTTTTCTACTAGCAATTTTTTCCATTACTTCTTCTGGTTTAGGTTCATTATTGCTGTTAAACTCAAGATAGTCCGAATCTTGTCGCAAGATATCTTCAACAATACCATCTCCGACATAGGGATCACTAGGGTCTTTTATTAAAAACAAATTTTTTCTTTCTGGAGGACAATCTCGATAAGCGTTAAAAAGTTCTAGTCCACTCCTAATTATTTTGAAGACACTTTCTGGATCTCTTTCAAAACCCTTAATAACAAAGTAACCCTCCTTATCGTTTTTGGGAAAGATGTCTATTGTAGTTAGCGTCTTTAGATTACTTGGTTTTGATACTCGAACGCCCATCCCTATTTTTTCTGTTGTTGGTTCTCTCTTTAATGCTACATGTACTACCTGAAGGATGTCGTCAAGTTTTTGAGGATCTCTTTGGGTAATAGTTACTTCTCCGAACTCACCGCCTACAATTTTTAAGCCACGATTTTCGTTTAGCAATTTTGTTATTCTATCAACTTGAGATATTTCTTCCTGCGCCATACACTTTTAGCTAAATTAGCTCTTAGCCAATTCCTCTCTTACGATTTTGCTGACCAGTCCTCCGTCGGCTTTGCCTTTGACTTTGAGCATCAACGCTCCCATTACCTTCCCCATTTCTGCAACTGTTGTTGCATTGATTTCGCTGATTGTTTGTTTAACGATTTCACGGATTTGGTCTTCGCTCATTTGTTTAGGTAAATAAACTTGCAGCATTTCGAGTTCTTTAGTTTCTTTTTCAACCAGCTCTAGGCGATTTGCTTTTTTGAATTCTTCAATAGAATCTCTTCTTTGCTTTGCTTCTTTTTGAAGAACTTGCAGGACATCTTCATCTGTTGCCTCATATCCCGCCCCTCCCTTTTGTATTTCATAATAATTAATTGCGGAAAGAAGAAGACGAAGGACTGAAGTTTTTAAAGCATCTCTTGCCAGCATTGACTTTTTCAGTTCTTGTTGTAATTGCTGTTTAATCATACTTAATATTTTATCAACTTAATCAAATTTTTCCAAAAATTCTCTTAACTCTTCTTTTTTCCACCAAGCAAAGTCTTCGGGAACGTTATTCTTGTCAAATAAGACAACTTCAGTAATATGCGAATTTATCGAAGGCACTTTTTCTACTTCAGCAGTAACACATGGGTTTATTGTCCATTGGTTATCTTTTACTTGAACTTCCGAATAAATATATACTACTCGTAATTTTATAATTTTAACTTCTGCCTGCTGCTTTACAATCCTTTTAGTACAGTCCTCGATAGATTCTCCATAGCGAATCAGATTGTGGCAGAAATACAATAGTCCTTGCGGATAGTCTTTAGCTTGAGAAGGTAGTTCATGTTCAGGGATTCCATTGGGTCTTCTTAAGGCTATATACTTACCTTCTTTTTTAAGAATAATTTCAAAAGTAACATGAGTTCCGCCCGAAACCTGTATTTTTAAAGGTGGTCCAAAATTCGCCTCTTTATTTTTCCAATTATAACTATAGTCCATTGCTAATCTCCTTTGGTCTTTTTCGTTAGATTTTTAACTTCTAGAATGGTATCCGACATAATTTAATTATAGCAGAGTTTAGTAAGGAAAAGCGGTGGTTACTAACTTAACTTTAATTTATGCTAGTAATAGATGTGAATATTATTTACTTAAAATAATTTCTATTTTAATAAAGTTTCGTTGTCTAGACAACGAAACAAATCTATAAATATAATAATACAAACCAATCAATTTTTCAATTTGGAGCGTTAAGAAGTTTTTGCTCTATTTCTTTATTAATTTTTGGCTGGTGGTATCCTTCAATAGGGTTTGTCATACAACCTTCTTTATACGTTTCAGGAGATACTCTTTGTTATTTTTTGATAGATCCTCGTCGACTTCGAGAAAGAGTTTTTGAAGAATCTCGCCGATTTTTGGTCCCGGTTTTATTTTTAATTCTTTCATGATGTCGTTGCCATCAATTTTCAAATCATTTATAGAAAAAGGCAGTGGTTTTAGTTGGTCTTCAATTCTTTTTTTAAATAATTTTAATCTCCAACTTTGGGCTGTTTGTGTTCCGCCGCCAAGTCTGTCACCAATCCGAAGGTCCATCATATCTTTTACATTTTCAACGCCAATTCTTCGTATAAAGCGTCTTATTCCGGCATCTGATAATTTCTCGTCCACTGTAAACATATGCCAACGAATTAAATTAACTATTTTGTCTCGCTCTTTTCTTGAGAACTTAAGACGGTCACAAATTTCTCTTGCCATATTTGCTCCGGCGACTTCATGGTTATAAAAAATTACCAGTCCTTCTTCATCTTTTCCCATCACTTTAGGTTTTCCAACGTCATGAAGAAGCGCTGCGAATCGGACTATTGGATCTTTTGATGGACAACATTTCAAAGACAAAATATTGTGGGTAAAAACATCATCTGTATGGTGACGTCCATGTCTTTTTTGAGAGACTCCAACTCCTTCCATAAGCTCCGGAAGAATATATTGCAGAAGATTGCTTTCTTTTAAAAATATAGTCCCTTCATATGCTCTATCACAAGACATAATTCTCAAAAGCTCAATGCGGATTCTTTCTCCAGAAATTTTACCAATAAGAGGAGCGTCAGTAATTATTTCTTTCCAAGTTTTCTCTTCAATAGTGAAAGAAAACTCTGTAGCAATTCTGATAGCTCGCAAAAGTCTAAGGGCATCTTCCTTGAATCTTTCTTTTGGATTTCCAACAGCCCGGATAATTTTATTTTCTAAATCTTTTTGTCCTCCATACGGATCAATAATTTCAAAAGAGGGTTTACCCTGAGCGATCCTGAGTTTATCGAAGGAGAGTCGAAGGGCTATTGCATTAATTGTGAAGTCGCGGCGGGCAAGATCTTCTTCAATTGTTTTTCCCCATTCAACTCTGTCCGGTCTTCTTTTGTCGCTATAGCCTTTTTCTGTTCGAAAAGTCGTGATTTCTATGATTTGTTTTTTCTCAGGAACTCCCGCCTTCGCCAAGGCTTCGACGGGCAAGCCAACAGTGCCAAATTTATTATCGTAAAATCCTTCTTTGAAAATCTTGAGGAGCTCCTCTGGAATTGCAGATGTAGCCATGTCCCAGTCTTTTACTAATTTCTTAAGAAGCATATTGCGGACGCATCCTCCGACTAAATATACTTCAAACTTAGCTTTTTCTATTTTTTTATAAATGTCTAAAATTTCCTGTGGAATAAGTTTGACCATACTGTTATAGTATAACAAAGAATTTTGATTTATGAAAAAGTGGAAAATCTTGAACGAAATAAAGATTAAGGATAAAGGCCTGCCTGCCGGCGAGGCAGGATTAATAATTAAGGATTTGATAAAAATACTTCTTGAGAACAGAGAGGTTGGGACGAAAAGAGAGATAGAGGAGTTTTTAAACCCTAAACTTTCTGACGTAACAATTAAAAGTGTTGGTATTAATATTACTCAGCTTAAAAAAGCAATCGGAAGAATTAAGAAGGCAATAAAAAATAAAGAGCAAATTGTGGTTTTTGGCGACTATGATGTGGATGGAATTTGCGCAACAGCAATTCTCTGGGAAACCCTTCGGCTCGCAGGGCTCGCTCAGGGCAAGCCGTACAATAATGTTTTTCCTTACATTCCTCATAGAATTGACGAAGGTTATGGATTGTCCATTAAGGGAATTGAAAATGTTAAGAGTCAGTATGAGAATGTTAAATTAATAATAACTGTTGATAATGGGATTGTTGCAAATAAAGCAGTTGAATTTGCCAACAATTGCGGAATAGACGTTATTATTACTGACCATCATGTTCCTTCAGAAATCAAACCTAAAGCTTTAGCAATAGTTCACACGACCAAATTGTGCGGGACAGGAGTGGCATATTTGCTATCGCAAAATATCAAATATCAAATCTCAAATATCAAATATGACGAGGGAAAAGACGAACACTTAGAATTGGTAGCTCTTGCAACTGTTGCAGATTTGGTTCCTTTGAAAGGAGCAAATAGGACACTTTTAAAGTTTGGTTTGGAAGCTTTGAGAAAAACAAGCAGGGTAGGGCTTCTGGAATTATTTAAAGAAGCTGGACTTCCCAAAGATTCCATAGGAGTTTATGAGATAGGACATATGATTGCCCCTCGGCTTAATGCAATGGGAAGGCTTGAATATGCAATGGATAGTCTACGATTACTTTGCACAAATAATCAGAAAAGAGCAGGAGAATTGGCAAGACTTTTAGGAAGCACAAACAAAGAAAGACAAGAATTAACCTTACAATCAGTTTTGCATGCAAAGGCTTATGTTAACTCCCAAAGCCCTAAGCTTAAAAATTTATTATTCATTGCTCATGAAAGTTATGAACAGGGAGTCATAGGACTGGTGGCGGGGAAGTTGGTGGATGAATTTTACAGGCCTGCAATAGTTGTTTCGATTGGGGACAAATTGAGTAAAGCATCGGCAAGGTCGATAAACGGGTTTAATATCATAGAATTTATAAGAAAACATTCTCAATATTTGGTTGATGCCGGAGGTCATCCAATGGCAGCTGGATTTACAGTTGAGACAACAAAGCTTGTAAAGCTTCAAAAAGCATTAGAAGATAGAGCAGAAATAGTGCTCAATAAGGACCTACTTACCCGCAGTCTTAAAATTGATTGCGAATTACCCTTATCTTTTATAAATTTAAATTTATATGAATCTTTGCAAAAACTTGCTCCATTTGGAATGGGAAACCCAGAACCGACATTTCTTAGTAAAAAAGTCTTTATTGATGATATGAGATTAGTTGGGACAGAAAATAGGCATATAAAATTTAGATTTAAGATTAACGATTTAGGATTTATGATTGATGGAATTGGGTTTGGAATGGGAGAAATGTCGACAAAGATTCACATTGGCGATAAAATAGATATTGTTTATACAACTGATGAGAATGAATGGAACGGAGAAAGGAGATTACAGTTAAAGATTAAGAACTTAAGGCAATAGCTATTTATTATTTGTGTTTGTTGGTGCTCTTACGAAAGGGACAAGTTTTATAGGACTTCCATTTAAAGGTTTATATATAACAGGAATGTTCAACTCTTGCGCAACTTGTTGGTGTTCCCACCATTTGGTTGCTGCAGTTTCTTCTTGCCTTCGAGCCTGCTGATTACTTTTGGCTCTCCAGCGCATTTCGTTTACAAGGCTTTCTAGAATTGCTTGATTTCTGACTGGTCGAGATTCTAGGTTTTCCACATTAATATTTTATGCTAGAGCATAATATGCTCGCTTGACACTTTTCTGACTTTAATCTGACAATGTTTTTGTAATCTGGATTACAAATTTATTTTATAAAAGATAGTAAAACCTTGTCAAGAGGAGAAAAGTTTCGTACAATAGAAGTAATGCGTACTTTAATCTCTGAAACAATTAATAGTGTTGGTAAGTTGGTGGCAGTTGAAGGCTGGATTTATCTACGCCGAGATCACGGTAAACTTATTTTTTTAAATCTTCGCGACAGGTCGGGTTATCTTCAAATTGTTGTAAACCCTAAAACTTCAGAAAAAGCTTACGAAATTGCGAAAGAAATAAGACCGGAGTTTGCGGTTAAAATAGAGGGAATTGTTAAAAAAAGGCCGGAGAATGCGGTCGATAAGAGTTCAAAAGTTGGCTCAGTTGAGCTTGAAGCCAAAGAAATTACAATTCTCTCAAAAGCTGAGACATTGCCATTTGACATGGGAGGCAAAGATCTGAATTTAGAACTTCCAACACTTTTAGATAATCGCGGATTAACCTTACGCTATCCGAGAGTAGCTGCAATTTTTAAAGCTCAAGAGACAATAATAGATGCATTTAGAAGGGCTTGTAAGGAAAAAGATTTTACGGAATTTCAATCGCCTGTAATTGTTCCACAGGGCGCAGAGGGCGGCTCGGAAGTTTTTGAAATAAAATATTTTGATCACAAAGCTTATCTTTCCCAAAGCCCTCAGTTTTATAAACAGATTATGGTCGGAGTATTTGAAAGAGTTTTTACTGTAAATAAAACATTAAGAGCAGAACCGTCGGTAACCACGAGACATTTGACAGAAGTAACTACTCTTGATGCAGAGTTTGGTTTTATAAAGAGTTGGTTGGATGTTGTGGATATGGCAGAGTACGTTGTTAAATTTATGCTTGATGAAGTAAAAAAGAACAACAAAGATGTACTCAAAATCTATAATGCAACAATTCCTTTAGCCTCAAAAAAAATTCCAAGGATAAAATTAAGAGAAGCACAAGAAATAGTTTTCAAAAGAACAGGACGAGATAATAGGCAAGAGCCTGATTTACAGCCTGAAGATGAACGCGAAATCTGCAGGTGGTCCCTGGAAGAAAAAGATTCTGACTTAGTCTTTGTTACCCATTACCCTGTTTCAAAAAGGCCTTTTTATACTTTCGAAGACCCGCAAGATCCGGGGTATACGCTAAGTTTTGATTTGATTGGAAGGGGGGCAGAATGGATGACAGGAGGACAAAGAATAAATGATTATAATAAATTAGTCGAAAATGCTAAGAAAAGAGGCATAGATTTGAAAAAAAGTGAGATTTATCTTCAGGCTTTTAGATATGGCATGCCGCAAGAGGGTGGATTTTCTTTCGGAAGTGAAAGAATAACTATGCACATTTTGGGATTATCAAATGTTAGAGAGGCAAGTCTTTTCCCCCGCGACATGGAGCGAGTAGATGAAAGGTTATAAAAAAGCAATATTGTACGCGTTTTTTATTGCGTGTCTTTTCCTGTTGATTACTGTTGCTATTTTTAATCTTATTTTAAGATATTATATTTCAGATCGGAGAATAAGAGAATTTCCATTTGAAATTTCAAAAGTACAATATCCTTTTTTAAAATCGGAAATTTTTCCAGAAATTTCTTCTAAAGCAGTTGTAATAATGGATGATGAGTCAAAAACTGTACTTTTTGCAAAAAATCCAAATCTTTCATTTTCAATGGCCTCAACTACAAAAATTATGACTGCGTTAGTTGCATTGGATTATTACAAAATCAATGACGTGCTGATTGTAAAAAAAGAAAATGTGGAAGGGGTAAATGTTGGATTTGAAATTGGAGAAAAATTAAATTTTCCAGACATTTTGTATGCAATGCTTCTTCCATCCGGTAATGATGCGGCCTTGGTTCTGGCCCAAAATTATAGAGGCGGAGAAAAAGCGTTTGTTGCAAAAATGAATGAGAAAGCTTACGAACTAACTCTTAAAAATACAAATTTTGCAGATGCAATTGGACTTGAGGATAGCCGGGATTATACAACTCCTTTAGATTTAGCAAGACTGGCATCATATGCTTTGAGAAATAAAATATTTGCAGATATTGTTGCAACAAAAATCAAAGAAATTGCAGATGTTACAGGTCAAAAAAAATATGAACTCAGAAATCTAAATAAATTGCTAGGAGCCAGCGGAGTAAATGGAGTAAAGACGGGTTATACCAACGAAGCAGGGCAAGTTTTGGTGACTTCAAAAATCGAAATAGATGAAAATAATAAAGAACACACGCTCATAATTGTAGTTATGGATAGTCTTGATCGGTTTTCGGATACGAGTAAGCTTTTAAATTCGGTAGCAGGAAATATTAATTACTTATCCATTCATCCCTGATAGCTGAAACATAAGCGATAAAGTCATTATCTCCCTCAAAAACAACAACGGGCATTAAAAAATTTTGCTCTTCTTCTCCTATGTAATAACTGAGGAAAACTTTCTTAATAGTAACTTCAACTATGTCTGGGGCTTTTGATGCAATATAACCTTTTCCCTCCTTTAGCTGCGAAAAAGCTTGGGATGCAGATTTTATTGCATAAGTTGATGACTCTGCCGAAATGTTAGAATGCAAATATCTTGCGTCTACAACTTTTAAATCATTGCCGGTCTTGCCTACAAGGAAATTCATTGTAGAGCTGATCCCTTTTTCATAATAAATCGGAAGACTGTCTAAGTCTTTTTGAAAAAAATCAACTTTGATAATTTTGGCATCAGAGAATCTAGATGTTGAATTAAGCGCGCCTTTTTCTATTGAATACACTATTGTTTTGGTCTTTTCATTATCTAAGTCTTCTGGAAATTCCAGCATGTTGACTAGGAATGATTTTACAATAGAGATTGCGCTATCTTTTTCATCCAAGGTTAAAGCTTGTAATGCGGGTGTTGCTAGATAAAGAGAAGAAAGCGTAAAATCTGATGAAAAGATATTTACAGTTATCCTTCTTTGGAGACTCTCCTGATCTGCCCATTGGTAAACATCTTCTGCAATTTTGGTTTCGTTAGATATGAAGCCAATTTTACCGACTTTTTCACGTGTTTTATCAAGAGCAAGAAGAGTGGGTTGGCTTTGGGTTATTTTGTATACTTTGGCCCGGTCAGAGAAATTAGGAAGAAATCCTGTTAAAGTGTTGAGAGTATAGGTGATATTTTCTTTTTGTTGGTTTGGGAAAGAAACTCTTGGCAATTTACCAAAAACTGCTTGAGGGGGAGCGGGAGGGGTTAAGATTTCCGCAACAAATGAGATAAATCTTACACCCATTATAAAAAGAAAAATTATAGCGATAGAAATTCCCGCCCACTTTAGAATTGTTTTGGTTTGAGTCTTTGCTTTACTAAGAGTTGGCATGTCTTGAGTATAAAGAAAAATTCAAGTACAATCAATACAGTTATGATTAGAGTTAGAATTGCGCCCAGTCCCACAGGAATCCCGCATATTGGCAACACCAGAACAGCACTTTTCAATTTTCTTTTTGCCAAACACAATAATGGGAAATTTATTGTTAGAATCGAAGATACAGACCAAGCACGTATAGTTCCGGGTGCTAGAGAAGCAATTTTTGACATACTTGAGTGGTTAGGGCTTTCTTGGGATGAAGACTACATCCAGTCAGAGAGAAAAAATATTTACAAAGAACACGCAGAAAAACTCTTAGATAAAGGTTCTGCTTATAAAGAAGAAGGCGCAGTGCGATTCAAAGTGCCTCAAAATCGCGAAATATCTTGGATAGATGCAATAGGAAATAAAAAAATTTCCTTCAAAACAAATATCCTTGAAGATTTTGTTATTCTTAAATCAGATGGATTTCCAACATATCACTTAGCAAATGTTGTGGATGATTATCTCATGGAAATATCTCATGTGATCCGAGGGGACGAATGGATTTCTTCAACGCCAAAACACATTCTTTTGTATGAGGCTTTTGGTTGGAAGCTCCCTGTTTTTGCTCATCTGCCTGTAATTTTAGGTCCTGACAAAACAAAATTATCCAAACGCCACGGTGCAAAATCAGTTCTGGATTACAAAAAAGAAGGATACCTAAAAGAAGCGCTTCTTAACTTTATGGGGCTTTTGGGCTGGAATCCGGGAGGAGATAAAGAGATTATGGATATCCAAGAGATGGTAAAACTCTTCGACCTAAAAGACGTTAACACAAATTCTCCAATTTTCGATATTAAAAAATTAGACTGGGTAAATGGAGAGTATATTCGCATGATGGATAATCAAACCTTAAAATCCACGCTTGCAGATTTTTACAAGGACAACTCAGAAGTTACAGCATTTATAAAAGGAGATTTTAAAATAGTAGATCTAATTATAAATCTGGCAAAAACCCGCATGAAAACACTCATTGATTTTAAAAATCTAGTTATTTCAAAAGTGCCCAAACTTTCAGCTGATGAAAAAAATATTGCCAATTCTCTTTCTGAAAAGTTTTCTGCGATCAACAGCTGGAATAAAGAAACAATTCTTGCTGGTATGAAAGAAATTTTGCAAACAAAAAAAATAAAGGGAAATATTTTATACAAGATTATCGTAGGATTTGAATCAGGCTTACCACTTCCGGAATCTTTGGAAATTTTGGGGAAAGAAAAAACTCTTGATAAAATTAAATCCGCAATTTATTAGTATGATGGGTTTTGCTAAAGCAATATCTTTTTTTCTAGGTCCTGTTTTTATTCTTCTTCCGGTTCCTTTTATTTTAGTTTCAAAATTTACGCAAGACTATTATTATGCTTTGAAATGGACTGTGTTTTCGTATGCATTTATTCTTTCAGTTGCAGTATTTGTAATTATAGGAGTATTGTTGGGAGTATTCTCCAATTTTGATGTTTCTAAAAGGGAACAGAGGCCGCTTCTTTTTTCTTTTTCCGCATTTGCCATGTTTTACTATTTGGTTTCCCTTATTATCCTAGGCGGTCCAAAAGTTCTCTTCTTAGCGCTTTTTGCAGTCGTTTTGGGATTGATAACAATTGTAGCTTTAAGCAGGTGGATTAAAGCAAGCATACATGTTGCAACTGCGACTTGTGTGATATTGTTAATTGGGATAATTTATAAAGGATATTCATTTATTCTTCTTGCTCTTGTTCCTCTTCTTGCTTGGTCGCGTGTAAAAACAAAAGAACATACTGTACTAGAAACAATAATCGGAAGTATTTTAGGTGTAGCATTGACGTTAATCGTGTATACTATAAGTAGGCAATATTTCATGAATTTTATTTATAATTAGTCTATGGATGACAACAGATCTTTAATAAAATCTTTTGGATATGCATTTGAGGGAGTTTGGCATGCACTTAAACATAATAGGAATTTACGAATTCATTTCGTTATTGCTTTAGTTGTGGTAGGTCTTAGTATATTTTTTCATGTTAACCCATATGAAAAAGGAATTTTGGGGGTTATGATTCTGATAGTTATTTGCGCAGAGATGATTAATACTTCTTTGGAAGAAATGATTAATCTCATAACAAATGAACATAAAAAAGAAGCAAAAATTGCAAAAGATGTAGCAGCAGGGATGGTTTTGGTGGCAGCAATAGGGTCAGTAATCGTTGGTTTTTTGATACTTACTCCTTATGTTTTAAAACTATTTAAGTAGGGAAAACGCAGAAACGAGAAGAAAAACTCCTGTTATATCCAAGACCAAGGACAATAAAACAAATTGATAATTCTTTATTCGACTTAATCCCATTAGGCTTATTCCTAATTCGTCAGGGAAAGGAGATGCAATAATAATTGCGCCAACTATTGGCAGACTCCATCTGAAATATTTATGATACATAAGGCGGGTTAAATGTTTACCTCCAAGCTTATTATAAATAGGCGTAATTTCTCCGATTAAGTCTCCTTTGAAAAAACGAAAAAGCACAAAATCCGCAACAACTCCGCCTAAGCCTGCGACTATTGCTATTTCAATCGGATGTAATGTTTTGGATAAATCTGACAGCATTAATATTCCAAGCGCAGCAGTTGATGCCGAGACATATAAAATGCCGGCGATAAATGATCCAAGCAAAGGAGTGTGCCGAAGATTAAAAAGGAGTTCATTTAAAAAATTATATTTGGATAAGAAAATTGTTAAGAAGATGCTTATGAAAATGAGAGTGATGCCTTTGTATTTATAATCTATAAACCACTTCACCAGCTTATTATATCAGACTTTTATTAAGGCTTCTTTTTCTGCGTGGGAGAGGTTTTTGATTTCAATTTCTCTTTTCAAGGCTTGCGAAAGGGTCGAGTGAGTTTCTTTATAAACAAGCTTAAATGATTTGAAAGACCGCATGTATTTTGAAGACTTGCCTGTTTTATTTTTTTGTTCTTTTAATCTTTTTTCCAAATTATTTGTCTGTCCGATGTAAAGAGTATTGGAAGATGTCCGGAGAATATATACTATGTAGCTCACCCCATTATTATACTCCTTCGAGAAATGTTAGGGCTATACCTTTTTTGTCGGCTCTTCCTGTACGTCCAATTCTATGGATATATACTTCGTAAGATTCAGGCATATCGTAATTAATAACATGACTTACATCCGGAATATCAAGTCCGCGTGAGGCAACATCTGTTCCTAAAAGTATGGAGATCTCATTTGATTTAAATGCGTCCAGAGTTTTCTGACGCTGATTTTGTCTTTTATTTCCATGAATTGATCCTGCTTTAAATCCGCGTCTGATTAACTCTTCTGTTAATTTTTGCACGCCCCATTTTGTTCTCCCAAAAATAAGAATTTTTTCAAATCCGGGCTGTCTCAAAAGATCATGCAATTTATCGACCTTATTTTGTCCTGGCGCAAGTCTGATAATCTCCTGTTCAATACCTTCCGCAGTTTCCTGCTTTTTAACGGAAACCGTAATTGGATTGTGAACAAAATTTTGCAAAATTTCTTTTACTTTACCGGAAATAGTTGCTGAAAAGAAAAGTGATTGGCGGATAAGGGGCATTAGAGAAATAAAATATTTAATATCTTTGATAAAACCTATATCAACCATTCTGTCTGCCTCATCCAAAACAACATTGTGGAATTCCGATAAGTTTAAAATTCTTGTTTCAATAAGATCTTTTAGTCTTCCTGGCGTGCCAATTACAAAATGGGGTTTTTGTCGTAACTGTGAAATTTGTTTTCCCATATTTGCGCCTCCTATACAAAGCGCAGTATATATTCCCAATCCTCTTGCAAAACCGCGCAATTCATCATGAATTTGAAGCACCAATTCGTGCGTTGGCGCAACAATCAGCACTCTTTCCAGTTTGTTTCTGCAAACTTTGTCAACCAAGGGAATCAAAAAAGCAGCAGTTTTACCTGTACCCGTGTTAGCAATACCAATTACATCCCGGCCTTCAATTATGGAGCGCATTACTTGATCTTGAATTGGAGTAAGAGTTGTATAGCCTTTAAGTTTGATATTTTCCAAAACTTGAGGAGATATTTTGAAATCCTCAAATTTATTTATTGGGATATATTCTGCTTCAGGCGAAATAAGTTTAATTTCATTAACAGCTTTAGTAGCCTGAATTGCGGCAATTAGCTCCGCGTTGGGCATGGTTCTTTGAGGGAATTTTCTAAAACCTCTATGAAAACCTCTTCCTGAGTTTCTTGGACCTCCTGGATTATTAAATCTGCGTTTATTCATATGTTAAAGGAATAAAACTGCCTAAATAAGAATTTGAAGCTCGAGTAGGGGAAAAGAGTGAACCTAACCAGAACTTTTCAAAATTAAGCAGATTCATTTCTTTAATCTGCTAGACTTATATCCTATATTATACCAGAAATCACTTCCAAAGTCAACTACGCTAGATCGACTGAAGGATAGTTCCACTTTTTATAGCCTGGTCTACCTTAATAGCTACCTCCTCATTCTTTTTTCCCGAAGTCACTGGTTTGTGCTCAAGCTGCATTGATTCTATAGTTTGTTCAAAAGACATATCGCCCTTTGTAAATTTGACTTTGTCCTCCACTTTTAAAATCTTTTCAAGTCTTACTACCGCAACTCCTATTTTGTCGTAGTAGTGAATAACCTTGCCAATCAAATCCTTTTTGCTCATCGCTCTCACCCCCTTTACCCGCCGTTAGGCGGGCTTTACTTTTGGATATCTGCAATCTTACTGTAGTACGATCGAATTCGCGTGTCAATAGGTCTTTTCAAGCTCCTGTTTTAGGAAATCGAGGGATTTGGGTTGGTAGATGGAAGCGGTTAGGACTTTTTTGCCTTTTTTCTTCAAAATTTTTAAGTTTTTCTTAATTTGCTTCTCATGCGCGAGGTCGGTTTTGGTTAATAAAATGATTTCAGGCTTGTCTAATAATGAGGTATTATATTGTTCAAATTCTTTTCTGACTGTTGAGTATGCTTTTTGTACATCTTCAGCAGAAGAATCTATGCAATGAACCAAAACTTTTGTTTTTTCAATATGTTTTAGAAATTCTACTCCCAGTCCTTTGCCCTTGGATGCTCCTTCGATAAGCCCCGGAATATCTGCAATAGCATGGGAATTCATCATTCCAATGTTTGGTTCGAGAGTTGTAAATGGGTAATCTCCGATTTTGGGAGTTGCGTTGGTCAAAACAGAAAGAAGACTGCTTTTTCCTGCATTTGGAAGACCAATTAGTCCAACATCCGCGATTATTCGAAGCTCCAAGAATAATTTTTTCTCCTCACCCAGCGTTCCTTTTTCAGCATATCTTGGAGCTTGATTTGTGGACGATTTGAATTCATCATTGCCCAGTCCGCCTTTTCCGCCCTTGGCGATCAAAATTGGGGTTTTGGTATCAGTTATTTCAATAACTTTATCTGAATTAATATCAGTTATTCTTGTGCCCAAAGGTAAAAGAATAGTTAAATGTTCTGCATTTTTGCCAAACAATTTCTTATGTTTACCCGGAACGCCATTGTCTGCATCGACCTTCTTCTTATATCTGAATTCGCGAAGGTCATTAATATTGGTTGATCCCTGAAAATATATATTTCCGCCATTTCCGCCATTCCCCCCGTCAGGTCCGCCCTTGGGGTTACCCTCATTTCTTATGAAAGTTGCCGCGCCATCCCCGCCATTCCCAGCCTTAACAATCAAAGGAATATTATCAACCAACATGCTTGCATTGTACCATGTTAAGGAAGATTAAAAGAAGTAAAGGTTTTTAGCTTTTATCTAGTTTATAAGCTTCATTTAGACCTTCTTCGCCAAATTCTGTAGAAAACCAAGTGTCAAGAATCTCTTTGGCAATTCTGTTAGGTGTGTTTACTAAAGCCATTACAAGAATATTTGCGTCATCCCATTTTCTCGCAAGCTTGGTTATCTCAGGCGTCCAACAAAGAGCAGCTCTGGCACCTTTTATTCTGTTGGCTGCCATAGTAATTCCTGTTCCACTCCAACAAAAGATTACTCCTTGTTCTGCCTTTTTTTCTGCTACCAATGTAGCCGCTTCTTTTCCGATCTCAGCCCATTTACCATTTTTTTCTTTTAGATCTCCGAGCAAAGTTATTTCATGATCATGTGATTTTAGATAATCCACAACAAAATCAGTAAGTGAAGTCTTTTCATCTGATGCAACAACTATTTTCATAAGGTGATTATATCAGAAGTTAGGTTTGTGGTAAGAGAGGTTATCTGGTAAAATTGAAACCGCATTGCCTATTTTATTACGGGATCGTCTAATGGTAGGACATGGGACTCTGAATCCCATTATTTAGGTTCGAATCCTAATCCCGTAGCCAAGGTAATCGTATTCCCGCCTTCAATATGGGAAGCTAAAAACAAACTTGTACATACATTAAAATAAGCGTGAATAAAACTATATGATTTCTAATAAACTAAAACACATTTTTCTTCTATCATTAATACTCATTTATGCTCACGGCATTGAGGAAATTGTAAATGGTTTTCAATATTTAGATTCATTTATGGTTTATGGCGCAAACTTAATCAATACAACGCCAGCAATTTTTTATTGGGTTTCTCATCTAGCGTGGTGGATTTCTCTGCCAATACTATTTTTGTTGTTTAACAAAAATCGCTTAGGTCTACTGTTAATGACTTTATATGGTTTTGTATTTTTTATTGAATTACACCATCCTATCAAGGGACTTTTATCCGGTCGCTATTACCCAGGCATGATTACGGCATTACTTTATCCAGTCTTTGGGATTTTTTATTGGAAGCAGATAGTTAAAGATTGGAAAATGACAAGAAAATAATTAGGGAATCAATGTATTCCCACCTTCCAGGTGGGAAGAGACCACCAATTGGGTATTGACATGCATTGTCATGTTTGGTACAATCTAGCTATGATTAGCAATCAATTTTTACCTAAAGCATATACTCCCGAACAAGTAGCTATAATGCTTCAACTTAGCAAGAATACAATTTATCAGCTGATTAGCCGCGGTGAGATTGTGGCAAAAAAAATTGGGAAAGTATATAGAATTCCAGCCAGCTCATTGTCGTTTATATTTACAGGATTAGATGAGGATATTTATAAGGCTCAAAAGGAGGATTTAAAAAACATTGCGAAAATAGAAAAGGAGCTTTCAGGGGTAAGAGCAAAAATGTGGTAAAAGTAAAAATTTTTATCGATTCCGATGTCATAATTTCCTCACTTCTTTCGCAAACCGGAGCATCCAATATTATTGTGAACGACACCGATTTAAGTGCCTTTATTTCAAATTTTTCTTATGAAGAGTTGGACAGAATTGTTGATAAGTTGGGAGTTGATAAAAATAAGCTAGAAAGATTATTAAAAAACAAATTAAAGACTGTTAAAATAAAGTTAAATAAAGAGAAGATTCTTGATAAGTTCGGCAATTATACGAATGATATTAAAGATGCTCATATAGTAGCGGGAACAAAGACGGCCAAGGCGAAATTTTTAGTTACATTTAATATTAAGGATTATAGGATAGGAAAGATTCAGCAAGAATTAGGTATTAGAGTGATAACTCCGGGTGGATTAATGCAGTATTTAAGAAGTTTGGTTTAGAATTGGATAGAAGTCTTATGAGACATAGAAAAGTTTGGCCGCATGTATTCTTTGTAATTTTGGTTGGGGTTTTTGTTTTACTAAATAATTCTAGTTTAAAACAAAACAAAATTGCTCAGCCCTCATCAACAGATAATAAAGTATCTGCTACGAAAGAAACAGCGAAAGTTTTGAGAGTTATTGATGGGGATACGGTTGAGGCAGGTTTGAATAATAGGAAAGAAACTATTCGTTTAATAGGAATTGATGCGCCCGAAACTGTTGATCCCAGAGAAAAAGTTGAATGTTTTGGAAAAGAAGCTTCGGAAAAAGCAAGAGAAGTTTTAGATGGAAAAAATGTTGTTCTTGAATCGGACCCAACGCAAGGGGAGAGGGATAAATACGGCAGACTTTTGCGTTATGTTTTTGTTGGCGGAGAAAATTTTAATAAACTTATGATAAGAGAAGGATATGCTCGTGAATATACTTATCAGAGTAATCCCTATAAGTATCAATTAGAGTTTATTCAAGCAGCAAAAGAAGCGCGGGACAATAGTCGCGGATTATGGCAAAAGTGCTAGGTGTATAATATAATTATGGATCTAACAAAAAAACATTGTGTTCCGTGTGAAGGCGGAACGCCGCCTTTACCAGATGAAAAAGAGGATGAACTTATAAAACAAGCTCAGGATTGGAACTTATTTAGAGATGGAACCCACAAGATTACGAGGCAGTTTAAATTCAAGGACTTTAAAAAAACCATGGAATTTGTCAATAAGATCGCAGAGCTTGCAGAGTCAGAAGGACACCATCCGGATATCAAAATTGTTTACAATAAAGTAAATCTGGATCTTTTTACTCACGCTGTTGGTGGGTTGTCGGAGAATGATTTTATTATGGCTTCTAAAATCAATAATCTATAGGATTTAGTACCACTTTTTATACTTGAAGTATAAAAGCATTAAGATTATTGGGATGGTTGAGAGTATAACAACAAAGATTAAAGCAGTGTAATGTCCCCAAAAATCCCAAGCCCCATCTTCTATACCCCCGGGAAGCAAAATATTCATTCCATAAAATGTTCCGATGACAGTTGCGGGGATTGTTAAAGTAAAAAGTATTGTCAGAAGCGCCATAATTTTATTTGTCTTGGACCGAAGTAAAAATTCATTGCTTTCGGAGATTCCTCCGATAAGCTCTTGATTGTCTTCAACTCTATCCATAATTTTCTGTAAGTGGTCTAAGATATTGCCCCAAAAAGTCTGCATAATGCCATTAAGTTCCTTGTGTTTCCCTTCTTCAAGCTCTTTAAAAAGTGGCAGGATGGGTTTAATCATTGTATGAAAAACAACCAAATTTCTTCTTGTTGTTGAAATATCTTCCAGGGTTTTTTGGGATTGTTTGTCCTCCAATTCTTTATCTATTCTATCTATTGTAGAAGTGAGCTCATTAATTACCGGAAAGCAATCATCAACCAAAGCATCTATAATTTTGTAGGCAAGAAATGCAGAACTATTTGACATATACTCTGTGCGGCTATGAAGAGTTTTTTGACAAAGGGAAAAGATATGGTCGATCTGAGGCAGTGTCCCGTCATGAACAACTATAACATAGTCTTTTGAAATGAACATGTTTACATAACTGCTGACTAGCCTTCTCTTGTTATTATGAGTCGTAAATGTGGGAAGATGCACTCCGTATTGGTGAGAATTTTGAGGCACATTTTCACTAAAAAAAGGAAAGCGGAGGACAAGCAGATCGTATTTCCTGTGACTTTCTATTTTTGGTATTTGTGTCCTGTGAACATAATCTTCTAAATCCAAAGGATTAAAAAAATAAGTGTTCTTGAGATACTTCATCTCAAAGTCGGTTGGTTTGGCGATGTTGATAAAAGATAATCCCTCTAAGATAACGCTTTGAACATTCATGGTGTATAATATAATATTAGACCTTAGGAGGTATTTGTCAATCCCTTTTTGGATCCTTCTATAGGTTATTGACAATTAGCAGATGGTATGATAGATTGCTAATTAGACTATGGAAAAACTTATTCCTTTAATTCCAATAAGAGACGGAGTAATCTTTCCCAACACAGATTCAGTTCTAACTTTTGGCAGGCCAAAAAGCTTGGCCGCATTGGAGTCCTCTTTCAGCAGCGAAAGAATTGTCTGTTTTGTTCTTCAGAAAAACTCAAAGCTCAATGATCCAAGCCCTTCAGATTTATATAATATTGGAACGCTCTCTCACATTGAGCGGATGACCCGGACAGAAGGAGAAATAATTGCTCAGGTTAAAGGAATTACGAGAGTGAGAATAAAAGCAGTTGTTGAAGAAGGGTCATATCTTATGGCAAAAATTGTCGAAGTCCCGGATATTGTTGACAATAGTCCTGAAATTAAAGCTTTATGCAATCATTTAACAAACGAATTTAGGCGCGCAATGAACCTTGGGAAAACTGTCGATTTTTTGGTTTTCATGAATATTATGTCTGATAATTCTCCTTATGAATTTGCAGATCTTATAGCCTCGGTCTTGGATATAAAACCCTCTGAGCGTCAGGAACTTTTGGAAATTAATGATGTCAGGAAAAGACTTGAGAAGATTACAGATCTTCTTACAAAAGAGCTGAAAGTTTTGGAGCTTGAAAAGCGTATTGCATCAAAGACTGCGGAGAGATTTGAAAAAGGAGCAAGAGAAGCGATTCTTCGGGAAAGATTAAAAACCATTGAGAAAGAGCTGGGAGATGAGGATGAAACCGGCACGCAAGAATTGTTAGAGAAGATCAAGAAGGCAAAAATGCCTGAAGATATTGAAGAAAAGGCTCGGAAAGAAGCTAAAAAATTGGCCCAAATGGCTCAATTTAATCCGGAGGCAGGATATATCAGGAATTATCTTGAGTGGTTGGTATCTCTTCCATGGGCGGTAAAAAGTCAAAATAATTTAGATATTAAAACAGCTGAAAAAATTCTAGACCAAGACCACTATGGACTCAAAAAAGCAAAGGAAAGAATAGTGGAATATTTGGCAGTGCATAAGCTGGCAGGGAAAATGAAAGGTCCGATACTTTGTTTTGCAGGACCTCCGGGCGTTGGTAAAACGTCAATAGGAAAATCTATTGCTCGCTCACTTGGCAGAAAATTTGTCAGAGTATCTCTGGGAGGAATTAGAGATGAGGCTGAGATTAGAGGACATAGAAGAACCTATGTTGGTGCGCTCCCAGGACGAATAATTCAGGGAATAAAAGATGCTGGTACCCGCAACCCGGTCTTTATGCTTGATGAACTAGATAAGGTTGGAGCAGACTTTAGGGGAGACCCATCGTCTGCACTTTTGGAAGCTTTGGATCCGGAACAAAACAATCAATTTTCAGATCATTATCTGGAAGTTTCTTTTGATTTGTCTGATGTAATGTTTGTCACAACAGCAAATGTTTTGGATACAATCCCCCCCGCATTAAGAGATAGACTTGAGGTTATAAATTTTGCAGGTTACACTCATGATGAGAAATTTAAAATTGCCCGAGAGTTCTTGCTAAAAAAACAAATAGAGAACCATGGCTTAACCCCGGATAAGATTGAAATAACAGACACTGCTGTTCGTTTTATCATCGAGCATTACACAAGAGAAGCAGGAGTAAGAAGTCTTGAGCGGCAAATCGCAGCAATTCTTAGAAAAGCTGCAAAACTTATAGCAGAGGGTAGGGTAAAAAAACTAAAAGTCAGCGCAAAAGATGTTGCTAAATATCTAGGACCAATTAAAATAAGCTCTACAATCTTAGAGAAAAAAGACGAAATTGGTATGTCAACAGGATTAGCCTGGACAGAGGCAGGAGGAGATATATTGTTTATTGAGGTTGCTTTAATGCCCGGAAAGGGTCAGTTGATCCTTACAGGTCAACTCGGGGATGTGATGAAAGAGTCATGCCAGGCGGCAATGTCTTACATTAGAGCTCGCGCCCGCCAGTTTGGTTTGTCAGATAAATTTTACCAAAAAATTGATGTTCATGTTCATGTTCCGGAGGGTGCTGTTCCCAAAGATGGCCCATCAGCCGGTATAGCTATAACTTCAGCCATAATTTCAGCTTTGACGAAGATTCCCGTAAATAGAAAGATTGGAATGACAGGGGAAATAACTCTAAGAGGAAGAGTTATGGAAATTGGCGGACTCAAAGAAAAGATCATAGCAGCTCACAGAGCCGGTCTTAAGACAATTATTATTCCCAAAGAAAACAAAAAAGATTTGGTGGATATTCCTAGAGAGGTTCTAAAGGATTTGAAATTCAAGTTTGCCTCTCATATGGATGAGGTAATAGGAGTTGCTCTCAAAGGACCACTCAAGCATGCAGATGTTTCGTCTTCCCGTCAACAGCTGTTTCTCCACGCCTAACTTCTGGACAAAAGCAATTTTGTTTGATAAAATAACTTTTATTGTATTTCCTTTTGGAAGTATTACAAGAATTTATCAATTATCATGTCGTCAAAGGAAGTTTTAACTCCTAGAGAAACAATATTAGGAGACAAAGTTGCAGGTATCTTTCCAGGACAAGGATCCCAAGATGTAGGCATGGGATTTGAATTGTATCAACATTCAGAAGCAGCAAGAAGGGTATTTGACGAGGCAGATAATGCTTTGGGATTTAATTTCTCAAAACTGATTGTTAATGGATCAAAAGACGAACTTAGGGATACAGTTAACTCCCAGCCTGCGATAATGACTGTTAGCATAGCAAGTCTTAGGGCATTGGAAGAATCTTTAGGAGATCAAATGCCACCCCTTTGTGCTGTGACCGGCCATAGTTTAGGATTGTATACATCTGCGGTTGCAGCAGGAGTTATAAATTTTAGGGATGGCGTACAACTGGTAAGAGAACGAGGCAGATTAATGAAGGAGGCGTCAGAAAAACGGCCTGGAGACATGGCTTTTATACTTGGGCTTGATGAATGGATAGTCGAAGAAATATGTTCAGAGACTGGGGTTGACATTGCAAATATTAATTCTGACGAGCAGATTATAATAAGTGGGGATAAAATGGCTATTGCGCGCACAAGGGATCTTGCGCATCAGAGAGGAGCAAAGAAGACAGATCTTTTACCAGTAAGCGGGGCTTTTCATTCTCGTTTAATGCTTCCTGCTCAACAGGGATTAAGGGAAGCCATTTCCGGTATTGACTTTAAAGATCCACGAGCTCCAATTGTTGCTAATTCTAGGGGCTTGGTTCTTACAACAGCAGACGATGTAAAGCGAGAGTTAGTGAGAACATTGTGCGGTACTGTTCGATGGAAAGATGCGGTTAATGTTATGGCAAAGTCCGGAGTGACGGATTTTTTTGAGTTTGGTCATGGCAGGGTGCTTAGTAGTTTGCTTAGACAGATAAGCCGAGACTTTAAAACTTTTTCTATTAATTCTCCAGATTCTATTCAAAAGCTCGCAAACGAAATGGGGCTCTAGTTTTAGTAGCGCGTACCGGATTTGAACCGGTGATTTTCTGGTTGAGAACCAGACGTCCTGGGCCACTAGACGAACGCGCCATCTAATAGGTTTAATTTTACTCTAAATTAAGCTTCCAAACAAGCTCGATTGTTCTCCTGCCTATTTTTTAGTATAATTTTTGTGTGAATAAAAAATTTCTCTCCGTTGTGATCCCGTCATATGATGAGATGGCAAATCTGCAAAAGGGTGTTCTTGATAAGGTTGAGCATTTTTTAAACAAAAAGAGATATTCTTACGAAGTAATAATTGTAGATGATGGTTCAACTGACGGAAGCGTTGAGTTTGTTAAGCAATTTACTAAAGATAATCATAATTTCAGACTTATTGAGAATTCCCATTTAGGAAAGGCAGGAGCAGTGACTGCGGGAATACTCAATTCTCAAGGTGATTTCGTTCTTTTTAGCGATATGGATCAAGCAACTCCAATAGAAGAGGTAGACAAGTTATTGCCTTATTTTGATGAGGGGTACGACATAGTTATAGGTTCTCGAAAATCCCAAAGACGTGGTGCTCCCTGGAGTAGAATTTTAATGGCAAAGGGTATGATTCTTTTACGCTCTATAATAGTGAATATTCCAGGTATTTTTGACACGCAATGCGGATTTAAAATGTTTAAAAAAGAGGCAGCTCAAAAACTTTTTAAAAGAATAAGTAAGCTTCATAATAATTTTAAAAGAGTATCGGGCTCAAGTGTATCTGCAGGATTTGACGTAGAGCTTTTGTATATTGCTCAAAAGATAGGGTACAAAATTAAAGAAGTGCCTGTAAACTGGCTTTATGTAGAGACAAGAAGAGTGAATCCCATAAAGGATTCCATAGCGGGGATTATGGATCTAATAAAGATAAAAATTAAAGATTCTAAAGGAGAGTACAGATAAATTTCAAATATCAAATGTCAAATTTCAAATTGCCAATTGTTGGATATTTAAT
>Ga0213870_1000177_pt1 | contig 33969 bp, 27 predicted proteins | sample WICALVC2017_Meta_FD_160119 | JGI IMG/M metagenome (GOLD analysis project Ga0213870, IMG submission 160119) | Freshwater microbial communities from subterranean cave lake in Wind Cave National Park, South Dakota, United States - WICALVC2017 | ecosystem: Environmental > Aquatic > Deep subsurface >... | reverse complement strand
TTTCTTTTTCCTTTCTTTTTACTTCTAAAACCATATTGTTATCAACGAATATCGAATTTTGTTACGAATTTACGAATTTGTTATTCGTTCATTCGTATTGAGATTCGTTATTCGTTGATGAATTATTTTTTAATTTTCACTTTCATTTCTTGTATTACCTTATTAAGTTTTATTTCTTTTTGAACTCCAGTTTCCATATCTCTTAAAGTAATAAAATCTTCTAATGCTTCTTTTTGTCCAAAAATCAAAACCCATCTTATTTTCATTTTATTGGCGGTGTTTAATTGGGTTCTTAAAGAATCTTTTGAAAAGGATTCTGCCACTGGAATTTCTGCATCGCGAAATTCCTCAAAAAGCTTCAGACTTTTTCTTTTGGCTAGTTGTCCCAACTGCGCCAGGAATATTTTTACTTCTTTTTTTTTATCTAATTTTACTCCTCCTGTTTTCATTAAATTGACAATTCTATCAATACCGCCGGCTGCTCCAGAGGCAGGAGTATCTCTGCCCCCTAAAAGTTTTACTAAGCCATCGTACCTGCCTCCGCCCACTAAGGTTCCTTGAATTGCGCCGTTTTCGCTCTTTTGAATAATTTCAAAAACTGTTTTCGTGTAGTAATCCAAACCTCTTACTAAATAAGGATTTAAGGTGTATGGTAATTCTAATTCATCTAAAAATTCTAGAACTTGTTTAAAATGAATATGACAATTTTCGCAAAGATGATCAATTACTTGTGGAGCGCCCGCTTTTACCCTTTGGCATTTTTCTTCTTTGCAATCCAATATTCTTAAGGGGTTTTCCCTTAGTCTTCTTTGACAATTAGAACAGAGAGAAGATTTCCTTGACTTAAAATAATTTATTAGGATCTTTCTAAAATAAGGTCGGCATTCTTTGTCGCCGATACTATTGATTTCAATGGTTATATTTTTAAAAGATAAATCTTTTAAAATATCGTGGCTCATTTGTATAATCTGTGAATCTATGGATGGATTTTTATCACCTATTGCCTCTAGACTAAATTGCAAAAACTGTCTATATCTTCCTGCTTGAGGTCTTTCGTGTCTAAAACAAGGTCCCAATGTCCATAATTTTACTGGTTGGGGAAGATTATACATTCCGTGCTCTATGTAACTTCTTACTATGCCTGGGGTGAATTCGGGTCTTAGAGCAATTGAATCATCACCTTTACTGCGGAAAGTATACATTTCTTTTTCAACGATATCAGTAGCAGAACCAGTTCCTTTAATGAAGACTTCGGCATGTTCTAAAATCGGCGTATCTATCCTGTTAAATCCGTAATAGTGAGCGATATTTTCAACTGATTTTTGAACTTTTTTAAAATAACCCTGATCTTCTGGTAAAATATCGTGCATCCCTGTTAAGCTTTGTAGTTTTAATTTAGTCATAAATAATCAACGAATATCGAATTTGGTTGCGAATTTACGAATCACGTTACGTCCGTTATTCGAAAATTAGTATTAAGATTCGTTATTCGTTGATAATATTCAATAATTAGGCGAACTAATCAAAGACATGTTTATTATAGGGAAAACTCTAAAAACGGCTTTCCCAATAATATCTTTTCTAGGCAATAATCCCCATCTCCTTGAATCATAAGAAAACTGCCTGTTATCTCCTAAGACAAAATACTCATTGTCTGACAAAATAAAGCGTAAATTACCGTCTGTATTTTTGGGATTAGACAGATATTTTACTTCGTCTAAAGTTAAAACACTGTCTCCCTTAGATATAGTTATTTTTTCATTTTTGATTTCTATTGTTTCACCCGGAAGGCCAATAATTCTTTTTATAAAACGTTGACTGGTGTCTAAGGGGTAATTCAAAACAATCACTTCTCCTCTTTTTGGATTTGAAAATCTATATGAAATTTCATCAACAATTAGATAGTCACCTGATTGAAAATTGGGCGCCATAGATTCTCCTTTTACAATGAACGGCTGAAATAAAAAATAACGGATTGGCAAAACTATTATTGCGGCGATGATAACTATTTTTAAAAATTCAAAGACTGTCGAAAGATATTTTTTAATAGTATCCTTGTTTTTATCATTATTTTTTATATCTTCTTCCATATAAATTAAATCTATCTTTATTATAATGGATGAATTCTAACATATTTTTAGTTTATTACAAGGATGGAATATCCATAAATCTTCCAAATAAAAGAAGCCGCAGCAGTGAAAACTACCACGGCCCTTAGGGGGTGTGAAGAATGGGAAGAACTTTTGTCAGCACAACCTGCGCAACAACAGGCGTCGCATAAACCGAAGTTGAGCGACGACGATACTATGTTGTTGTTTGGATTCCCTGGATTTCTTTCGCTTGCGCGATTTAGGGCAATAATTGCCCCTCCCGGCAAACCCATCCTTGGCCCAATTCCGATGGTTTGTCCCTGAACGCCCATGTGGTTTCATCCTAGACATGGCAATCCCCCCTTCTTTCATCCTAAAGAAAACGGGTTGAAACGTGGGAAAACACAGCGCCTCTTCTCCATTCTTTGGCATCTTCTTTTCTTCACATCCCCTTTAAGAACTGACTTTAATCTTACGCCCTAAAAACAATATGTCAAGTCTCACATTAAATCCGCCCTAGGTCTTTATAGAAAAATATTAAAAATGGTATAATGTTTAAAATGTATGCCCCATTAGAAGTTTGGAGAAGATAGAAAAACTTTAATAGGATAAAAAATGTTAGTTAAAAATAAATTATAATAAGTAAGCAAAAAACAATTTTTAAAAATTATTTTTTGCTCTAACTTCTAACAGAGTATGATTACCATAGTAGGTTTAGGAAATCCTGGCGAAAAATTTAAAAACACGCGACACAACCTCGGTTTTATGACCGTTGATTTTTTTGCCAAGAAAAATAATTTCCCAGTTTTTCAATTGTCAAAAAAATATAACTCTTTAATTTTAGAAACTAACTATTCCAACTTTCTATGCAAAGCCGGAATAGTTAAAGACGAGGAAAAAATCCTGCTAGTTAAGCCGCAAACTTTTATGAACGAGTCAGGAAAAGTAATCAAACAAATAATTTTAAATTTCAAATTTCAAATTTCAAATTTAATCGTTGTTCACGACGATATTGATTTACCAATCGGAAAAATAAAAATTTCAAAGGACTCTGGATCTGGTGGCCACAAAGGCGTTGATTCCATTATTAATGCTTTGGGTAAAAAAGATTTTATAAGGTTTAGAATAGGCATTTGCCCGCAGAACGGAAAACCTGCTAAGATAGAACAATTTGTAATCAAAAAATTTACTGGGGATGAAAAAATAATTATTGAAGAATCGATTCAAGAATCTGCAGACGCTCTTAGTTTTTTTATAGAAAACGATTTAGAAAAAACAATGAACCAATTTAATTGATTTAAGATTTACGGTCTAATTCTGTGCTTTATGCTATCGCATAAAATACGGAATTTATCATTTATAAATGGAAGAAATTAAACAAGTATCGATAGAAGATAACGATTATCCAGAATCGTTAAAAAAAATTCCTGAGACCCCTAAAATTTTACATTATAAAGGAGAATTTGTTAAAAAAGGTGAAATTTGTTTTGCAATTGTGGGTACCAGAAGACCTTCATCCTACGGTCAGCAAGCAACTTTACAAATTACGAAAGAACTGGCAAATGCTGGTTTAACCATTGTTTCTGGAATGGCGCCGGGAATAGACACTTTTAGTCACAAAGCCTGCGTTGAAATTAAGAAAAGAACGATTGCGGTTTTAGGCACAGGCTTAGATGAAGAAAATATTTATCCTCAGCAAAATTTGGAATTGGCGAAAAAAATTATTGAAAATGGCGGATGCTTAATTTCTGAATCACCGCCGGGTACCCATGGTTCAAAATTCACTTTTCCAAGAAGAAACAGGATAATCTCGGGATTATCTTTAGGTGTTTTAATCGTTGAAGCCAAGGAAAAATCAGGATCTTTAATTACCGCAAAGTATGCAAAACTGCATCATAAAAAATTATTTGCCGTGCCAGGGCCAATTTTTTCTTCAAATTCAAAAGGACCAAACAAATTAATAAAAGAAGGTGCGCAATTGATTGAAAACGCTGATGATATATTGGAAGTACTCAACATAGCACCGCAAAAAATTAAAAAAGAATTTTTTGCGGAAAACGAAACTGAAAAATTAATTTTAGACACCCTAAAAGAAGAATCATTATACATTGATAACATTATCGAGAAAACGAAACTTAACGCCCCACTCGTTGCTTCAACCCTTGCCTTAATGGAAATTTCAGGTAAGATACGGAATTTGGGAGGGAACGTATATTCGTTGAACTAATGAAAATAAAATTATGGATTTAATACTAGTGGAGAGCCCTACAAAGGCAAAAACTCTTGGTCGCTTTCTAGGGAAAACATACAAAGTGGCGGCGTCTTTTGGGCATGTGCGGGATTTGCCAAAAACTAAACTTGGGGTTGATGTTGAAAAGAATTTTGAGCCACAATACATTGTTCCGGCAAAAGCTAAAAAAGTGATTGCTGAATTGAAAAAAGATGTAAAAGCTGCTAATGAGGTGATTTTGGCAACCGATCAAGATCGCGAAGGAGAATCGATTTCCTGGCATTTAGCAGAAGCTCTTAATTTAAAAAATCCAAAAAGAATTGTTTTTCACGAAATTACAAAAACCGCAATTGATGAGGCGTTAAAAAAACCAGGCAAAATTGATATGAGTTTAGTAAATGCCCAGCAAGCTCGTAGGATTTTAGACAGAATTGTGGGATATAAACTCTCGCCATTTTTGTGGAAAAAGGTGGCCAAGGGATTATCGGCTGGCAGAGTGCAATCAGTGGCGGTAAGATTAGTGGTTGAAAGAGAACGAGAAATTAAAAAATTTGTAGCAGTTGAATACTGGCAAATACAGGCTCTGCTAAAAAAACAGGAAGGCTTGAAAAATAGACGGCCGTCTATTTTTCAAGCACAAGAGTTTCTTGCAAATCTTATCAGAAAAAATGAGGAAGCTATAGATAAACTTGAAATTAAAAATAAAAGCCAGGCCGAAAAAATTTTAAAAGATTTAGAGAGCGCAGAATATAAAGTGGAAAAAGTTGAAAAAAAGGAAACAAAAAGGAATCCTTTGCCGCCGTTTACTACCAGCACCCTTCAGCAAACTGCCTGGCAGAAATTCCATTTCCCGGCAAAAATGACTATGTCAATTGCCCAGAAATTGTACGAACAGGGGCATATTACCTATCATAGAACTGATTCTTTAAATCTTTCTCAAATGTCGCTGTCTGGTGCCCAAAAATTTATTACTGAAAAATTGGGGAAGCAATATTCTACGGGATTTAAAATATACAAAGCTGGAAAAAATGCTCAAGAAGCTCACGAAGCCATAAGACCAACATATGCAGAAAAATCGCCCGAATTACTTAAGAGCGAATTAGAAAGTGCACAATTTAAACTTTACACTTTGATATGGCAAAGATTTATTGCCTGTCAAATGACACTGGCAATTTTTGATTCAACATCCGTTGAAATAACAGCTAATAATTATACATTTGGGGCAAATGGTCAAGTTCTAAAATTCGACGGTTTTTTAAAAGTTTACCCAATGAAATTTGAAGAAAACGAAATGTTGTCACTTAAAGAAAAAGAAATTCTGGATTTAGTAAAAATCAACCCAACCCAACACTTTACAGAACCGCCGGCAAGATATAATGAAGCCAGTTTAATTAAAGCGCTTGAAAAACATGGCATCGGTCGGCCTTCAACCTACGCTCCAACATTATCAACTATACAAGAAAGAAATTACATAGAAAAAAACGAGCAGAAAAAGTTTTTCCCCACGGAAATGGGAACAATAGTCAACGATGTTTTAGTCAAAAATTTTCCAGAAATCGTTGATATTGATTTTACGGCAAAAATGGAAAAAGAATTAGACGAAATTGCAGAAGGAAAAGATACTTGGCAAAAAACCTGCAGAGATTTTTATCAACCCTTTGCCAAAAACTTAAAGGAGAAATATGAGGATGCGCCAAAAGAAAACCTAGACATAAAAACTGATAAAAAATGTCCTAAATGCGGCAAACCGCTGATTGAAAAATTAGGCAGATTCGGCAGATTTTATGCTTGCTCTGGTTTTCCTGAATGTAAACACACAGAATCTCTTGAGAATGAAAACCTCGGCATACAATGTCCAAAATGCCAAAGAGGACAAATGGTAATTAAAAAAACCAAGAAAGGAAAAATATTTTACGGTTGCAATAACTACCCAAATTGCGACTTTGCTTTATGGGACAAACCAATCAATCAATTCTGCCAAAAATGCAGTTCAATTTTAATGGAGACAAAGAGTAAAAAAGTAAAGTGTTCCAATAAAGAATGTGATTATAAAAAAATTTGAAAATCAATAGAAAGTATGTCAAAATGAACGCAAAATTGCCGAGGTGATGAAATTGGAAACCATGCAGCACTCAAAATGCTGTGAACGTAAGTTCTTGAGGGTTCGAGTCCCTCCCTCGGCACCAGACAGGAAAAGTCAATGCCTTGTAGTGCAAAAAGCGCCACGAAGTGACCAAAAATCATATATTTTTCATTGAAGATTGTGGGGTGTCGGACGCCTCACAATTATTTACAGCATAGTATCTCCAAATTTTGAAAGCTTTCAAAATTTGGAGATACTATGTTTTGTGTTTTTTTATGTAATAAAAAAGGGGCGGCCTATTTCTTTTTTCCTTGATTTATATTGATATTTATTTTAGTATAAAAATATGAACGGCGGCGCTAACTTTACTAACAAAGCCCAGGAAGCGATACTGTCAGCTCAGTCAATTGCCCAGGAAAGAGGTCAGCAGCAAATAGACGCTCTGCACCTGCTTTTTGCTTTGCTTTTGCAGGAAAATTCAGTGGTCTTGACTATTATGCAAAAGTTGGGGGTTGATATCGATAACTTAAAAAAGAAAACAGAAACAGAGATTAAAAAAATTTCAACCATTTTAACCCCAACTGCTTTCGGCCAGTTTTATCTAACTCAGGATATGGCAAAGGTTTTGGATAGGGCCAGGCAAGAGTCTATGAAAATGCAGGACGAATTCATTTCTGTTGAGCATTTATTTTTGGCTTTATTAGACACAAAGTCAATGGCCAAAGATATTTTAGAAAAGATAAATTTTTTGAGTTCCACTGGAAATTCAGATGTCTTAAAATCTTCGAAATTGGATTACGAATCAGTCTTAAAAATTTTATCGCAGATTCGGGGAGGTCAGAGAATTACCGATCCTGAACCAGAGTCAAAATATCAAGTCATTGAAAAATATACCAGGAATTTAACCGATTTAGCGGCGGCAGGAAAAATTGATCCGATCGTTGGCAGAGACAACGAAATAAGGAGATTGATGCAGATCATTTCTAGAAGGACAAAAAATAACCCTGTGTTGATTGGCGAAGCGGGGGTAGGAAAAACAGCCATCGTAGAAGGGTTTGCCCAGAGGATTGCTAGAGGCAATGTTCCAGAATTTTTAAAAAATAAAGAAATTATTTCTTTGGATCTTGGCGCCATAATCGCCGGCACCAAGTATCGGGGCGAATTTGAAACAAGGATCAAAGCCTTTCTCAAAGAAATCGGCCGGGCGGCAAATAAATATATTTTATTTATTGATGAACTTCACACTTTAGTTGGAGCCGGGGCGGCCGAAGGAGCCATTGATGCTTCTAATTTATTAAAGCCGGCCTTGGCTCGGGGGGAATTAAGAGCCATTGGAGCCACCACTTTGAAAGAATATCAAAAATATGTTGAAAAAGATCCGGCATTAGAGAGAAGATTTCAGCCGATTTATGTGCAGGAGCCGTCAGTTGAAGACGCAACTGCCATTTTGAGGGGCATTAAAGAAAAATACGAAGTTCACCACGGTGTCAGAATTAAAGATTCGGCTATTAAAGCGGCGGTTGAGTTGAGTAACCGCTACATTTCTGATAGATTTTTACCAGATAAGGCCGTTGATTTGATGGATGAGGCGGCTTCGGCTTTAAGATTAGAAATTGAATCAGAACCGCAGGAGCTGGAAAAATATGAAGAAGAAATTACTAAACTGGAAATTGAAAAACAAGCCCTAAAAAAAGAAAAAGATTCTGAAAGAAGATTAAAAGTTATTGCTAAAGAGTTAGCTGAGGTAAAAGAAAAGTCAAAAGAAGTTGCCGCCAAATGGAAAGCTGAAAAAGAGTTGATAAATAAAATAAGGGAAATTAGGGAAAAAATCGACGCCCTTTACTACCAAACTGAAATTGCCCAAAGAGAAGCCGATTTAGAAAAAGTGGCTGAGATAAAATACGGAAAAATCCCGCAACTCCTCAAAGATCAAAAGCAAACCGAGCAAAAGTTGGTAAAACTGCAAAAAACCCATCATTTTTTAAAGGAAGAAGTGACCGAAGAAGATGTTGCTGGAGTTGTTTCGCGCTGGACGGGAATTCCTGTTACCCGGCTTATCACTGAAGAAGCCAAAAAACTGGAAACTATGGAAGCAATTTTAAATCGCCGTGTCATTGGACAAGAGGAAGCCATTTCAGCAATTTCAAGGGCCATCCGTCGCTCTAGAGCTGGAATTTCAGAGGAAAATAAACCTCTCGGTTCATTTTTGTTTTTGGGGCCTACGGGTGTGGGTAAAACCGAAACGGCTCGGGCACTGGCTGAATTTTTATTTGACGATGAAAAAGCAATGATACGATTAGATATGTCAGAATATATGGAACGGCACACTGTTTCAAAAATAATTGGTTCGCCTCCAGGCTATGTTGGTTATGAAGAAGCGGGACAATTAACAGAAAAAGTGAGGAGAAGGCCCTATGCCGTAATTTTGCTTGATGAAATAGAAAAGGCTCATCCTGAGGTTTTTAATATCTTGCTGCAGATTTTTGAGGATGGCAGATTAACAGATTCCAAAGGTAGAATGGTTTCATTTAAAAATAGCATAATTATTATGACTTCAAATGTGGGATCTGATTTTATAAATAAAATATCTGCAATTGGATTTTCAACCAAGCAGGATATTGCAGAACGGGAATCAATGAAAGAAAAAGCAATGGAAAGCCTTAAAGACCAGTTTAGGCCGGAATTCTTAAACAGAATAGATGAAATCGTGATATTCAATTATCTAAATAAAGGCGAGGTTAAAAATATTGTTGATCTGGAAATGGCAAAAGTTGAAAAAAGACTGAAAGCAAAAGAAATCAGCATTGAAATTTCACAAAAAGCCAAAGAATTTTTGGCAAAAGAAGGTTTTGATTTAAATCTTGGAGCTCGGCCCTTAAAGAGAGTTATCCAAAGGTTAATTTTAGACCCCCTATCTGTTAAAATTGTCACTGGCGAGATTTCAGAAGGCAGCCGAGTTTTAATAGATGAAGAAAAAGGTAAAATCACTTTTGAGGTTCCAAAACTGCTGTCGCGGATTAATGAGGCCGAAAAACTAATTGCCTCCAAGAAGTAAAAATCAAAAACAGGGCAATGCCCTGTTTTTGATTGGCAATTTTATTTGTAAAGTTTTGATTTTTAAATTGATTCACAAGGTTTAATTTACAGAAGGTTTAATTTACAGAAGTAAGAAGTAATTATTTTTAAATATACAACCGAGGGTAAAATATCGACGATCGTCAATATTTTGCCCTGGGTTAGTGTTTTATGGTATAATATTACAATCAGGCTATAATATTACAATCAGACAATGAATCATATAAATCAAAAGATATTACTTCTTCTAGATGCCGGTTTCGGTTTTGTCTATGCTTACCATCCGGGGAAGAAATGGAGCATTCTTAAAAACGCCTATTACGAGTGGCATAATATTAATTTTGAGGAGTTACAAAAAGAGTTAAAAAAACTATATCGTTCTCAGAATATAGCAAAGAAATATAATCCAGACGGTTCTTTCAGTATTTTTTTGACAGAAAAAGGGAAAATTAAGGCAGTGCACTGTAAATTCCCCGAGTTACTGAAGAACAAACAATGGGATGAAAAGTGGAGAATTGTAATTTTCGATGTGCCAGAGAAAATACGAAAAGGGAGAAATGCTCTCCGTTCTAAACTAAAAGAGCTGGGATTTTATGAATTACAAAAAAGCGTATTTGTTTTTCCTTACGAATGCCAGAAAGAAATACGATTTATTATAAAGTTTTTCAGGATGGAAAAATATGCACGGTATGGAGTTTTAAGTGCGATTGACAACGATGCTGATTTAAGAAAAGTTTTTGATTTGAATTAGAGTAGATAAAAATAATTACGCCAACCCAGAGCAAAAAATTGACGATCGTCAATATTTTGCTCTGGGTTGGTCCCATTTGTTATTTATTGATTAAGTATTACCTATCAAGTATCTTTTAGAAGAATCATTATCCTTTAGACGAAAAAGTTATCCACAGATTAGCTGTGGGTTTTTGTTTCAATAAATTATACAATTAACTAACTCTTGTTAAGGACCAATGCGTTAAAGACGCCATATTTTTGTTTTTTACATAAATTCTATGAATAAATTTTCAAAAGCGTTAATTATAATCGGAATCATCTTTGTTATTTTATTTGTCGGGTTTGCGATTTTGGGATTTTGGCACAAAGGTCAGTTAAAAAAGACTGCGGAGGCAATTGATAGGATAAATTCAAGAAAAATCACCTTAGATGATGTGATGGGAAAAAATTTGCCCCTAAAGCCTGACCAAAAAATCAATGATTCAACAATTGCCGGCATAGATGCCAATAATAATGCCATCCGAGATGATGTGGAGTTGGAAATTTTTTCTCGCTATCCCAATTCCGCCAAAATCCGCGCCGCAATGTTGCAGTACGCTCAAGCTTTGCAGTTGGAATTGACGGAGGTTTTCGATTCAGAGACTTTTGTATCAACGCTTAAAAAAGAGGATTATGGGTCATTATGTATTAGTGAGACAGTATTAAATGAAGAATTAAAAACAGCATTATCAATAAGTAATAGTAGACGAAAAGAGATTGAAGATATTGTGTTTAATATTAGTATGCGTAAAGAAAGGCATTTAGAAAATTTAAAAAAGTATTTAGCCACCTATTCTTCCAAGGCAGGTATAAGATGTGATATTAATTTTTCATCCCTACCTGATTAAAATGAGAAAAATTATCTTTGCTTTCTTTTCTTTTGTTTTCATTTTATTGCCTGTTTTTGTTTTTGCTGATAGCTGTAGTAATAATGGAGCTACAGTTATTTATATTAACGGTATTTTTACTGATGAAGTTTCAGCAAGAGCGGATGAAGAATCACTTAAAAATAGTTTTTTTCTTAAAACCAGAAGAAACGATATAGATTTTATATTGGGATATAACGAATCGCATTTGAAAGGAATTGGAGATTTAATAAAGTCGGTTCAGCAGGTTTATAGGGGAGCGAGTTTAGACTATGATTTAACCAACATTTTAAGGCAGGTGCATTCAGAACTTTCTACAAGGAAAGTTCTTTTAGTAGGTCATTCGCAGGGCACTTTTTATACCAACGCGGCTTATGATTATTTAGTGAAAAATGGCGTATCTGAAGAATCCACCGCTGTCTATAATGTGGCGACCCCGGCGGACAAGGTGTCGGGTGGCGGTAATTATCTTACTTCAAGCACCGATAAACTCATAAATTCTATTGTGCGACAGTTGATTGATTTAGGTTCTGCCAAAAAGCCATTGCCGGCAAATATAGACATAAAACTTTCACCAGAAGAAGAGAAAGAACCATTTGGCGGACATTCGTTAAGCGATGTCTATTTGCAGGGCGCTCCAGATAGAATTATTGGGGACATCCAAAAGCAATTAAGCAATTTGTCTTCAAATTCAGAAAGCTTTCTGAATTTGAAGACAAGTAATAGCGAGCCACCGATTTCCGATGGCTGTTTTGTTGCCCCGAAAATAGATTTGTCTTATCAATTAAAAAATCTTAGTTTCGCGGTTGGCGACACCACCGCCAATGTTATTAGTTGGTCTTACAATAATTCTGTTTTGGCGGCGCGAGTTGCCTATAATTTTGGCAGGCAAATTAGTTTTAAAATAGGACGCCAGTTTGGTATCAATCGTTTGTTTAGAGCGGCGCTGGTTTCTTTGCAACCCTCGCCTTCTCCAATTTCGTCAAATAATTTTCCGCCGCCGCCACAGCTCCCAATTCAAAATAACCAGCCAAATTTAAATAAGCCAAACTTAAATACAACCAAAACCACAAAACAGCCAGCTTTTAATAACAACCAAGATTCAATAGACGATCTTTTAGAACGGGTTGATTTATTAAAAAGACAAATCGCTGATTTACAAGCTGCCGAAATTTTAAAAAACCAAAACCAAGCTCAAATTCAAAACAAAACTTCTGCCCAAAATCAAATCATTTTAACTAATCAAACACAGCAAAATAATTCATCGCCCATTATTTATTATGGCGGCGGAAACACCAGAAGCTACTCTAAAATTTTAATTTCTGAAATTCAGATTGCCGGCCTGACTGATGAAAAAGAAGAATTTGTGGAATTATATAATCCAAACAATTCAGATGTTGATTTGAGCGATTGGTATTTGCAGAGAAAAACAAAAACCGGAACAAGTTATTCAACCTACGCGGCAAACACATTATTTTCTGGTAAGAAAATCAGCGCTCTGGGCTATTTTTTGGTTGCAAGGGAAGGTTATTTTTCCAATGCGGCCGATATCTCCGTTGATAATCCCTTAACAGAAGATAATTCTTTGGTTTTAAAAAATCCCAATGGGGAAATTTCAGATAAAATAGGCTGGGGACAGGCACAAGAATATGAAACGAAGCCTGCTCAAAATCCGGTATCTGGCCAAAGTGTTGGCCGAAAACCGGACCAGGGAGACACAGACAATAATTCCATTGATTTTGAAATTGACGATCCAACCCCCAAAGCTAAAAATATAACTTACATTGCCAAGATAACATTACCCCCAAAAGATACCTTAGCTCCAACCTCATTATTTAATATCGGCGCCACGCAAAGTAATATTAGTTTTACGGTTGATTTTAATATTGTAGATCCTCTTTTTACGGTATCGTCATCGGGAATTGACGGTTATATTTTCCGCCATAAAGAAGAGACTGGTGATTGGCAGGAAGATGCCTACAAAAAAGTAGAGGATACGCCTCTAAATTTTTCCGGGGTAAGGAATTTTACCGGAAACGATGAAAAAAATTATTATTTCCAGATAAAAGCCAAAGATGCGGCAGGCAACCAATCGGATTGGTTGCCTGCGACTCCCGCAACTACCAAAATAAGTCTTCAAAAGAAAATTCTTATTAACGAAATTCAAATTGACAGTAAGGTCGGCGGTGGCGGCGCAAGCGATGATTGGGTTGAGCTATACAATCCCAATAATGTTAATGTTTCTTTAGGGGGTTGGTCAATTCAAAAACATAGTTCTGACAGCCCTTGTTCTCTTGATAAAAGTTTTTATAAGAAAAATTTTAGTTCTGATGCGGTAATTTCTGCCAATGGCTTTTTTTTGATTGTTGGCACAGAGGCCGCAGATTCTCTAAAAAGTATTGCCGATATGACCATCGGTTGGTCTTTGTCAGACGATAACACGATTTATGCAGCCAGATCTCAAGATAAAATTATTGGCAATGATGACTTACATATAGTAGATAAAGTTGGTTTTGGCGTTAAGGCCTGTTTTTCAGAAAAAAATCCAGCCTCCAGCCCAACTGAAGCCAAAAGCATTGAAAGAAAAAAATTAGGATTAGATACGGATAACAACTCAGATGATTTTAAAGTGTCAGATGAGCCCAGTCCCAAAGGAACTTTCCCTAAGTCCACCATAGAAGATGCCTCTGACTATTCTAATAACATGGCTAACAGCTCTCCCGGCTCTCTTGTCTACAATCTTCTGATAAAATGGCAAAGTAAAAGCCCCAATATAGATTTTTACCAAATTCAATACAAGTTAAATAATAATCTATGGTCGGATTGGCTGGCTCAAACCCCAAAAACCCAGGAAATATTTCAGGGAATTTACTCTCTATTTCAGGACAATGTTTATTTTTTCCGGGTCAGGGCTCAAGACAAGGATGGAAATTTGGGTAGCTGGTCAGAGGAAATTAAAATTGACCTTGCTATTCCGGTTATAATCAACGAAGTTGCCTATGCTGGTACGAATGCCAATTCTGCCGACCAATGGCTGGAACTTTACAATAGAACAGACAAAGATATTGATTTAACAGATTGGAAAATTGTTTCTGGTTCTAGTGGTTCTGGCACACTTAACCTTTCACTTAAAGGCGTAATTGCATCTAAAGGATATTTTATTTTGGAAAAAAACGATGATAACAATTTGTCTGACATTAAAGCTAACCAGATTTTTTCTGGTTCCATAGGTAAAAATTATCTTTATTTACGTGATAAAAATAACAAGTATATTGATGAATTTTTTGCTTCCAACGGTCTAGACGAAAATAATTTCATTAAAAACGGAAACCATTATTCAGCAGAAAGAATAAGTCCTTATTCGTTTGGAATTTTTGATAAAAATTGGAAAATCAATAACAATAATACGATAAACGGAAAAGATAGAAAAGAAAATAAAGTTTATGGAACTCCGGCGCAACAAAATGGCAACAATCAAGTCTATACTTATTATTCTTCAAGTTTTATTCAAGACACAAACCTGAAAAAAGAATTTAGCCCCTATTTATTCGCCGGAGGTGTAGAAGTTTTTAAAGGTGTTAATTTATCAATTGAACCGGGAGTTGTTGTAAAATTTTATGATAATCAATCAAATTTGACGGTAAAAGGAACTTTAAAAGCAATTGGTCAAGATAGCGGAAAAATTATTTTCACTTCTTTTTACGATGACGAATTTGGGGGAGATACAAATGGCGATGGTAATGCGTCGCCGCCGGCTCCGGGAAACTGGCTGAGTCTCTATTTTTCTCCCGACAGTATAAATTCACAACTGGATAATGTTAACGTTCGTTATGGGGGAGCCGTATTGGGTTCTTCTCCTTTGGGCTGGGGAAATGCGATATGGGCTGATCGCTCCTCAATTTCTTTAAAAAATTCCATTGTTGAAAAGAACAAGAATAGGGGATTAATGTTAGACAATTCCGACTCAATCATCGACTCCGTTAAATTCTTAGACCATAATACAACAGATTGGCCGCCCGGTCTTAATGAATCAAAGGCAATTTATGTTAAGGGCGGAAAGCCAAAAATTAAAAATTCATACTTTGAAAACAATTCTTTTGGAATTTACATAACCTCTTTTTACGACCAGATAAATAATGTTGATGTTCCGGCCTTGCCCTTAGTTGAAAATAATAATTTTGTTAAAAATGGAGACCCAATTACATTTAATCGGCTTACTTACCCGTCTTTTAGCGACAATAAAGCAACCGATAATCAATTTAACGCTATTATTTTTGCCTCTGATATTTCAAAAGATATGATTCTAAAACCGGATTTACCCTATCTTATAAAAAGTATAATTATTGTGCCAGAAAACATAACATTAACTTTAGAACCGGGTGTTATTATGGATTTTCTTAATAATTTTTCTGGTTTACAAATAAATGGCACCTTAAAGGCAGTTGGTAATCAAAATAAACCGATTACTTTCAGACCTTATCATTATGATCAAAATTGGATAAAGCCTGGCAATTGGCTGGGTTTACGTTTTACAAAAACCAGTAAAAATTCAGAGCTGGAAAATATTGATATTTCTTATGGAGGCGCTTTTTATGGAAATGCCCAAAATCAAGATTTTATGGCCGCCATCAAAGTTAATCAATCTTCAATTTCCCTAAAAAACTCTATTATCAATAAAAACGCCAACAATGGAGTATGGTTAGTTAATTCTTTGTCAACGATTGATTCGGTTCAATTTTTAGAACATAACACATCAACAGTTTTGCTTGAGGCTAAAGGAATCTATATTCAAGGCGGAAGTCCAGCAGTAAAAAATTCCAGTTTCAAAAACAATTATTATGGAATTTATGTAGATAAATGGCACAATGACGAAATCGGCAAAGATATTTTGGGCATTCCTGTTTTAGACAACAATAAATTTGAGGGAAGTGTAATAGCTGATATTTTTCCTTAACTATTATTAAATTATTAATATTTTAAAAATATTTAAAAACGATTACCAGTCAAAAAATTGACGATCGTCAATTTTTTGATGTGGGTCTCTTATCTTCTTCGGTTTTAATAACGGTTGTTTTTAAGTTTTTGTGATATAATGCTAAAATTGACTTACGGGTCAATTTTTGTTAATTCTAACTTTATGGCAAATGATTTTATAAAAATAATTAACGAAACCTATAAATTACTGGATTTTTTTCCAGATTCAGATCCTTTAAAAAATAAGGCGAAAGAAAAAGTGTTGGCGATATTAGAAAATTTGACTTTGATTTCAGATAGAGATGACTGGGTTTCTTTGAAAACCTGCCTGTCGGCAGGCAGGGAAAAATCTGCAACGCAACTATTAGACGATTTAGAGATTTTAGAAAGTTATCTTAAATTAGGCAAATACCAAGGATGGATAGATAGTATTAATTTTTTGATACTGATAAAAGAATATAGGCTTATTAAAGCTTCGCTTGGAAAGCAAATCCCAAATCCCCTGGACCCACAGGAACTTTTGAAGGTTGCTTTCCAAGTCCTAAATAAATCTAAAATCGAAAATCCAAATGATCAAAATCTAAAAAATGAAACGAAAATTGAAAGGCAAAGAGCGCAAGAATATTCAGAAAGGCAAAAAAAGATTTTACAGATGTTGTCTGAAAAAGAAAAGGTCCAAGTCGCAGATATTATAAAAGAAATTCCAAGTATAACAAAAAGGACCATAAGAAGGGATTTAGATGATTTATTAAAAAAAGGTAAAGTGATAAGGGTTGGGGAATGGAATCAAGTTTTTTACCAAATTAACTCAGTTAAATAATCCCGTATTATGAGAAAGAAGAGCAAATTTAGTTGGGACATAGTTTATGTCCCAACTAAATTTAACTTTGTCCTAATAAAATAATTGACTTTGTCCTATCATTATAGTATAATTTACTTCTAATAAATGGATAATCTTAATGAACAATTTAGCCATATTTACGACCAATATATTGAAAAGATATATAGGTTTGTTTATTTAAAAGTAAACTCACAAGAGACAGCGGAAGATATTACTTCTAAAGTTTTTTTAAAGGGATGGGAATCCTATAAAAATCAAAAATCAAAAATCAAAAATCAAAGAGCGTTTTTATACCAAATTGCTCGTAATATGGTTACAGATCATTACAGGGAAAAGGGTAGGACAAAAATGGTTTCAGCTGACGTTTCTTCTCAAATAATAGATACCAGGGTAAATTTATATGAAAAAGCAGTCTTAAATGCGGATATTGAAATAGTAAAATCAGCAATCCAAAATATAAAAAAAGACTATCAAGATGTGCTTATTTGGCATTATTTGGAAGATATGTCAACGGAACAAATATCTGATATTTTAAATAAACCAGCTGGCACGGTGAGAGTTATGATACATAGGGGATTAAAGTGTCTTAGAGACGAATTAAGGGGAGAAGCATAAGGAGTTTGTAACAAAAATCATTATTTTTCGTCATAGTAGTAATGGAGGACAAGCAACTCATTTCTAAATTTCAAGTGTTGAAAGGAATTAAACCCAGAAAAGACTGGGTTGTTTTGGCTAAATCAGAGATTTTTAACAACAATGCCAATGTTATTGATAATAAAGTTATTAATAAAATAACTTATAAAGAAACATTGGCATATATTTTCAATTCTGTTTTTAACAGAAAATTCGCCTACGGCTTAGCTGCATTTTTGTTTATTGTTGCGGGAATAGCTGGTTTTTCTATGAAATATAATTTGATTAACGATGCAGAAAAGGCAGCTAAAGAATCTACAGCGGCTTTGGTTCTAATAAAAGACAATGTTGAGACATTTAAAGAAAAGTCGCAAAATTTAATTGATGTTGTAAAAAATAGGCCGCAAGATTTTTCTTTGGCAATAAAAGAAGTTAATGATGCCGCAAAAAATTTAACAGAGGCTATTGAAAAAGATCCTAAATTGGCAAAAGGAGTCGCATTAGAGATAAGGGATAGCGCAACTTTGTTATCTATTGTCAGCGAGTCAGAGTTAGAAAAAACTTCGGATATTTTATATAAAACTATAGATGAGCAAATGATTAAAGATTTAGACAAAACAATCTTAACAGAGGAGCAACAGGAAGTATTTAATGAAGCTAAGGCCTTATACGGTCAAGGCAAGTATTCAGACACCTTAGAAAAAATATTATTGATTAACGGTTCTGATAGCAAAAATTAATAAAAACATTGGACAAGTCGTTTTTCGTGGCTAATACGTAAAGTCGCGATAAATATGGTCGACCGATGGTAATAATAAGAATATAGTCGAAATAATAAAATTAATTCATCCCCCGCTAACTTTGCTCTTAATAAGTAATAGCATTTTAAGAGAGCAAAGTTAGTGGGGGACAAGTAAAATTAAAAATGAATATAAGACAAACAATTATAACAACCACCGTTGCTTTAACGACGGTTGCCCTAATTGCTCCTTTTTCTGTTGGCGCAGTCACGATTGCAGAACTTCAAGCCCAGATTAATGCTTTATTGGCTCAGTTGCAAACATTGCAAAGTCAATCAACAACTGGACAAGCGACAACTGGAAAAGTTCCTTCAGTTTGCGTTGGCGTCGTCTTCTCAAGAAATTTGACGGCGGGGTCTACGGGTTCAGATGTAAAGTGCTTACAAGCGCTTTTGAATACCTCGGCTTCTACGCAAGTTTCGGCAACAGGAGTAGGTTCGCCTGGAAGTGAAACATCTTACTTTGGTCCAAAAACCTTAGTAGCTGTTCAAAAATATCAGGCGGAACAAGGATGGACGCCTGCAAGTCAGGTAGGTCCTTTAACAAGGGCAAAGTTGAATACATGGTTAGGCGGTACGTCGGGCACACCGACTACGCCGACTAAACCAACAGTTCCAACTGGAGCAGGGCTTTCAGTAACGTTAGCTTCTGACAATCCAGCAACAGGAACGGTTGTTGATGCTTCAGCATTGCACAAAATGTTGAAATTAGTGTTTACTAATGGCGACAATGCCGAAGTAAAAGTTACAGGATTAAAGTTAAAGAGAATCGGTGTTTCAGCCGATGCTTCTGTAACAAATACTTATTTATTTAACGGAGCCACAAGATTAACAGACGGATCAGCTGTTTCCTCTACAATAGTTAACTTTAACAGCTCAACAGGGTTGTTTATGGTTCCTGCAGGGGGGTCGGTAACAATCTCGGTATTGGCTGATGTTGACGGAACCTCAAGTGAAACAGTTGGTATGCAGCTTGTTTCGGCTTCTGACGTTACATCAAATTCCAGTTCTATAAAAGGAACATATCCTCTTACCGGTAGTTTGATGACAGTAGCAACAGGCACTTTGGCAGGAGTTAACTTTAACGCAACAACAACTCCGGCAGCAGCTTCTGTTGATCCTCAAGACGGTTACACTGTTTTCCAAAACAGCGCAACAGTCACTACAAGAGCAGTTGATATGACAAGAATCAGTTTAAGGAAGACTGGAAGCGCCTCTGATACAGATTTGATGAACTTCAAACTCCATATTGATGGAGTTCGGGTTGGTTCTACAACCCAATTAGCCAAAGATAGTACGGGCTCAAGCTATGTAACTTTTGATTTGTCGGGCGCTCCAAAGAGATTGGAAGCAGGCACAAGAGTTGTAAAAGTATTGGCTGATATTATCGGGGGCTCAAGTTTGACATTCACGATGAATTTATGGAATGTGGCTGACGCAACGTTTGTTGATACGCAATACAACGCAAATGTGTTAGCTCAATCAGAAAGCACAACATTCTCAAAGAGATCAACTGGCGAACAAACAGTTAACTCTGGCACGATTACATTTACAAAGATGAGTGATTCTCCATCAGGAGATATTGTTGATGCCGCTTCAAACGCTTTAATGGGGAAATGGCAAATCAAAGCAGCCGGTGAAAAAGTAAAAATAGAAACCTTGAATGTAAGGATTCTATTTACCAACACCTTAACAACTGGAGACGATACGGCTTCTTCAACTTCATTCAAAATAAGAAACGGCGTATTGTTAGCTAACGGAGTTCAGGTTGGAAGCACAACTTCTGTAACTGATCAATCCGCTGGCACGCAATTCAGCTTTGGTTCTTCTTTGATAGTTGATCCGTCGAATCCAGTTACCTTAGAATTTAGGGGCGATGTATTTGACAATCAAACAACTAACGATATAGATGCCACAGATATATTGCAAGTTAGAATAGTTGGTTCTTCAACCAATAATAATGCCACGGGTCAGGTATCTGCCACCACCATTGATGCTCCGGCAGCTAACGTAAATGCCAACGTTTTGACCGTAAGGCAGGGTATTTTGACATTAGCCAAGTATACAGCTTACACAGACAAAACAGTTGTTGCCCCGCTGACAGATTACAAATTGGCTCACTACAGTTTAACGGCAGCTACTTCAGAGGCGATTAATGTAACCACTATCAATGTTGTTCCTAATGCGCAGCTAAGCTCATACTTAACAAACTTGTACGTGAAATATGGAACGGCAACTACCTCTATAAAGCCAACAATTTCAGCCACTAATACATGGTCGGTTAACTATACTCTACCAGCTGGTACAACAGTTGATGTAACCGTTTGGGGAGATATATCAAGTTTGGCGGTGTCTGGAGGGGGCATAATTACCCTTGATATTGACGGAACAACCGCTAGCTCTGCTGTTACATCTGATTCTTCTGCGGTAGACGGTCAAACTCTTACCTTTAGCACAGGCTCGCTTGCAACCGCATTTGATGGCACGCCTCAAAACCAGGCAGTTTCTGGAAATCAGTCGGTTTTGGCAGGAAGATTTAAATTAACGTCTTCTTATGAAGAATTTACTGCGACAGAAATGAATTTTACGGCCAATAGCAACGCTATTACCATTAATTCAGCTACTTTGAAGGACAATGCCACGGGCGCAACACTGAAAACAATACCTGTCAGTTCCGCTGGCGACTTCAAATTTACTGGTTTGACGATTGTTATTCCTCCTTCTACGGTAAAGAGAGTAGATTTGTATTGGAACTTAGCTGTCCCATCGGCAACCAATTCATCTTGGTATCTTAATACAGTAGCCGCTATGACTTCCATTAAGTATCGCGATCCTAATGGAACTGAAAAGACAGACACGCCCACTAATACAGCAAACGAGACGTATGTTTACAGAGCAATTCCTACTTTAACCCAAGTTGACCTTAGTAATACTGCTAAGATTGCCAATGGCGCGCCTCAAGATTTGTATAAGTTTACAGTGTCTGCTCCTTCCCAAGGACCTATTAGTGTCAAGCAGTTTAAGATTGATTTGACTTGGACTGATACAGATTTCACTACATCTCCTCTTGAATTAGAGTCGCTAAAGCTTTTGAAAGACGGAGTTGATATCACTTCTTCTGTAAATATTATAGAAGAAGATAGCGCAGAAGATGTAACGGATGCAACTGGATTAACTGAAAACAACGCTCAAGTCATAGTGGTTTGGAAGACTGACACGCAGGATACCGTTTCAGCTGGAACATCTAGCACTTACACTCTAAGAGGCACTCCTCAGGGATTTGGGACTAATGATACTGCCGCCAATGCCGCTGACAGTGTTTCGCTTACCTTTGTAGCTGATTCAGCTACTACTGCCAATCACTTCATTAACGTGGGTACATTGTTCACTGGAATTCTAAAGTTGTTTACTTCAGCTACGGCAAGCGCTTCAGCTACTAATCACAACCTAATCTGGTCTGACGAATCAGCTGTCGCCCACTCTGCGTCAACAACTGCCGGTACCGGTGATTGGGCCAATAGCTATTTAGTGCTAAACGTATTGGGAGGTGAAGCTTGGACAAAATAACTTCTGAATGAAACCCTTGCTCTTCTTGTGGATGAGCTGAAGGGATAAAACCAAAAAGCCGCCAATTGGCGGCTTTTTGGTTTGTACTACTCACAACCTTCTCAAACTAAATTTCGGACAAACTTCAAATCTTCGACCTCATCCCGCGCGAAATAAAAACGCACGGCTGCGATAGTGTCTTCTCCCTTGCAGAAGAGATCGTATAAGTGGTAATATGATATCGGGGAAGCTCCGTTTTTTAAAGTATCTCTTATATAGGAGGGACAGAGCATGTTTTGCGACCAAAGACAAACTGGAGAGTTAAAAGCGGCATTTTTGAAGTGCTATGAATTAGAACGGGAAAAGTTAAACAGGCGAACAATCAGATACGTGAGAGTCGCGACCATAGGCATCCTGGGATCGTCAGTGCTCATGATAGTAATGGGAACTCTTCTTCAAAAGTTGATTTTTTTGTTTTTTATCTGTGTCGGCCTTGCTAGTTGTGTGATGTTGGGATATTCGGCATACATGCTCTCGCGACCCCATTCGCCGTTTCAGAACTTTGAAAAAATAAGAAGCGAGGTGGACGACATAGATCAAAATGAATGGGATATTTTTCAAAATCTCGTGAGGGCAGTGCGGAATGAAGATAAAGACTCAATTAAAAACTTTCTTCTGGAGATTCAAGAAGATGACCTTTCTTTGGCGAAGTGGTCATTCCTTTTCGTCATTTACAAGGCATTCTCATTGCCGCGGTAAGGCATAGTGTCTCAAAAGCGACACTGCGCCCGCTTCAAAAAAACAAAACAACCCCGCACCGTTTCAGGCCGCGGGTTTTTCTTATATAAAAGCGAAACAAAGTCAATATTTTTTATCTCTCGTATATTTTGGCGGCATTGGTAAATCCGTTTACCTCTGAAGCTGTTTTACCTAACATCAAAAGGACGTAAAATGCCTATTTCTATAAAATTACTAGTTAAAGTATTTCCGGCTTTATCTTTTAAAACCAGCTGTTGTAATATCCAGGTGCCCGGCGGCGACCCCGGCGGCAGAGTAAGTTTTATTTCGTAGGTCTGCATTTTAGTTGCCTCGCCGATAAAATAATCAGTGTGAAAATTATCATGATAGTGATAATCAAAAATAGTATCACCCGTTGGTTTAAGAATTTGGTAATTCACCCACCCCAAACCAGAATTATCATCGCGCGCGGCATACCAAATAGTAACATCTGTTTCGCCGTTGGGAGCTTTGGGTCGCCGCGGCACCGCCTTAATGCGAATAGAGCTAAGATCTAATTCCGGTTTTTTACTATCAGGATTGCCGGTAGTTACAGAAAAAGCTAATGCTTTTTCTTTCAAATCATAACGGCCATTATTTTTTGCTAAGTCAGTAGTGACGAGCTCTCGAAACGTCCATTGGCCGCTGGCGCGATATTTTCTTATGATAAATTCATAAATTAAACTTTTCTTCTGATAATCATAATTGGCATAATTTTCAAGGTACTGGTTGCTGTCATATTGTTGTAGGGTAGCGTAGCCAAATAGCCCCTCTTCATATTCATCGGCCACCGGAACAAAAATTTTAATCACCTGATCGCCATTTTTTTCTTCTCTCATATAAGTAATACGGTCAATATCCGGAACGGGCGGCTTTAGGTCTTCGTTAGGGTTATTAACATAAAGCAGCCAGCCAAATTGGGCTTGGCCTTCTTGGCGACGGTTATCAACTCTGTCCTGAACGGTAATCTGGCCAGGCAACCAATAGCCGCTGGCCGCTGTTCTGGGAATAATCAGTTCGGTTCGCAATTTAAACTGGTCGCTGTCAACCGGGAAAAAATAAACATCAAAAGAAGTTTGAGCAGAAGAAGAAATTCTGGAGTAAGCCTCTTTGGCCCCATCGCCGTATTTGGGAGACAAATGTAAAGTAATGATTGCTTTATTGGCGCCTCCGTTTACTTTGTAAACCTCGATATCAGTGCCGATAATTTTCCCCGGAAAAGTGGTGTCGGGTTCTAAGTTGAACACCTGAAAGGTATATTTTTCATCAACTAAAATTACGTACTCATAGCCGTCAACCACATTTTTGACAAAATTATACTTCTCCGGAGTAAAAGTCCTGACTTTATCCGGCTGATAAATATAATAAGAAACGGTTTCGGCAAAATCTTCATCGGGATTTAACAAAGCCGCATAGTCGGAAACAAAGTTAGTGGTCGTCGTGCGATACCAAATTTCTATTTTATCGGCAATGGAAGATGCCTTGGGATGATCACTGGCCTTGCTAGAAGAGACCGAAATTCCTCCCGCTGGTCTGGTTTTTGACCAGCCGGAAAATTTCATAAATTGGCTTTTGGTTTCCTCACTCAGAATTTTATGCCAGACAAAATGAGTCATTTCATGAGCAATCAATCTGCGAATGTAATCTTCATTGCCGCTTTGAAAAGCAGAGTCCATAAATTCAATATATCCCGAACCCACCCAAGCAATGGCCGGAGCCAGAGGATGCAAAGGATTAGTCAATCCGTTTTTCCGCCTCACCACCTTCTCCAAACCGGGAATATGGTGAAAGCCGGTCGGCAAATCTTCAAAAACGGTAGCCAAATACTGCAATTCATCCAAAGTAAAATCTCCAAATTCATCGCGGGGATCAGCGAAGCCCGTTGCCACGCCATAACGCTCTTTTAAAATCCTTTCCAACAAAACACGATCATTAAAAAATCCTTTGAGCATAGCCCGATAAAGGCGATTGGAGTAAAAGTTTTCGTCAGGGTTAGAAAACCGAAAAGCCGCCTTATAAAAACGCGCTGTTCCTACTTGGTTATCTTTGGCTTCTGCTACTATTTCTACGTCATTTAATAAGGGTTGGTTTGTTAAAATAACACTCCATGATTTTTTATAGCCGAATTTGTAGAGAATATCTTTGAGCCGCTGCATTATTACCAATAACTTGCCAGCGGTTTCTTCATCCCACTTTTCTTCGTTATCAACTAACGCGATTTTGTGCACTTCCGCCAGACGCAGTGCTGGCGATGTTTGGGGGATAACAGTTTTTTGGCCATTTAAGACAATTATCGGACGGGCTACTGGCGTGGGCAAGCTAACTTCGCCCGTTAAAGTATCATCGGCGCGCCAGCTGTAAGTAAAATAGGGTTTTTCCGGTACCGCTGTTAACGTTAATTGAGGACTTACGAGAGGTCTTGCTGTACTTACTGGTTTTTCTGGTTGTAGTGGCCCTCCTAAAAAATTATTATTAAGAACGCTTCTGGTTCTCGGCCCCACCAAACCGTAACCGCCAGCACTGGGGGTACCGGAAGAGACAATGCCGTATTTTACCTGAAAGCGTTGAACGGCTTTTTCTGTTAACGCTCCAAAATAACCGGTAATCAAACCTTCCGGATAAACATCCGGCATAGTTTTTAAAAATGTCTGTAGGGTCGTAACTTCGTTGCCAGAAGAGCCAAACCGCAGCGTTTTAGAAAAAGAAACATTTTGAGCCAAAACAAATGCCGCTGGCAAGAAAATTAGTATCCCAACAAAAAATAAACAGATACAAAATCTTTTACACATATTATAGTACATGGTAATAATACCATTTCTGGATAAAAATTAGAATTCTTATTTTAGGTTAACAAAATAGCCGTGAATCTTCACGGCTGTTTTCATCTGCTCCGCACTGTGAACAATGTTAGAACCATTTTACAACGGCAGAATGAGTATATTTACATCCCAGATTTAGCTAAAATGCCAGAGTTAGCAGGTGAGATTCTAAAATAAAAGGGACTTTTAATAAAAATTATTATATGTTATTCTTAAGAAAAATAAAAACTATGGAAGAAAACACTCAAGCGAATTTTAATATAATAACTTTTACCCTTTCTGGAGAGAAACTTTCAAAAGAAACCAATAATTTAGATTTAGTTTCTAAATTTGGCAATGAATTGTATCAGAAAAACAAAGATTTTATAAAAGAAAAGATAAAGGATAATTGGTTTGTAGTGATAGAACCAGTAAGCGGAACTCTTATGGCTTCGCCCAATCAATTAGAGCTATATGAATATGCTAAAAAGGAATTTCCAGAAAGTTTATTTTTTTCAGTTGGATTATTAAGAAATAATTTACTCAGCTATGTCAGATAATCAAGATATTTTAGAATTTCCAGTCGTTGAAAACTTTTCTCCCATAGTTAATGCTGAAATTTATGGAATTACTAAAAATACAAAATTTGTAGCAATTATTGATACAGGATATGAAGGATTCCTTCAAATTCCTTTAGCGACTGGTATTAAAGCAAACTTAAGATTATGGGGTATTAGAAGTTGGAATTTAGCTGATAATAGTAAAGTAAAAATGCTTGAGTGCATTGGCAAGATAAGATTTGCAGGCAAAGATTTAACTGGCATTATATCTCTTTCAGAAACATCGGAAGATTGTTTATTGGGTATGCAATTTCTTGAAGAATTAAAAATGGATTTTACGGTTTCTTTAACGAGAAAAAAAGCGATATTTCAAACTTTACCAAAACGAATAGATGAGGAAGCAAAAGAATCAATCCCAAAGACAGAACCAATACCAGAAAAACCAAGTGAAAAAGTTAAAATGCCAGAAATTTCAAAAATAGAAATAAAGCCATAAACTAAAGAGGTTGTAAGTTAAATTATATAATATTAAAAAATCGGACATTTTTGTCCGCTTTTTATTTAGAATTTCAATAATTATTTTTTCATTTTACCTTCTGCGTAGTCATCTGTTCTTTTTGGGATAAAACAAATATGCCCCAGTTTCTCTAATTGGTTTTTTACATCTAACATTTCTTTGGCAAATGCCATACTGCCGCAAATTGTTATTTTCATAGTTTTTACTTATTTACCCGAATTTCCTTTATTTCCAGTTTGGCGTAGCCGTCGCCGTTAACATCTGCGTTGATACGCAACCGCCAGGGGTCATTGGGATTCAGGTCGGACGGTTTACTAGACGAAACAATTATCTCATCTGATGTCAGCCGAGTGCCGCCACTGTCTTCGAAAATTATACTTTTACCCGTGTTCTCAACCGAAAACCAAGTAAATTTGAATTTATTTCTGGTATTCCCTTGTATGATATTATGACGCGTGCCAAGTACCCGTAATCCGTATTTGGTCTCATCGTTATCCATCAGATAGACCGGCAGTTCTACAAAATTATACTCTGAATCTATGATGCAACTGGGGATTTTACAATGGCTGTTGTCGCTGTTTAGCTCTCCCTCCATGTTTGCAATTATGATTACTTTTATCTTTTGATTAAAATCAACATCTAATAACTTCGTGCGAGGCATAGTGCTGCCGCCAGCAACAAAACCATTACCCGTCCACTCTATCGGTCCGCCGGAGCGATATTGGATAGAACGTAGATCGGCCGTTTCAAAACTATGCCCGGCCCAAGTAGTTTTCTGAATATCGGTCATACGGTCAGGGCTTAATCGGATAATGCGATTTAAAATATGATCAGTTCTGAACTTTACCACCTTATCGATTTCTTCGGTCACCTTTTTTTCAAATTCGGCTTTAGGTAAATTACCTTCCGTATTATTTAAAACTCCTCGGATTTGCCACTCCACATTTTTAGTAATTATCTGTCGGGCAACTACTTGAAAAATACTGTAGGCAATTACCCCGGCGATAACCAGAAAAATTAGAATTGGCACGATCCAATATATTTTTTTCATCAATACAATTATAAAAATTATATGTACAATCCTTTAATAACGAAACGAGACGGTTATAAATGTCCACATTTGGCCCATATTTATGTTTTTTCTGTTTTTTATATTATGCCCTATTTTTCGCCATCCCGAAAAATAGGGCATAATAAATCTGTTGCTAAAGCCTATTTCAATAAGCCCATCTCAATGATAATCTTCAAAAGCGACTTTTATAACCATCTCGTTAGTAATTCAAGGATACAATATACCAACATTATCAAGTTTGTTGGCGTATTATTTCAAATGGTATGCGACTCCTATGTAAAATTATACCGATTTCGCTTTTAATAAAAAACCCCGGCTGGACATCTTATCCTAATTATAGTTCAATTTAATTCACTATAAAAGGATTAAATTTGCCGGGGTTCTACCTTCTTTAACTGAGTCGGTAAAGACAGAGTTGTTCATTCCTTTCATAATCATTTTCCTTTCTGTTCTCTGAGGGGTAAATTACGCGGTTTCTTTGGAATCTGTTGAATACTTACAGATGAAATTTCTCTCTTTAACATAACCGCAGATAAAACATTCAATGCGGGTCTCAGCTTTCTTTTTTGAAAAAATCGGCAGCTATTCAATTATAAACTTTTCTAAACAAACTAGCTTACCCTGCTCGATTGCTTTCTTGACAATATCCCCAATACCCTCGCTTTCGTTCACTTGAAATGCTACTAAAGCGTCCGAGGCATTTACCACATCCGTATTTCGTTCAAAATAAGTTTTTTTATCTACGGTAGTATTTTGAGGATTACCAATGAGGGCGTCAGGGTTTGCGGCTCTCAAACTTTCCAGTTGGGCGACAAGGGCCTCCGCTTGTTCAGAAGTTATGACGCCCTCTGTCGCTCTTTTTCGATAGTAGGCCGCATATAAATCTAAGACAACGGGAAGAAATATTTTTATTTTGTCCGCACTCGGATTAAGTTTTAGCGCTTCATCGGTCGCAAAATAATCTACATTGAGCGCCCCACCAGAAACAATTCCATCTCCACGCTCGATTATTTTGCGAACAGCCTCGCGCACTCCTTGTTCAATCTTCTCGTTTGTTTTTCTCCAACTTCCACTCATACCAAACCAAAGCGTTCCTTTCTCTGTTTTCAGTTTGGCAAGTCGAGCAAAAATAGTTTCTAAATCAGAAACTACGAGTTCTGCTTCCTTGTTTTCGATTGACTTCATTCCTTTCATAATCATTTTCCTTTCTGTTTTCTTTGAGGTAAATTGCGCGGTTTCTTTGGAGTCTGTTGAATACTTACAAATGAAATTTCTCTCTTTACATAACCGCAGCCAGAACATTCAATCCCAGCCATTGTTTTAGTTTCGTTAAACGAACCGCACTTTGAGCATTTGTCCATCCTTATTCTCCTTTTAATGAGCCAATTTAATTATATTATATTTTTTAAGTTATGCAAGTATATTATCCATACTGATTTTTAAAGAGTCGTATTTTTAACGGCTTTTTAAATAAAGTCTAATATTGTGTGATTTGCTCCACAGGGACTTAGTACTGCGTCTCTGCTCCGGTGGTAGGATTCGAAGGCAGTTCTCGAAAGCAAACGGGGTTTCGCCTGCGGGCGAAAACGTCAAGCGGGGAGTAGGTTCTCACCACACCACGCAGAGCAAACAAAAACCCCTATTCTGGGGTTTTTATTTGCTCCGGTGGTAGGATTCGAACCTACGACCCATTCCTTACACTTATCCCTATGTTTCCATAAGGCGTGGACTATATCATCACCTAAAAGGGTGCGAGGCGCTTCGAAAATAAATAAATTTATTTTCTACTCCTAGAAAGGATAGTCTCTACACCTTCTTAATTCTACTTTTGTAAAGTGAAATTAAGCTTGGCTCGGGATTGCCCAAAAGGGTTTCCCCGATTTCACCTCGTTTTTCATCTTTGGTTCCCCAAGGAAGCTGCGTTTTCAGTTATCAGAAATCAGATATCTGACGTCTGACATCTGTGTTCACAGGGAATCGCTCTACCGCTGAGCTACACCGGAATATTACTTTCATTATACCAAATTAAAACTTTTTTTCAAGACATTAGGTGGATGTAAATATAAATGTTTCTATAATATAATTAAATAATGAATAAATTTTTAAGGAATACTATATTCGGAATATTGGGAGTTACTTTACTATTTGTTTTGTATCCTATTTATTTAGAGACGCATAAAGCTGAAATTGCCAGTCAATCCCGGTTGGCTTCGCTTTTGGGCCAGGAAGAGAAAATTTTACAGTTTAATGAACGGACAAAATTTTCAGATTGTGAGGCAAAAGGTCCTCTACAAGATCCTGATTGCACGCCAGGAGATATTTTTCCCGATGCCACCAAAGATGAAATTTGCGTAAGCGGTTATTCTTCAACGGTCAGAAATGTTTCTGTCAGCTTGAAGAAAAAAGTGTTTGCTCAATACGGAATTAAATATCCCGTACCATTCGGGAGCTACGAGGTTGACCATTTAGTTCCCCTTTCACTGGGAGGAAGCAACGATATTGCAAATTTGTGGCCTAAGGCGGCAGATCCGGTTTTGGGATTTTTTGAAAAAAATATTGTTGCTAATTATTTGCGAGAGGAAGTTTGCGATGACAAGATTATTTTGAGCGCCGCCCAGAAACAGATAGCCAAAGATTGGACTTTAATTTATAAAAACATTGATCCAAAGACATTAGAAGAATTGAAAATTAAATACCCTAATTGGGCCGATCGGCCGCTGAAGAAAAAATAATTTAGTATCTATAAAATACAAAATGCCGTTTTTAACTAATTTTTTCCGAAAAGATATTATTTTAACAGCCCATACGGTATATGAGCCGTTAAAACGAAGTAAAGATGAATTTTGTAATTTACAGTAAAATCCAAAGCTTTGGATTTTGTGGTATGGGGATTACTTTGAAAATTATATATTCAGCCTATACCATTTTTATGTAAGCTTACATAAAAATGGTATAGGCTGACTGTCGTAAAAAATTTGCCATCAATAAAAATTTGCCATCAATGGTACCAAAAAACTCCTAAAAGGAGTTTTTTGGGATAACTCAAATCAATTAACAGAATTTAGCAACACTTGCACATACCAGGGCAACACTTGCACATGCCAGATCTTCTTCCTAATTTCATAGCGCCTGCCAAGATAACAAGAATCGGCCAAATAACACTTACTGCGTCCCAACTTATTGTGCCCCAAGCTCCCAATAAAAAAGTTAAACCAAATAATATTACTAATACCGACGCAACTTTATGATGAGGGCATTTGCACATATTTGTATTTTCCATATAAATGATTTTATTTTTAAACTTTGGACCTTTTATTTTATTGTACCACAAAACATAAAACAACAATAGATTAAATTTGTGTTAATTTATTTTTTTGCTATAATAATGGTTGTATTAATAATGGTTGTATTAAAAATGGTTGTATTAAAAGTAAAATATTTTTAATGTGATTTTATCAGACAGAGACATAAAAAAAGCGATACAAAAAGGCAAGGTTAGCATTGATCCTCTATTTCCAAAATCCATACAACCAGCGTCAGTTGACTTGCATTTAGGCGCTGATTTTTTGGTGTTCAGGACCCACAAAGATGTCTGCATTGACCCAAAAAATCCCATAGAATATTTAATGGATAAAGTTACTATTGATGATGATAGGCAATTTATTATACATCCTGGCGAGTTTGCTCTTGGGATGACCTATGAAATTATTGGTGTTGCAGATGACATAGTGGGGAGGCTTGAAGGCAAGTCTTCTATTGGTCGCATGGGTCTCATTATTCATGCTACTGCTGGTTATCTTGACCCTGGCAACAGATTAAAAATGACGCTGGAGCTGCATAATGTTTCAACTCTTCCCATAAAACTGTATTATAAAATGCCTATTGCTCAAATGTCATTTATGCCTCTCTCGTCAACTGCAGAACATCCCTACAATAAAAAACTTTTTGGCAGCAAATATTTTGGGAATATGAAACCCAAGGCCTCGCAGTACTGGAAAAATTTCACAAACAATAACGAATGGATCAAATTCAAATAATAGCGTCTAAATAGCATAACCCTGGCCCTCATTTCATTCGGTCTCGGGGGTATCCAAAAATGTCCATTCAAATAAAGTATTCGTATTATTTGGATAATATTCGTAGATTAGGATTATATTTATGCAAAAAAGAAAAACAAATTTATATGATTCTCGTTCTCCCTATCCATTCAGAGTAAGCAGATCAAAAATCGATTTTTTTTTAGAGTGTCCTCAATGTTTTTACTTAGATAGGAAGTTAGGCATCGTGAGGCCAAGTATTCCAGGATACACTTTGAATATGGCGGTTGATGCCTTATTAAAGAAAGAATTTGATAATTTACGAGAAGAAAAGAAGCCGCATAAACTTATGGTCTATTTTAAAATAGACGCCATACCATTTTGGCATCCTGATTTTCATATTTGGCGGGACGATGTTAATCAAAAAATTGGAGCTTCTATACTGCATAAAGAAACTAATTTGGAGATTTGCGGAATTATTGACGATATGTGGATCAATACAAAAACGAACCAATTGCATATTGTAGACTATAAATCCACTAGCACAGAGTATCCAATATCGCTCGATGGCGAATATAAAGAGGGGTATAAAAGACAAATGGAAATATACCAGTGGATTTTTAAGAAAAAGGGATTTGATGTATCCGATATAGGTTATTTTTTTTACGTTAATGCCACTAAAAAAAGACTGGAATTTAATAGTAAGTTGGAATTTGAAACAGTGATCATTCCTCACAAGGGAGATAATGCCTGGGTTGAATCTGCGATCTTTAAAATTAAAAAATGCCTTGATTCAAATGAGATTCCGCCATCAGGACAGAATTGCCAGCATTGCGCCTATAGAAAACACATCGATAATGAGGGTTTGAAAACCCAGACTAGTTTGATAAAATAGACCTTATATGGAAATCATTATAATAATTTTATTGATTTTATTTGTTATATCTTTATTTATATTTAATTTTTTTATATTGATTTACTTATTGTTTTATAACGTGTTGCCAACATTGTTTTTAGGAGCTTTTTTTGCTTCAAGCAAGCAGAGAATAGTTGAAACAATGATTTTACTTTCAGATATTAAATCAGGAGACAAAGCTATTGATTTGGGTTCTGGAGATGGAAGGTTGGTTATTGCTTTGGCTAAAGGGGGGATTGAAGCTCATGGCTATGAAATTAACCCATTTTTAGTTTGGTTATCTAAGAAAAACATTAAACACGCTGGATTGACCGATAAAGCATTTATTCACTGGAAAAATTTCTGGCTTGTTGATTTTTCTGAATTTAATGTGGTTACAGTTTACGGTATCAGCTATATGATGAAAAGATTGGAAGCAAAGTTAAAAAAAGATTTAAAAACTGGAGCAAGAGTTGTTTCTAATTATTTTATTTTTCCTGATTGGCCATATTCTAAAAAAGAAAATAACGTTTATTTGTATAAAAAAGAAAGTTAATATTCAAATTTTGAGATTCAATTCTCTAAAACCACGGGCGAAAGCCCGTGGATACAAGATAAGTCCGGTAGCTGGCAAAAGCGCGGCAGAGGAAGAAACATAAATCCTAAAATATCAAAAGTCATCCGAGGCCCGACCTCGGATAAGACTCGGATAAGTCATCCGAGGCCCGACCTCGGATAAGACTCGGATAACTTTCCGGGCTCGGATGACTTTTGATATTTTGGAACGGCGTAAAGTATCTCCCGCAAACCTCCGCAAAAGCTCGTGGATTTTCATTATTAAAAATAACAATCACCTGTTTTTTGAAGCTTTAAAAAATAGGTGATTCTATGATTTTAGGCATAATTGGGCTTGACAGACATATTTGATGTTATACGCTTTTCATTTTTATAAAAAATAGGGTCAAAAAAATAGAGTCAGCCACTATCTATTCCGTTTATTTAGTTTTTAGCTTTTTAATAGAAATCCACGGGCTTTTGCCCGTGGTATTATCTGAAAGAAGAAATAAAAACCCAAAGAAAAGAAAATTATTTGGGCTGTTTTTTTACACAATTTTACACAACTTTACGCAATTTTACACAGTTCCATAATACCACATTTATACAAGCTTGTATAAATGTGGTATTATGGAACTTGATATGATAATTTCTTTCCCCGTCGCCCCGTCGGCGGAGAAAATTTAATATTAAACGGCTTATAGCGTCGCTTTTTTAAAAAGATGCATAACCTCACATACATCCTGGACTCCTTGAGGCCAGCATAGTATGCCGTTTTTTCACAAAATTCACTGTAAGTACACGGGGGTAAAAGGATTTTTGACAGTATATCAAGATGGGGTAATATGGC